>OKEV01000020.1_pt1 | contig 162763 bp, 125 predicted proteins | sample 1611141 | NCBI WGS metagenome assembly OKEV01 (sample SAMN04436713, study PRJEB24849) | human gut metagenome | biome: human gut; feature: NICU; material: stool | host: Homo sapiens | place: USA: Saint Louis, MO | collected 2010-08-30
CGACCTTCTCGATCTCCACGCCACCTTCGGTGGAAGCCATGAAGACCACGCGGCGAGAGCCACGGTCGACCACGGCGCCCAGGTACAGTTCCTTGGCGATGTCGGTGCAGGACTCCACCAGGATCTTGGTAACCGGCTGACCGTTGGCGTCAGTCTGATAGGTCACCAGGTTCTTGCCGAGCCAGTTCTGGGCAAAGGCGCGGATCTCGTCCTTGCTCTTGGCCAGCTTGACGCCGCCCGCTTTACCGCGGCCACCGGCGTGGACCTGGCATTTGACGACCCAGGTGTTGCCGCCAATCTTGTCGGCCGCTTCGGCCGCTTCCTGCGGGGTAGCACAGGCATAACCTTCGGAGACCGGCAGGCCATACTCGGCAAACAGCTGTTTTGCCTGATATTCATGCAGATTCATAGATACTCTATCCGTGTTGTAGGTATTTCCGTCCGGGGCTCGTGTTTCTCAATCCCCTGTGAATGGGGGCCTGGGCGGCCCCTCGTTATCTTTCAGTCACGCTTGCTCAGACATCCAGCAGCAGACGGGTCGGGTCTTCCAGGAGCTCCTTGATGGAGACCAGGAAGCCCACGGACTCGCGGCCGTCGATGATGCGGTGATCGTAGGAGAGCGCCAGGTACATCATCGGCAGGATCTCGACCTTGCCGTCGACGGCCATGGGGCGGTCCTGGATCTTGTGCATGCCCAGAATGGCGCTCTGGGGCGGGTTGATGATGGGGGTGGACATCAGGGAGCCGAACACGCCACCGTTGGTGATGGTGAAGTTGCCGCCGGTCAGTTCATCCACGGTCAGCTTGCCGTCACGGCCCTTGCCGGCTAGGTCTTTGATGGCCTTCTCGATGTCCGCCAGGCTCATGTTGTCGCAGTCACGCAGCACCGGGGTCACCAGACCACGGGGGGTGGAGACGGCGATGCTGACATCGAAGTAGTTGTGGTAGACGATGTCGTCACCATCCAGCGCGGCGTTCACTTCCGGGTAGCGCTTGAGGGATTCGACCACGGCCTTCACATAGAAGGACATGAAGCCGAGCTTGATGCCGTGCTTCTTCTCGAAGATCTCGCCGTACTGCTTGCGCAGCTTCATGATGGGCGCCATGTTGATCTCGTTGAAAGTGGTCAGCATGGCGGTGGTGTTCTTGGCCTCCAGCAGACGCTCGGCGATGCGCTTGCGCAGACGGGTCATGGGCACACGCTTCTCGGTGCGACCGGCCAGCGGCGCGACCGGGGCGGCAGCCATAGGAGCGGCAGCAGCCGGCGCAGCCACGGGAGCCTTGCCCAGATTCTTGATGAAGGCTTCCACGTCTTCCTTGGTGACACGACCCCCCTTGCCGGTGCCGGTCAGCTTGGCGACGTCGATGTCGTGCTCGGCCACCATGCGGCGCACGGAAGGGCTCAGGCCATCGGCAGCGTCATCGGCCACGGCTTCCACCGGCTTCTCGCTGGTCGCTTCACCGGCAACGGGGGCCGGCTTAAGCATGGCGATCAGCTGGCGGGAGAGCACGGTCGCCCCTTCGCTCTGCAGGATGTCGCCCAGTACGCCGGCTTCCGGCGCGGGCACTTCCAGCACGACTTTATCGGTTTCGATGTCAACCAGCACTTCGTCACGGGCAACCAGATCACCCGGTTTCTTGTGCCAGGTCGCGATGGTGGCATCCGCCACTGATTCCGGCAGGTCCGGTACCTTGATCTCGATAGTCATGTAATCAGTTCCTTGTTACTTCTTGGCCAGCAGGCTTGTTCCAGGTCAGAGAGGGTCCCGACACGGGCCCTCTCATCCACAACTCGTTCATTCCAGGGTAAGGGCGTCTTCCACCAGGGCTTTTTGCTGCTTGGCGTGGACGGACATGTAACCGACAGCCGGTGAGGCCGAGGCCGGGCGACCGGCATAACGCAGACGGGCATGGCTTGGCAGCACGCTGTCGTAGTGATGACGGGTGCTGTACCAGGCGCCCTGGTTCTGCGGCTCTTCCTGACACCAGACGAAGTCGGTGACATGGCTGTAATCGGCCAGGATGGCGCGCACTTCCTCTTCCGGGAAGGGGTAGAGCTGCTCGATCCGTACCAGGGCCACGTCCTGCTGCTCGGCCTTGCGACGGGCATCGAGCAGGTCGTAGTAAACCTTGCCGGAGCAGAACACCACGCGCTTGACGCCTTTGGGATCCAGCGCATCGATTTCGCCGATGGCGTTCTGGAAGGTGCCCTCTGCCAGCTCTTCGAGCTTGCTCACCGCCAGCGGGTGGCGCAGCAGGGATTTGGGCGTCATCACGATGAGCGGACGGCGCATCGGGCGCACTACCTGACGACGCAGCATGTGGAACACCTGCGCCGGGGTGGAGGGCACGCACACCTGCATGTTGTGCTGGGCGCACATCTGCAGGTAACGCTCCAGACGGGCGGAGGAGTGCTCCGGGCCCTGGCCCTCGTAACCGTGGGGCAGCAGCATGGTCAGGCCGCACATCCGGCCCCACTTCTGCTCGCCGGAGGAGAGGAACTGATCCACCACCACCTGGGCGCAGTTGGCGAAGTCACCGAACTGGGCTTCCCAGATGGTGAGACCAGCCGGCTCCGCGCTGGCGTAGCCATATTCAAACGCCAGGACCGCGTTCTCGGTCAGCACGGAGTCGTACACCTCGAACGGACCCTGCTCGTCATGCAGGTTGCACAGCGGGGTGTAGGTGCTGGCATCGGTCTGGCTGTGCAGCACGGCGTGGCGATGGAAGAAGGTGCCGCGCCCGGAGTCTTCCCCGGTGAAGCGAATGCGGGAGCCCTTGTCCACCAGGGTGGCGTAGGCCAGCGTCTCGGCAAAGCCCCAGTCCACCAGCTTCTCACCGGCGGCCATCAGGCGGCGGTCTTCGTAGATCTTCTCGACCTGGCGTTGCAGCACATGGGTGGCCGGGTACTGGCTGATGCGCTCGCCCAGGGCCTTCAGATGATCCATGGGCACAGTGCTGTCATAGGCCATGGCCCAGTCGTGACCCAGATAAGGGGTCCAGTCCACGGAATGCAGCTCCATGGGGCGCCATTCCTTGCTCACCCGCTCGCCCCGATCCAGGGTATCGCGATAGTCGTTGACCAGGGTGGTAGCCAGCTCCGGTGCGATGGCTCCTTCGGCGATCAGCTGATCGGCGTAGATCTTGCGCGGGGTCGGGTGCTGCTTGATCTTCTGATACATCAGGGGCTGGGTCGCGCTCGGCTCGTCAGCCTCGTTGTGGCCGTGACGACGGTAGCAGACCAGCTCGATCACCACGTCGCGCTTGAAGGTGTTGCGGTAATCCAGGGCAATCTGGGTCACCAGCACCACGGCTTCCGGGTCATCCCCGTTGACGTGCAGCACAGGGGCCTGCACCGCCTTGGCGATGTCGGTGCAATATTCGGTGGAGCGCAGGTCACGGATATAGGAGGTGGTGAAGCCCACCTGGTTGTTGATGACGATGCGCACCGTGCCGCCCACGCCATAGGCACGGGTCTGGGACATGTTGAAGGTCTCGGCAACGACCCCCTGCCCCGCGATGGCGGAGTCACCGTGGATGGTGATGGGCAGGACGCTGGAGCCGTCCTTGTCACCGCGGCGGTCCATGCGGGCCCGCACCGAGCCGATGACCACGGGGTTGACGATCTCGAGGTGCGACGGGTTGAAGGCGAGCGCCAGGTGGACGTTGCCGCCCGGGGTGGCGAAGTCGGAGGAGAAGCCCATGTGGTACTTCACATCCCCTGTGCCCCAGGATTCGCCGTGCTTGCCGGCAAACTCGTCGAACAGGTCCTGGGCGCGCTTGCCCAGCACGTTGATGAGCACGTTGAGGCGACCGCGGTGGGCCATGCCGATGACGGCTTCCTTGCAACCCTGCTCACCGGCGCGGCGAATAAGCTCTTTGAGCATGGGCACCATGGCATCGCCCCCTTCCAGGGAGAAACGCTTGGCCCCCGGGAACTTGGCACCCAGGTATTTTTCCAGCCCTTCGGCGGCGGTCAGGCTCTCGAGGAAGCGGGTCTTCTCTTCGAGGGTATAGTTGCCCTTCCCTTCGATGGATTCCAGCCTGTCTTGCAGCCAGCGCTTCTCCTCGGTGGAGGTAAGGTGCATGTAGTCGGCGCCGATGCTGCCGCAATAGGTTTTCTTCAGCGAGGCATACAGATCGGAGAGCACCATGGTCTCGCGACCGATGGCGTAGGAGCCCACATTGAAGGTGGCCTCCATGTCTGCACCTTGCAGGTTGTGGAAGGCCGGGTCCAGCTCGGCGACCGGCTCGCGCTGCCACAGACCCAGGGGGTCCAGGTTGGCGTTCTGGTGACCGCGGAAACGGAAGGCGTTGATCAGTTGCAGTACGCGAACCTGTTTGGCATCCACCTGGGGATCGGAGACGGGAGCGCTGTAACGGGAGGAGTCCTTGGCCAGGCGGCGGAAATAGTCGCGAACCTGGGAGTGGGGTTGTTCTACTGCATGTCCGTTGACCTGGGGCAGCGACTGGAACAGGCTGCGCCATTCGTCGGCAACGGAGTCGGGGTTTTCCAGGAAGGATTCGTACAAATCCTCAATGTAGCTTGCATTCGCACCAGCCAGGTGAGATGACTCCAACCAGGCCTTCATCACGCCGTTATGCATTTCTATCCCTTGTACATCTTGTTCGCTGCACTGCAGCTTGTAGGGTCATAGCCATCCCGGGGCGGGATGGCTATCCAGAGGTCGGGCCCGGCGCAAGGCGCCCTGGCCCCGATACTACACGGCCCGGTTGAGCAACATCGACTTGATCTGACCGATGGCCTTGGTCGGGTTCAAGCCCTTGGGACAGACGTTCACGCAGTTCATGATGCCGTGGCAGCGGAACACGCTGAAGGCGTCATCCAGGTTGCCCAGTCGCTCACTGGCCGCAGTATCGCGGCTGTCCGCCAGCCAGCGATAGGCGGCGAGCAGGCCGGCCGGACCGATGAACTTGTCCGGGTTCCACCAGAAGGAGGGGCAAGAGGTGGAGCAGCAGGCACAGAGTATGCACTCGTACAGGCCATCCAGCTTGGCGCGCTCTTCGGGGGATTGCAGGTGCTCACGCACGGGCGGCAGTTTTTCGTCGTTGATGAGGAAGGGTTTGACCTTCTCCCACTGGGTGTAGAACTGGGTCATGTCGATCACCAGATCCCGGATCACCGGCAGACCGGGCAAGGGCCGAATGACGACCTTGCTGCCCTTCTTCAAGAGATCCGAGAGCGGCGTGATGCAGGCCAGACCGTTCTTGCCATTCATGTTGAGACCGTCAGATCCACATACCCCTTCGCGGCAGGAGCGGCGGAAGGCGAGGGTGGGATCCAGCTCTTTCAGCTGGATCAGTGCGTCGAGCACCATCATGTCGGAACCTTCAGGAATATCAAGACGATAATCCTTCATATACGGGACGTTATCAACGTCCGGATTGTATCTGTAGACAGAGAATGTGACGTTCATTGTGCTTGGCTCCGCAATCAGTAAGTCCGGACCTTGGGCGGGAACGCCTCACGGGTCTTGGGTGACATGTTGACAGCGCGACGGGTCATGGACTCGGTGTCCGGATGATAGAGGCTGTGGCACAGCCAGCTCTCATCGTCACGCTCCGGGAAGTCGAAGCGGCTGTGGGCGCCACGACTCTCGGTACGGAAGTTCGCTGCCACCGCGGTGGCATAGGCGGTCTCCATCAGGTTGTCCAGCTCCAGGCACTCGATGCGCTGGGTATTGAACTCCTTGGAGGTGTCGTCCAGACGGGCGTTCTTGAGACGCTCGCGGATGAGTTTCAGCTCGGCCAGCCCTTCTGCCATGGCATCCCCTTCCCGGAACACGGAGAAGTTGTTCTGCATGCAGCGCTGCAAGTCCTTGCGGATCTGGGCCGGGTCTTCCCCGTCACGGTTGTTTTCCCAGCGGTTGAACCGCTCCAGCGCCTTGGCGATGTCGGCGTCGGTGGCTTCCACACCGTGCTCCATCGAACCCAGGGTCTCCACCAGGTGCATGCCGGCAGCACGACCGAACACAACCAGATCCAGCAGCGAGTTGCCACCTAAACGGTTGGCACCGTGCACGGAGACGCAGGCGATCTCGCCCACCGCGAACAGACCGACCACCGGCACGTCGTTGCCATCTTTGTCCTGGGTCAGGCACTGGCCGTTCACGCTGGTCGGCACGCCGCCCATCATGTAGTGGCAGGTCGGGATGATGGGGATGGGCTCTTTGACCGGATCCACGTGGGCGAAGGTGCGAGAGAGCTCGCAGATGCCCGGCAGACGGGATTCCAGCACCTCTTTGCCGAGGTGATCCAGCTTGAGCTTGATGTGCGGGCCCCAGGGACCGTCGCAGCCACGGCCTTCGCGGATCTCGATCATGATGGAACGGGCCACCACGTCGCGACCGGCCAGGTCCTTGGCGTTCGGCGCATAACGCTCCATGAAGCGCTCGCCGTCCTTGTTCAGCAGGTAGCCACCTTCACCGCGGCAACCTTCGGTCACCAGTACCCCTGCCCCGGCGATGCCGGTCGGGTGGAACTGCCAGAACTCCATGTCCTGCACGCCGACCCCGGCACGCAGCGCCATGCCGACGCCGTCACCGGTGTTGATGTGGGCGTTGGTGGTGGACTGGTAGATGCGACCGGCGCCGCCAGTGGCGAGAACGGTGGCTTTGGCCTTGAAGTAGACGACTTCGCCGCTCTCCATGTCGATGGCGGTACAGCCAACGATATGGCCATCCTGGTTCTTCACCAGATCCAGGGCATACCACTCGGAGAAGACGGTGGTCTTGTTCTTGACGTTTTGTTGATACAGGGTGTGCAGCAGGGCGTGACCGGTACGGTCGGCTGCCGCCGCGGTGCGGGCAGCCTGCTCGCCGCCGAAGTTTTTGGACTGACCGCCGAACGGACGCTGGTAGACGGTCCCGTTGTCAAAGCGGGAGAAAGGCAAGCCCATGTTCTCCAGCTCATAGATGGCCTCGGGGCCGGTCTTGCACATGTATTCGATGGCTTCCTGATCACCGATGTAATCGGAGCCCTTGACGGTGTCATACATGTGCCACTGCCAGTTGTCGTCGTGGGCATTGCCCAGGGCGACCGTGATCCCGCCCTGGGCGGAGACCGTGTGGGAACGGGTCGGGAAAACCTTGGATAACAGGGCGCAGCTCTTGCCGGACTGGGCAATCTGCAGCGCGGCGCGCATACCGGCGCCGCCGGCACCGATTACGACCGCATCAAATTCACGAGTTGGAATAGTCACCTTACACACCCCACAGCACGACGAAACCAGTCATCACATAGACAAACAGCACCACCACCAGCACAAACTGCAGCGCACCGCGCAGTCCGACCGGCTTGATATAGTCGGTCAGCACCTGCCATAGACCGATCCAGGCGTGGATCAAGACGCATACGAGCGTCAGCAGGGTGAAGACCTTGGTGAAGGTGTTGGAGAAGAAGCCGGTCCACACCTCGTAGGTGATGTCGTTGAACGCGACAAAGCCAACCAGATAGAGGACGTAGCACGTCATGATGAGGGCGGTGGCGCGGATCAGGATGTAATCATGAACACCGCTGCGCCCGAAAGTTGCAGAATTGGTTACCATACCAGTACCCCCGCCAATACCGCCAAAACCGCGGTGATCACGAAGGCCACACGGGCACTCTGATTACCGGATTCCAGCTCTTCCCAATAGCCCATGTCCATGACCAGGTGCCGCAGACCGCCCACGATGTGGTAAGCCAGCGCGGTCAGGATCCCCCACAGCACGAACTTGACCAGGAAGTTGTCCATGATGGCAACGACCGATTCAAATCCTTCGGGAGAGGCGAGTGAAGTACCAAGCATCCACAGCAAGATGGCCAATGCCACAAAGGTGATGACCCCTGAGACACGATGCAAGATGGAAGCGATGGCGGTGACAGGAAAGCTGATCGTCTGTAGGTCGAGGTTTACAGGTCTCTGTTTGTTTTTCACGGCTTTGCCCACTCAGCTCCATTGAGCACGTTAGTTATTGTTTTCACACGCTTTGAGGGCGAGGAGTGGCATTTGTTAGGTTTTTGTTACCAAAACAACTCAGGAAAGCCAAAAATAACATTTTCGATATCACATCTGGCTTTGCGAAAGCGTTTCAAACACCGACGACCATCACCCACGTGGCGCAGTATATCGGCGGCCTTAACCAATGACAATCAAATAGCTACACAGAAAATCCAAAACCGTAAACCAGATCTCACAACAGCTTTAACAAGTCATTAATGATCATTCAGCAAAATTGACAAAGACATGGTTCTCTGGTTCAAATAAGGCGCTCCAGCCGCCGTGGTACGGGTAAGAACCTTTGCCAGCGTCATAACAGTCGTAATAAAGTAGGGCTGGAACCAAATTATAAAAGAGCAAAGGAGACGTGCTATGGCTGATAAGATAGCCACCCTACATCTGCCCGGAAAAGAGCCGGTTGAACTGCCGATCCTCTCCGGTACCGTTGGACCCGATGTGATCGATGTCAGAAAGCTGGGCACGCAAGGATATTTCACCTTCGACCCCGGTTTCATGGCCACCGGTTCTTGCAAATCTTCCATCACCTACATCGATGGCGACCAGGGTGTCTTGCTGCACCGCGGTTACCCCATCGCCCAGTTGGCCACCCAGGCCAGCTACCTCGAAGTCTGCTACATCCTGCTGTACGGCGAGGCCCCCACCAAGACCCAATATGCGGAATTTGAACGTCTGGTCACCCGCCACACCATGGTGCACGAGCAGATCGCCTTCTTCTTCCGCGGCTTCCGCCGCGACGCCCACCCCATGGCCGTCATGTGCGGCGTGGTCAGCGCGCTGTCCGCCTTCTATCACGACGCCCTCGACATCAACAACGAGGAGCATCGCGAGATCTGTGCCTTCCGTCTGCTCTCCAAGATGCCGACCCTGGCCGCCATGTGTTACAAGTACTCCATCGGCCAGCCCTTCATGCAGCCGCGCAACGCCCTCTCCTATGCAGGCAACTTCCTGCACATGATGTTTGGCGTGCCGACCGAAGAGTACAAGGTCAACCCCATCGTCGAGCGCGCCATGGACCGCATCTTCACCCTGCATGCGGATCATGAGCAAAACGCCTCCACCTCCACCGTGCGTCTGGCCGGTTCTTCCGGTGCCAACCCGTTTGCCTGTATCGCCGCGGGGATCGCCTCCCTGTGGGGCCCGGCCCACGGCGGTGCAAACGAAGCCTGCCTCAAGATGCTCGAAGAGATTGGCTCCGTGGATCGCATTCCCGAGTACATCGCCCGCGCCAAGGACAAGAATGATCCGTTCCGTCTGATGGGCTTCGGTCACCGGGTCTACAAGAACCACGACCCCCGTGCCACCGTGATGCGTGAAACCTGCCACGAGGTGCTTACCGAGCTGCAGATCAAGGATCCGCTGCTGGACGTGGCCATGGAGCTGGAACGCATCGCGCTGTCCGACCCTTACTTCATCGAGAAGAAGCTCTACCCGAACGTGGACTTCTACTCCGGCATCATCATGAAGGCCATCGGCATCCCCATGTCCATGTTCACCGTGATCTTCGCCATCTCCCGTACCATCGGCTGGATTGCCCACTGGAACGAGATGCATTCGGACCCGGATCAGAAGATCGGCCGTCCCCGTCAGCTCTACACCGGTCAGCCCCTGCGCGAATTCGTGCCCCTCGACCAGCGCTGAGCCCGATCTGTCATGGTTTGTTACAAAGGCGGTCATTGACCGCCTTTTCTTTTGCAGGTTTAATCGCGCCCTTTTACGCCAAGGACACTCATCATGAAATCTCCCCTGCTCCTCAGCTCCGCCCTCCTGCTCAGCGCCTGCCAGAGCGCCCCGACCACCGAAACCCTCTATATCCAGGACAAGCTGGCAGACTGCGTCGGTGTCGCCCCCATGAAGTGCATGCAGGTGCGCAGTCAGCCAGGCGAGAGCTGGAGCCTCTTCTATCAGCAGATCGAAGGCTTCACCTTCGAGCCGGGCTACCGCTACCAGCTGGAAGTGACCAGGGAGCAACTGGCCGATGTGCCGGCCGATGCCCCTTCCTTGCGCTACCAGCTGGTCAAGATCGTGAGCAAGGAACCGGTTCGCTGACGAGTCGCTGACAGTGACCCGGTTTCGTTTGTGTGCTCTCTGGGGTATGCTGTCACCCCTTTTTGCCACGGTTTGAGTACGGACCCGACCCGCATCATGATCACGATCCGCACCATCCGCACGCCAGACTGGCCCGCCATCATGGCCATCCAGCACGAGTGTTATCACCAGTTCGAACCCGAGCCCCTCGAGGTGATGCAGAACAAAACCGAGCTGGCCCCCGCCTCCTGCTGGGTGGCCGAGCGTCAGGGCAAGGTGCTGGGTTACCTGCTCTGCCACCCCTGGCGTGCCCACCAGCCCCCGCCCCTCTCGGTGCCGATGAAGGCGCTGGCCGGTCACGACGAGTTCTATCTGCACGATCTCGCTGTCTCGAGCAAGGCACGCGGCCTGGGTGTCGGACAGCGACTGCTGGCAAGGGCACTCGCTTTCGCGAGCCATGCTGGATATCGCCATGCAGGCCTGGTGGCGGTTCAGGATGCCCCCGCCTTCTGGCGCAAGCAGGGGTTTGTGCCCGCCGACACCGGCAAATCGCTGGTGGAGTATGGTGACGGGGCTGTCTATATGCGGTTGCCCCTGGCTGACAGCGGTCCCAAACCGGGAACCATCAGCAGAGTTCAATAAAAAGAATTCAATAAAAAAGGCGCCTTTCGGCGCCTTTTTCTATTTCGCGTTGTGCTCCCCACGGGGAGATCAAGCCTTGAACTTGCTGAACACCAGAGAGGCGTTGGTACCGCCAAAGCCGAAGCTGTTGGACATGACGGTATTGAGGTCGGCCGCTTCGTATTCACGCACGATGGGCAGGCCCACGGCTTTCTCGTCCAGGTTCTCGATGTTGATGCTGGGGGCGATGAAGCCGTGTTCCATCATCAGCAGGGAGTAGACGGCCTCATGCACGCCGGCGGCGCCCAGGGCATGGCCGGTCATCGCCTTGGTGGCGGAGAGCTTGGGTGCATTGCTGCCAAACAGGGTCTGAATGGCTTCCAGCTCCTTGGTGTCACCAACCGGAGTAGAGGTACCGTGAGTGTTGATGTAGTCCACCTTGCCGACACCCTGCATCGCCATCTTCATGCAACGCACGGCGCCTTCACCGCTCGGGGCCACCATGTCGTAGCCGTCGGAGGTCGCACCGTAACCGGTGATTTCGGCGTAGATGTGGGCACCACGGGCCAGGGCGTGTTCCAGCTCCTCAACCACCAGAATGCCGCCGCCACCGGAGATGACGAAGCCGTCGCGGTCCGCATCATAGGTGCGGGACGCTTTTTCCGGGTTGTCGTTGTACTTGGTGGAGAGCGCGCCCATGGCGTCGAACTGGATGGTGGAAGACCAGTCCAGCTCCTCGCCGCCACCGGCAAAGATGATGTCCTGCTTGCCAAGCTGGATCAGTTCCAAGGCGTGACCGATGCAGTGGGCAGAGGTCGCACAGGCGGAGCTGATGGTGTAGTTGACACCCTTGATCTTGAACGGGGTGGCAAGACAGGCGGAGGTGGTGGAGGACATGGTACGCGGCACCATGTAGGGACCCACCCGCTTGACGCCCTTTTCACGGGCGATATCGGCAGATTCGGAGGTGTTCTTGCCGGAGGCGCCGCCGGAACCGGTCACGATGCCGGTACGCTCGTTGGAGACCATCTCTTCCGGCAGGCCGGCATCTTCGATGGCCTGCTGCATGGAGAGGTAGGCATAGGCCGCGGCGTCACCCATGAAACGCATGACTTTACGGTCGATCAGTTCAGACGGATCGAGTTTGATGTTACCCCAGACACGGCTGCGCAGGTTGTACTGCTCGAACTGCTCGGAATAGGTGATGCCGGATTTGCCTGCTTTCAGGGAGGCCAGCACCTCTTCCTTGTTGTTGCCGATACTGGAGATGACGCCGATACCGGTGATCACTGCTCTTCTCATTAATTCATCTCGTCTGGAAAAACTGGCACCGAGTCTACCCGCTTTCGGCTGCCAAACTGGTCTGCTTTCACGTAGAATGCCCGCGATTTTGTGACGCGAGCCGAGGAAAACGTGAGTCAAACATCCTTACATCATGCCCGATTGGACTGGAACGAAGCGGGAACTCCAGTCTCCAGTGAGTTCGGGGATGTGTACTTTTCCAATGATAACGGTCTAAGTGAAACCCGCTACGTCTTTTTGCAGCAAAATCGACTGCCAGAGCGATTTTCGCACCACGATAGTGACAGTTTCGTGATTGGTGAAACAGGTTTCGGTACAGGACTTAACTTTCTGGCCACAATGGCCGCCTTTCTGGAACAGGCCCCCCTGTCCGGCAACGGATCCCGGCTGCACTTCATCAGCGTCGAGAAATACCCCCTTACCCAGGCCGATCTGCGCAAGGCCCTGGCCGCCTGGCCCGAGCTCGCCCCCTTGAGCCAGCCTCTCATCGACCAGTGGCCGTTGCCGGTCTCCGGCTGCCATCGCCTGCTCTTTGCCGATGGCCGCATCCGCCTCGATCTCTGGTTTGGCGACATCAAGGAGATGCTGCCTCAGGTGCCCCATCCGGCAACCGGTCTGGTGGACGCCTGGTATCTGGACGGTTTCTCCCCTGCCAAGAACCCAGAGATGTGGACCCAGGATCTCTTCGACGATCTCGCTCGCCTCGCCCGCCCCGATGCCACCCTCTCGACCTTTACCTGCGCCGGTTTCGTGCGACGAGGGCTGATTGCCGCCGGCTTTGCCATGAAGAAGGTGAAGGGCCACGGCAGCAAGCGGGAGATGCTGGCGGGTGTTCGGGAAGGCAAAGTGCCGCAGCAGAGCATCGCCCCCTGGTATGCCCGCCCCGCAGGGCGGGAGGGAGAGGTGCTCATCATCGGTGGCGGCATCGCTTCCGCCATGACGGCGCTCTCTCTGGTGGAGCGGGGTCGGCACGTCACCTTGCTGTGCGAAGATGGCGAACCGGCCAGCGGCGCTTCCGGCAATCGACAAGGAGCCCTCTACCCCCTGCTCAACGGCGAGCACGATGCCCTGTCGCGCTTCTATTCGCTGGCCTTTGGCTTTGCCAGAAACCGGCTGCTGGCCCTGGCAAAGCACCACCCCGTCGCCTTCTCTCTGTGTGGCGTCACCCAACTCGGCTACGACGACAAATCCGCCGCGAAGCTTGCCAAGATGAGTCAGGGCCCCTTCCCCCCCGAGCTGATGCACCCACTCTCGGCAGCGGAGGTTGAGCAGGTGGTCGGCCTGCCCTGCGATGCGGATGGCGTGAGCTATCCCCTGGGGGGCTGGCTCTGTCCGGCGGATCTCACCCGCGCTGCCATCAGGGAGGCGCAGGCCAGCGGGCGGCTGGAAGTGGTGTTCAATGCCGCTGTGACCCGCATTGCCGAAGAGGTCGATGGCTGGCGGGTGGAGAGCCAGGATGGCCGAGCCTGGCAGGCGCCAAACCTGGTGGTGGCCGCCGGTCACAAGCTGCCCGCCCTGCTCCCCTTCGCGGAGCTGCCGCTGTATCCCGTGCGCGGTCAGGTGAGCCATGTGCCGACCACGGCGCGGTTAAGTCAGCTCAGGACTGTGCTCTGCTACGATGGCTACCTCACCCCGGCCCACAACGGTGCGCACTGCATCGGGGCCAGCTATGGCCGCAACCAGACCGACCTTGCCTACCGCGCCGACGAGCAGGAGCAGAACAGGGCACGGCTGCAAGCCTGTGTGCCCCATCAGCGCTGGCCTGCCGAGGTGGATGTGAGCGGCGCTCAGGCCCGTGTCGGGGTGCGCTGCGCCAGCCGGGATCACCTGCCGGTCGCCGGACCCGTCGTCCGGTTGGCGGCGCTGGAGGATCATGACGTCAACGCCCCCGCGGATCAGCAGAGCGCGCTGCCCCTGCACGCCGGCCTCTACGTGCTGGGGGCGCTCGGCTCCCGGGGTCTGTGCTCGGCGCCCCTGTGCGGCGAGCTGGTCGCCAGCGAGATCTGCGGCGATCCCCTGCCGCTGGCCGCCGATCTGCTGGTGGCGCTCCACCCCGCCCGCTACTGGGTGCGAAGGCTGCGCAGGGGCAAGCCACTGCGCGACTAGCCACCCAGGAGCCGGGGCTGCCCGCCTCCACGCCATTGGACACACCAACAAAAAACGGGCTCAATCAGCCCGTTTTTTTATGTTTCCCATGAGTGGCCATGGACCTGTACACGTGTTATCAGCCAGCCCTGGGCCAGACGACCCCCAGCTTGCGCCCCTGATCGGTCTGGCTGGCCAGGCTGTCGAACCGCGCCCGGGTTGCCTCCAGCACCGCCTGCCCTGCCTGCCAGCCCTGATGCTCCAGGGTTGGGCAATCCCGGGTCACCGGCAACTGGGCGAGGCGCGTGCCAAGCTGGCTCACGCTCTCCAGCAGAATATCCTTGTGACGGCTCTCGTAGTCAAACATGGCGGCCACCAGCTTGTCCCACTTCTGGCGCTCCTTCGCGGGCGCACGGGCCTTGTCCATCCAGTTGGGCACCCTGACCTGGATGCGGGCACGAACGCTGGCCTGCTCCAGCTCGCAGCGTGTCGCCGTCGCCTTCGTCTGCAACTGCCAGGAGAGCTGATAGCTGGCCTTGCCGATGTGCCCGTCCGCCTGGGTGGGCGACAAGGCGGTGATCTGGCGCATCACGGCCCCCACATCGGCCCCGGAGACCCGATAGAACTGGAAGTCGACCTTGATATCGGGGGCGACCTTCACACCGGCATAGTGGGAAGGTACAGCACCGATTGAGGCGGCATAAATGAGGGCCACCGTCACCCCTGTCTTGCTGAAGAGTCCCATCTGTCCGCGGCTTTGCTCCTTGTGAGTCCCGGCTTAATTTCAATTAATAATCAATGAATTAATAACCCGATTGGGAGATTACCCCTGATCCAGCCCCCTGTCATCCGCTCTTGGCACCCGGTTGCTGCAAACGTGCGAGTCATCACCCCGGCTCAGGCGGGGATTTGCAGTCGAGATCACAAGCTGCCATCGAACGGATGGTGAAATACTCCTTAGTGGGTAATATCCGCAGTGTTTTTGTTGGCCGATGCCGGATAGTCCAGCGCAACCCTCTGGTGAGCCCTGGCAGGCCACCCCCTCATTTCAACTTTTGGGAAGGTTTTATGATAGAACTCCTGATCGGCACCCTGGTCACCCTGGCCGTGGGTCGCTACATCTTCAAGGGCTACTCCGCCACCGGGGTACTGCTCAGCGGCGGCCTGCTGCTGCTGGCGATCACCGCCCTGATGGGCAAGGCGGTGCTGCCGGCGAGCGTCCCCTCCACCGGCCACATGGCCACCGACATCTTCGAATACGTGCGCTTCCTGCTGGTCGACAGGGGGGGTGGCCTCGGCATGCTCATCATGGTGCTGTGCGGCTTTGCCGGCTACATGAGCCACATCGGCGCCAACACCATACTGGTGAAGCTCGCGAGCAAACCCCTCGGTGTCATCAAGTCCCCCTACATCCTGCTGGTGGCCGCCTATCTGGTCGCCTGCGCCATGTCGCTGGCGGTGAGCTCCGCAACCGGCCTCGGGGTTCTGCTGATGGCCACCCTCTTCCCGCTGATGGTCAACATGGGGATCTCCCGTGGCGCGGCAGCGGCGGTGTGCGCCTCGCCGGCCGCCATCATCCTCTCCCCCACCTCCGGGGACGTGGTGATGGCAGCCCAGGCCGCGAACATGGAGCTCATCGAGTTTGCCTTCAAGCTGACCCTGCCCATTTCCCTGGTGGCCATCGCCGCCATGGCGGTGACCCACTTCTTCTGGCAGCGTTATCTGGATCAGAAGGCCGGGGAGCACAACGCCGCGGTCGCCCCGAGCGATCTCGTCACCGACGCCCCCGGCTTCTACGCCATCCTGCCCTTCACCCCCATCATCGGTGTGCTGCTGTTTGACGGCAAACTGGGGCCCAAGCTCGACATCGTCACCATCATCGTCATCTGCCTGGTGCTGGCCGCCCTGCTGGAGCTGGTGCGCAAGCGCAACGGCCGTGAGCTGCTGGACGGGCTACAGGTGTGCTGGCGCAACATGGCAGACGCCTTCGCCGGCGTGGTGATGCTGCTGGTGGGTGCCGGGGTCTTTGCCCAGGGTCTGATGGGGCTCGGTTTCATCGCCAACCTCCTGGATCTGGCCCAGAGCTTCGGTACCGGCGGCATCGTCATCATGCTGGTGCTGGTGGTCATCACCACCCTGGCGGCCTTTACCACGGGTTCCGGCAATGCCCCCTTCTACGCCTTCGTGGAGCTCATCCCCCATTTGGCCACCAGCCTCGGCGTCAACCCCGCCTATCTGGTGATCCCCATGCTGCAGGCATCCAACCTCGGCCGCACCATCTCGCCGGTCTCCGGGGTGGTGGTCGCCTGTGCGGGGATGGGCAATCTCTCTCCGTTCGAGGTGGTCAAACGTACCTCGCTGCCGGTGGCCGTCGGCCTGCTGGTGGTGATCCTCGCCACCCAGATCATGGTTCCCGCCTGACTCTTTACCGGCCCGGCTGCCGCCGGGCTGGTATCCCCCCACCCCATGCAGTAGACTCGGTGCTCTTTTTTCCTAAGGAGGACCGAGCCTTGAGTATGACGGTTCAACTTGCCCACTTCAGCGACTGCCACTCCCATTTCGATGGTGCCCCCATGCGCTTCTCCCCCGATGGCGAGTCCGAATGGCGCACCCAGTGCGGCGGCTATGGCCGCATCCTGACCCGGCTCACCGCCCTGCGCCAACAGGCCGAGGCAGCCGGCCAGACCTGCCTGCTGCTGCATGGCGGCGATACCTTCCAGGGGTCACTTTACTTCAACCGCTTCAAAGGGCGGGCCAATGCGGACCTGCTGGCCCTCTTGCGACCGGATGCCATGGTGATCGGCAACCACGAATTCGATCTGGGCAACGGGCCGCTGGTGGAGTTTTTGCGCCAGCTCGATTTCCCGGTGCTCGCCGCCAACATCGACAACCGTCAGGAGCCCGCCGATGCCCCGCTGCGGCTACAGGGACTGCCGCAGCTGTTTGACGCGAGCCGCCCCTGGCACAAGCGCGTCATCGACGACGTGCCCTTCGCCCTGCTCGGCATCACGCTGCCGCAGATGGCCGCCATCGCGAGCCCCGATCCCCACACCCGTTTCCACGGTATCGAAGATACCCTCAGCGCCGCCCTCGAAGAGATCAAGGCCGCCGGCATCCAGCGCATCATCCTGCTCAGCCACCTGGGTCTGGCGCAGGACAAGCGACTGGCGACCCGCTTCCCCGAGCTCAGCCTCATCGTCGGCGGGCACACCCACAGCCTGCTGGGGGATCTGGCGCCGCTCGGGCTCGACAGCGAAGGCAGCTATCCCCTCATGGTGAACGGGGTGGCCATCCTGCACGCCGCCCACAGCGCCCTCTGTCTCGGGGTGTGCGAACTCACCTTCAACGAGCAGGGACGCGTGTGCCAAAGCCGCGGCCAGCTGGAGTGGTTACCCTGGGATCCCTGGCCCTTTGCTTCCCCGCCTCCTGCGGGGCTGCACTTCTGCGAACCGGCCCCCGAGCTCGAACAGCATCTGGCCAGACGCTATCGCCCCGAGCTCGAAACCATGACCCGGCGCGTAGTGACCCGGCTCGCCGATCCGCTCCACCACCAGCGCCTGCCCGATGCCAGCCTGCCCGCCGGCAGCCAGGTCGCCCCCCTGGTAGCGAGCGCCATGCTGGCCAGTGCCCGCGAACAGGTGGGTCAGGTGGACTTTGCCCTGCACAATGCCGGGGGCGTACGCTGCTCCCTCGAGCCCGGCCCCCTGACCGAAGCAGACGTTGCCGGACGCCTGCTGCCCTTTGCCATTCCCCTCACCCTCTACCGGGTGCACGGCCATGAACTGGCCGAGGCGCTGGAGGGGGCCATCGACAACGCCACCAACAACGGGGTGACGGGCAATGGCAGCGGCAGCTTCCCCTATACCGCCGGGGTACGCTTCTGCTATCAGGCCGACAGACCCAAAGGGGAGAGGATCACTCGCCTGGAATGGGAAGCCAGCCCGGGTCAGTGGCAGCACGTCGAGCCGGATGCCATCTATCGCGGGGTCTCCAGTGCCTATACCGCCTCCGGCAAGGAGGGCTACACGGCCCTTGCCCGCACCCTGACCCAGCACAATCAGGAGCTCGGCATCACCCTGGCGGATGCCTTCCTGCGCTGGGCACGCCACCTGCCGAAACTCAGCCCCCTGCCGGCCCTGGTGGAGTATCACGGCCAGTGAATCTGGCACCGACCCATTCCGGGTCGGTGCCGCCTTTCCCCCGCATAGGGGAATCCTGATCCGCTCCCAGGCGCAGGCCCCCTACCATGCAACCTCAGGCTGTGACGCCCGACTGCGCCAGCCCTGTCTTGTGATGGGGCCTGCCACTGCAGCCAGAGGCGTGAAAACGATACTTTTACGAATTATTTCAGGTGCCTACACTTCTTCCATTGCATCGTGCAGCCCGGCTCGGCAAGATAAGCCCGCTTTTTCAGTCTTTCCCGCAGGAACAGGTCACCCATGAATCATGCCATCCGCTTTACCCCGCACCGCCACAATCCCGGGATCAGGCCGTCGGTCATCTTGCTCACCGCCCTGATGGCTCTGCTGTTCTGTCTGCGCAATCCGCTGTTCCACGGCATGGCCCCGGGATTTGATGCCTCCCTGTTTGCGGTGATGGGCAAGATGTGGAGCGAGGGGGGCGTACTCTATCGGGACATGATCGACATCAAGGGTCCCATGATCTTCGCCCTCGATGCACTGGGCTATGGCCTTGGTGGCTTCTTCGGGATCTGGCTGCTGGAGTGGGTGCTCTGCTGGCTGGGCCTCATGGCGAGCTGGCAGGCTTTTTCGCAGCTTGGGCTCTCGGTGCGGGCGCGACTTGGCAGCATGCTGGCCCTGCTGGCGCTCTACAGTACTCGCTACTACTACGGCAACATGACAGAGGACTGGACATTCCATCTGGCCCTCATCGCCCAGTGGGCTTTCATCACCTTGCTGCTGGACAAGCGATTCAGTTGGGGACCGGCCCTGGTCGCCGCACTCACCTTCGCCATCGTGGCCTGGATGCGCACCAACAACGGCGCCTTCTGGGGGGCCTGGTATCTGGTGCTCTTCTGTCACTGGTGCCTGCGCGAGCAGTGGCGCTGCGCCTTTGCCCTGCTCTTTTCCAGCCTGCTTGGACTGGCTCTCGTCGGCGGCCCGCTCTATGCCTACTTCCAGCACCACGACGTGCTGGCCGAGTTCAAATACTACGCCTTCGGCATCTTCTTTGAAGGGAGCTACGGCAACGGCTTCTCTCCTGAGGTGGGCGCCGTCGGTCTGCTGCGCACCGGCCTCATCATGCTGCTGCCCGCCTTCCTCGTCCTGATGCTCGGGCGCCGCCAGGAGTGGTATCTCCCCGCGCTGTGCGCCACCCTCCTGGGGGTGCTGTTCACCCTGATCGCCAACTCGGTCTCCGGTCATGTGTTCGATCACTATGACGTGCTCTATCTACAGCTTGGCCTGCTGCCGCTCGCCTGCCTGCTGGACAGAAGCGAGCTGCGCTCCGATGCCCTGGGGCTGCTTTGCATCTCCCTGGTGGTGCTGACCGCCAGCTGGCTGCTGGCCCAGCAGCTCGGTTACGGCTGGAGCACCAAGGAGTGGTCTCTGGAGCGGGTGCGCGAGGTGCTCGGCAACAGCTTGCTGTGGGCCTTGCCCGTGCTCATTCTGGTCCCGCTCTGGCACGCCTGGGATGTGCGAAGCGCCACCCCCTGGCTCGCCTCGCTGGCCATGCTGGTACTGCTGGTCAACAACGCCTGGGAAGGCAACCTCAAGGGCAGGCCGTTCAATCCCCCCGCTCAGGTCAGGGTCGACCGTATCCTGGCCGAGACGACCCCCACCGACAAGATCTGGGTCGATGGCATCCAGCCGCAATACTACCTCTGGACCGATCGCCAGCCGGCCTCCGCCTATTTGTTCTTTGCCAACGTCAACCCGCCCTACGATGTGCGCGAGCGGGTGCTGGCTGACATCCAGCGCCAACAACCCAAATTCATCATCGCCAAACCGGAGCGGGTGGCACAGGAGCTCAAGACTCCGACCTCCCCCTCCCACCTTGCCTTCTACCAGTATCTGGCAGGTCAGTATGAAGAGGTGGACCCGGGCCTGTACCGGCGCCGCTAATCAGGCACACAGAAGGGGCCATCCTGGTGATGGCCCCTTTTCGTTGCCGTCATAAAGAGGGGGCCGACCATGTTCAAGGCGCCCCATCCTGACTACAATGGCGCTCTTTTTCGCGGCAGAGGAAAGAATCATGGCGGAGCTGACTTATCTGGGGGGCTATCCGGAGCCACTCAAGGCTCAGGTACAGCAGTTGATTGCGGCGGGCAAACTCGGCGAGATGCTGGCCAAACGCTACCCGCAAACCCACCTCGTCCAGAGCGACAAGGCGCTGCTCGCTTATACCATGGAGCTGAAGAACCGCTACCTGAAAAGCTCGGCGCCGCTTTCCAAGGTGATCTTCGACGGCAAGATCAACGTGATCAAGGATGCTCTGGGACTGCACACCTATGTCAGCCGGGTGCAAGGCAGCAAGCTCAAGGCCAAGAACGAGATCCGCATCGCCGCCCTGTTCAAGGAGGCCCATCCCGCCTTTCTCAAGATGATAGTGGTGCATGAGCTGGCCCACCTGAAGGAGAAGGATCACAACAAGGCTTTCTACCAGCTCTGCCAGCACATGGAACCGGACTATCATCAACTGGAGTTCGATCTCAGGCTCTGGCTCACCTGGCGTGATATCGAGCGTACCGCCCGCTGATCCCCTTGCAAGGAGGCAAGATGCGCCCATGGCACACACCTGTCCAGCCCGTTCGCCATGGGCACTGGTTGCTCCAGGGGCTGATGCTCTGGCTCTTCTCCCTGCCGCTGTCGGCCACCGAACGCTGGCAGCGTGATGACTACCTTGTCCAGAGCTTCATGGAAATCGCCATGAAACGGGAGTATGGCCATGAACAACAGGAGCACTTCTCCCGCTGGCCGGGCCCCGTGCGTCTCAAGCTCGTCAACGAATTCGGCGACAAGCCGCTGCAGGCCGAGGTCGTCAAGGTACAGACCCGTCACCTGAGCAGGATCACCGGTCACCCCATCGAGATTGTCAACGACAACCCCAATCTCACCCTCATCATGACCCGGCACAAACAGATGGCGAGCTGGGCTGCGCGCACCATGCGCCAGGACGAGTCGGTGCGCATCGCCCTCAAGGAGGGGATTTGCCTGGCCAATTTCGCCACCAACGCTCGCTACGAGATCACCCGTGCCACCATCATCATTCCGGTGGATTACAGCCGGGCAAAGGGCCGTTTTCTGGATTGCGTAGTGGAAGAGTTGAGCCAGGTGATGGGGCTGCCCAACGACTCGGACAAGGTGTTCCCCTCCATCTTCAATGACAGCAGCATCGACAGCTTTCTGACCGGGCTCGATTACGTGTTGCTCAAGCTTGCCTACCACCCGGCATTGCAGCCGGGGATGACGGCGGACGAGGTACGCGCGGCGCTCCCCACCGCCCTCAAGGCACTGCGTGCCAATGGCGACATCGCACAGGCCACCCAACGGGTGCAAGTCGACAGCCTCAAGCGTTGGGCGGGACTCTGAGCGCAGCCAGAGACATTACTCTTTCGCCTTTCGCCTTTCGCCTTTCGCCTTTCGCCTTTCGCCTTTCGCCTTTCGCCTTCATGGTCATGCGCCTCCCCCATCAACGCAACACGCAGCCCATGGCTGCGTGTTTTGAAGAGCGGTTCGGCAAAGCCAGTACAGGGATCATCATCCGGCTGGAGACTCCTCCTCTCGGCCTGGCAGATCACGACGATGCTTGCTGCTGAGAGCTTATCTTCAGGCCTCCAGAGCCTCTTCTTCCGGCATCCAGCTATCGGCGTTTTCCCACACCTCCTGAACCATGGCTTCGGCCAGCTCCTTGTCTTCCTTGCTGGCGCGACTGACCGTCAGAGCCATGGCACTACCCGGTGCCACCCGCACATGCAGATCGGGAAAGCGCTCACCCAGTTGCTTGAGCAGCTCCTGGCGCAAGGCCTCCATGGTCGAGGTGGGGATCTGGTGTTTTCTGTCGATGATGATTTCCAGGCGCATAGGGTACGTCTCCATGATAATTAACTGTATTTTTATACAGTAATTTTAAAAAGTAAAGATGGTGGCTGCACATAGGCCCTCACCGCTCACACCTTCTCGCTGACGATGTGCAGCCGAACGGCCCCGATTTTCCCCCATCGCTGTCATCATGGAAAAAACAGTTGATATTGATTCTCATCCATCGCATTATCCATGGCTTGTTATAACATAACAAAAGAGGCAATCATGCGCCCCCATATTCACCCTGAATACCGCAAGGTTCTGTTCCACGATCTCGCCAGCAATACCTACTTTCTGATCGGCTCCACGCTGGCCACCGATCGCACCAGAGAGTGGGAAGATGGCAACACCTACCCCTATGTGACGCTGGATGTCTCCAGCACGTCCCACCCCTTCTATACCGGCAAACAGAAGCAGGTCGGCAAGGAAGGTCAGGTCGCTCGCTTCGGCCAGCGATTCGGTCAGTTCTTCAGCAAAGGAAAAGAGAAACAATGAAAGTCCTCGCCTCCCTGAAATCCGCCAAGTCGCGTCACCCGGACTGTCAGATCGTGCGTCGGCGCGGCAAGCTGTTCGTCATCTGCAAGAGCAATCCCAGGTTCAAGGCTCGTCAGGGCTGATTGCGCATCCGCCCCTCATGGATAACAAAAGCCCTCGTCATGAGGGCTTTGTCATCTCTGGGCTCTGCTCACAGCGGGGTGGCGCACTTGCGGTATTCGGTGGGGCTGACCCCTACCCGCTTTCGGAACACCCGCGAGAAGTAGAGCTGATCGTCATAGCCCACCTGCTGGCCTATGGTGGCGACCGACAGCGGCGTGGTCTGCAGCAGCAGCTTGGCCCGCATGATGCGCTGATCCTCACGCCAGCGCACTATGCTCACCCCCACCTGCTCGCGAAACAGGTGCGCGAGGCGCGAGGGGGACAAGAACACCTGCTCCGCCAGCGCTTCCACCGAGATCTCGGCCGAGAGGGACTCGCTCAGGATCTGGCACGCCTCGTGGACCCGGTGATCGATGGCGGGATAGGCATTCTGGGACGATGCCTCGTAGCAGCGGATGAGCAACCGCTCCAAGAGGTTCATGGCCAGTTGCTCCGACATGGGCCGCAGCTGCTTGTGGGTCTCCTCGATGTCGAGGAAGAGGGTGTCGAATTCGGTGAGCAGCTGGTTGTCCGCCAGTTGCAGTCGCCCCACCTGCTCCGTCACCTGGGGCCACTTGAGCCAGTCAGCCCAATAGGCCCGCGGCCGGAAATAGACCCAGCGGTGATACCACTCCCGGGCATCCGGCGCCCGGCCGTAATGGTGCACCGCCGCTGGTGGAAAGAGCAGCAGGTCGCCGGGTTCCACGGTGAAGGCCTTGTCCCCCTGAAAGATCTGTCCCTTGCCCTTGATGGTCAGATTGACGATGAACCCCTTCATGCCGTGGGGCCTGTCGATGGTGAAATCCAGCGCGCTCCCCTGCTCGATGGGAGTCATCCCCGAGACCAGGAAGACGTCGAAGGCGTAGCCAGGCAGCAGGGGATTGAGTTGTTTCGGCTTCTCTTTTTGCATCGAGGACATGGCGGAAAACAGGGTTTCGGTAAAAAAGTCGACATGGGCCATTGTAGAGATCCGGCGTAGGAACCCCCTATGTTCGCAAGCTGTTCGTTGTGAAATTGTTGAACTGGCTCACAGCTTGCCGGGGAAAACACCGGGCCGACGCGAGGCCGGCCCGGTGACGAGGAAAGACATCGCTCAGATACGGGCTTTGCGCACCTGCTTGTAGCGGTCGAACAGCACGGCGGCGAGCAGGATGAGGCCACGCACCACGTACTGGGCAAACGGGGAGATGTTGAGCAGGTTCATGGCGTTCTCCATCAGCCCCAGGATCAGCACCCCGGCGATGATGTAGGAGATCTTGCCGATCCCCCCCTTCATGGAGACCCCACCCAGCACGCAGGCGGAGATCACCACCAGCTCGAAGCCGATGGAGGTCATGGGCTGACCCGAGGTCATGCGGGATGCGAGGATGATGCCGGCGAGCGAGGCGATGAGCCCGGTCATGGTGAAGATGATGATCTTGGTGCGCACCACGTTGACCCCGGCCAGACGTGCCGCCTCCTCGTTGCCCCCCATGGCCAGGGTATTGCGCCCGAAGGTGGTCTTGTTGAGCAGCAGCCCGAACAGCACGAAGCAGACAGCCGTCAGCCAGATGGGCGTCGGGATGCCGAGCAGGGCGGAGTTGCCAAGCTCGAAGAAGCCCTCCTCCACGATGCCCACCGCCTTGCCGTCGGAGATGATGTAGCCCACCCCGCGCGCCATCTGCATGGTGGCAAGGGTGGTGATGAGGGCGTTGATCTTGAATTTGGCAACGACGATGCCGTTGATGAGGCCAAAGACAAGGCCCACCGAGAGACCGGCCAGAATGCCGAGGGGGATGCTCTCGGTGGCGTTGATGCCCACTGCGCAGGCAACCCCTGAGCAGGCCACCACGGAGCCCACCGACATGTCGAACTCGCCGGAGGCGAGGCAGAACAGCATGCCGCAGGCCACCATGCCCGACATGGAGACGGCAAGCCCGAGCCCCCGCATGTTGATAAGGCTGGCGAAGTTGGGGACCAGCACGCAGGCGAGCAGGAACAGGATGGCGAAGATCACCAGCATGCCGTACTGATCCCAGATGCGGGTCAGTTGCAGGCGGGTACCGCTCGCCGCGGTGTCGTTGGCGGCTTGGCCGACCGAGGTCGTTGTTGTCATGGTATTTCTCCTGAAAATTCCGGGTGCTATCTCGTTGCGGTCAGCAGATCAACGGGCCGGCATGGCCAGATTGAGCGCCTTGACCTCGTTGGCCTCGTCGTGGGAAAGCTCTCCGGCGATCTCCCCCTCCCGCATGACCAGGATCCGATCCGCGATGCCCAGCACCTCCGGCAGCTCGCTCGAGACCACCACCACGGCAATGCCCACCTTGGCCAGATCGTAAATCACGTTGTAAATCTCGTTCTTCGCCCCGACGTCGATGCCCCGGGTCGGTTCATCGAGCAGGATCACTTTCATGTCTTCCGACAGCCAGCGCCCCAGAATGGCCTTCTGCTGGTTGCCGCCGGAGAGGTTCATGATGGCCTGCTGGGGAGACGGGGTCTTGACCCGCATGTCGCGGATCCGCAGCCTCGCGTTCTCGTCTTCCCACTGCTGGTTGATCCAGAAGCCTCCCCACGCGTGGTGGCGGCGGGCGCTGATGTTGATGTTCTCCTGCACCGAATGGATGGGGATGATGCCAAGGGCCTTCCTGTCTTCGGTGCAGAGCATGATGCCGCTGCGAATGGCGTCGATGGGGCTCTGAATGACCACCTGTTTGCCAAACACCGATATCTCACCCCCTCGAGGTGTCTCGGCGCCGAAGATAAGCTTCATCAGCTCGCTGCGCCCGGCCCCCACCAGCCCGAAGATGCCGAGGATCTCCCCTCTCTTTACCTCGAGCGACATCGGCGCCTTGAGGCCGGGCCCCATCAGGTGCTCCACCTTGAGGCCCGCCTCGCCTAGCGGCCTTGGGCTGTAGCCATAGATGTCGGTCAGCTCGCGCCCCACCATGGTCTTGACCAGCAGATCCCGGTCCACCTCGGCCATGGAAGCGAAGGTGCGCACGAACTGGCCATCCTTGAACACCGTGATGGCATCGCACAGGGCGAAGATCTCGTCCATGCGGTGGGAGACGTAGAGAATGACCTTGCCCTCGTCCCGCAACTGGCGGATGACCCGAAACAGCTGCTCAATCTCGCGGGACGACAGGCTGCTGGTCGGCTCGTCGAAGGCGATGACGCTGGCGTCCCGGGTCAGGGCCTTGGCGATCTCCACCATCTGCCACTGACCCAGGGACAGGTACTTGAGCGGCGTCTCGGGGGAGACGTCCATCCCGAGGCGCGCCAGCTGCCTGGCTGCATCCTGATAGAGCTTCTCCCGATCGATGACGCCGCGCCGGGTCGGCAACTGCCCCAGGTAGATGTTCTCCGCCACGCTCATTTCAGGGACCAGGTGCAGCTCCTGATAGATGATGGCGATCCCGCTCTCAAGGGCATCGACCGTGTTTTGGAACACTTTCTCCTGACCCGCCAGCTTCACCACCCCGCGGGTGGGCGCCTGAAAACCGCTCAGGATCTTGAGCAGGGTGGACTTGCCGGCCCCGTTCTCTCCCATCAGCGCGTGTACCGTGCCCTGCTGGCAGGCGAAGGAGACGTTCTGCAGCGCCTTGACGCCGGGAAACTCCTTGCTGATGCCGCAAAACTCCAGATATGGAACTTGATTCATGAGATGACTCCAGCCAGCCGGCACGGCGCACTCCGCCATGCCGGCATGGGTATCAAGGGAGGGGGATCACAGCCCTTTCTTTTGCAGCTCGGCCTTGAAGTTGTCGCGGGTGATGAGTACCACGTCGGTCACCTCGGTGAACTTGGCAGGCTCGGCGCCGTTGACGACCCAGTCATGGAGCATCTGGATGCTCTTGTAGCCGTGTACGTCCGGGCTGGGCAGCAGGGAGCCGAGGAAGCCGGTGGCGCTGGACTTGGAGAGCTCGTTCACCGCATCCACCCCGTTGATGCCGATGCCGATGACGTTCTCCGCCTTGAAGCCCTGCCCTTCGGTGGCGCGCACGCCGCCGAGCACGGTGTTGTCATTCATGCCGACGATGAGCCAGTTCTTGACCTCGGGGTGTTGCACCAGCATGGAGTTGGCGGCATCCAGCGCCCCCGGAATGTCGTTGCTCTTGGTGGGCGCGCGGAAGATCTGGCCCTCGGGGAAACCGGCGGCCTTGAGCGCGCTCAAGGAGCCCTCGACCCGGCGACGGGCGGTGTCGAGCTCGTCGGCGGTGATGGCCAGCACCCCGGTCGCTTTCACGTCCCACTGGCGCTTTTGCATCTCCTTGTAGAGCTCCTGCCCCTGACGCTCGCCAATCTTGGTGGCGGCCATCATCACCAGGGGCACTTGCTCCATGGGCTGGCCCTTGGCATTGACGAACTGGTCATCCACCGTGATGACCTTCAGATCCATGCTGTTGGCCTTGGCCATGATGGCGGCACCGAGTTTGGGATCCGGGGTACAGATGACGAAGCCCTTGGCGCCATTCGCCGCCAGACTGTCGATGGCATTGAGGGTCTTCTCCCCGTCGGGGACGGCTATCTTGATCACCTCGAAGCCCAGATCCTTGCCCGCCTTGTCGGCGAAGTTCCACTCGGTCTGGAACCAGGGCTCCTCGGGCTGCTTGACCAGGTAGCCCAGCTTCAGCGCTTCGGCCGAGAAAGCAGAATTTGCCATACCAAGGGCGAACCCCATCGCGATCATGCCTTTAACGATTTTGTTCATGCGAATGTCTCCAACGGTTCTATCAATCCATGTATCCACGCAGTGCTGCTCGTTGAGTCAATCAAGTCGCAGCCATATAAAAACATGCTTAAACAGGACGTTATTGTTGTTGCTGGTTGAGCGAACCAAGTTGTAATCGTTTTCACAATTAAAAATGGAGAGCAGGATCACGCCATGAGATTGCAGCCATTTCGTCTATATAATTAGCAATTTCGTCACATATTGAATTTTAGAGAGCCGTCACCCTGTCGCACTGACAGCGTTAAAATCCATATTTCCAGCAGCCAATGGCTAACCGCCCCTCCTGCCCATCTCCTATGGTTCCCCCCAGTCACCCCTCATTGATGGTCAGGAGCACTTATGTCTGAGCACATCGTCATCGGACTCGATTTCGGCAGCGACTCGGTCAGGGCACTCGCCGTGCGCTGCCAGGACGGCGCCGAGCTGGCGACCCATGTCGTCTATTACCCGCGCTGGCAGGCTGGCCACTACTGCCAACCGGTCAACAACCAGTTCCGCCACCACCCCCTCGACTATCTGGAGTCCATGGAGCAGGCAGTGGTGGCGGTGGTGAGCCAGCTCACGCCGAGTCAGCGCACCGCCGTACGCGGCATCGGGGTGGACAGCACCGGCTCCACCCCCGCCCCCATCGACAGAGAGGGGCGCGTGCTGGCCCTGCGTCCGGAGTTTGCCGACAACCCCAACGCCATGTTCGTTCTGTGGAAGGATCACACCGCCATCGAGGAGGCGGAGGCCATCACTGCCCTGTGCCACGGCGGCCAGTTCCCCGACTACAGCCGCTACATCGGCGGCATTTACTCCTCCGAGTGGTTCTGGGCCAAGATCCTGCACGTCTCCCGAGCCGATGCCGCCGTGCGCGCCGCCGCCTGCAACTGGGTCGAGCTGTGTGACTGGGTCCCCGCCATCCTGAGCGGCACCCAGGCCCCGGCCACCCTCAAGCGCGGGCGCTGTGCCGCTGGCCACAAGTCCCTCTGGCACCCGAGCTGGGGCGGCCTGCCCCCCGCCGACTTCCTCAATGCCCTGGATCCCCTGCTGACGGAGGATCTCGACTTCCCCCTCTTTACCGACAGCTGGACCGCCGATCTCCCGGTCGGCACCCTGACCCCGGAGTGGGCGGAGCGGCTGCACCTCTCCTGCGAGGTGGTGATCGCTGGCGGCGCCTTTGACTGCCACATGGGGGCGGTGGGAGCCGGGGCCGGCAACAATGCCCTGGTGAAGGTGATAGGCACCTCCACCTGCGACATATTGATCGCAGACGAGGCCACCATCGGTGATCGGGCCATTGCCGGGATCTGCGGCCAGGTGGATGGCAGCGTGGTGCCGGGCATGGTGGGGCTGGAGGCGGGACAGTCCGCGTTCGGTGACATCTATGCCTGGTATCAGCGCCAGCTCGGCTGGCCCCTTGACAGCCTCGCCGCCCAGTATCCGGAGCTTCGCACCGCCATCGAGCGCCACAAGCAGGCCCTGCTACCCAGCCTTGCCGCCGCCTGGGATCAGCAGCGCGACCTGGCGCACCTGCCGGTGGTGCTCGACTGGTTCAACGGCCGGCGTACCCCCTATGCCAACCAGCGCCTGCAGGGCACCCTCACGGGGATCAACCTCGGTACCGATGCCCCCGACTTGTTCGGCGCCCTGGTGGCCTCCACCGCCTTCGGTGCCCGCAGCATCATGGAGTGCATGACCAGTCAGCAGGTGCCGGTGGAGCAGGTGATCGCCCTTGGCGGCATCGCCCGCAAGTCCGCCACCGTGATGCAGACCTGCGCCGACGTGATGAACAGGCCCATCCAGGTGGTGGCCTCGGATCAGTGCTGCGCCCTGGGGGCGGCCATCTTTGCCGCCGTGGCGGCCGGGATCCATCCCGATGTGGCCAAGGCCCAGCACCACATGGCGAGCGCCGTGGAGCGCACCCACCAGCCACACCCTGAGCGGGTCGCCGAATACGAGCGCCTCTACCAGCGCTACCTCGCCTGGGGCGCCGCCGCCGAACCGCTCTACAACCGGGGGGTGCCGGCATGAACTTCAAGATCCTCAAGGAGCAGGTGCTCGCCGCCAATCTGGATCTGCCGCGCCATGGCCTGGTGACCTTCACCTGGGGCAACGTGAGCGGCATCGACCGAGAGCGCAATCTGGTGGTGATAAAGCCAAGCGGCGTCAGCTACGAGCGGATGCGGGTCGAGGACATGGTGGTGCTGGATCTGGCGGGCAAGCAGGTGGAGGGCGCCTTGCGCCCCTCCTCCGACACCGCCACCCACCTGGTGCTCTATCGCGCCTATCCGGAGCTTGGCGGCGTGGTGCACACCCACTCCACCCACGCCACCGCCTGGGCCCAGGCGGGGCGCCCCATCCCCATTTTCGGCACCACCCAGGCCGACTACTTTCACGGCGAGATCCCCTGCTCCCGCCTGCTCACCCCGGGCGAAGTGGAGGAGGATTACGAGGGGCTGACCGGTCATCTCATCGTCGAAACCCTCAAGCAGACCCCCATCCTCACCATGCCGGGGGTGCTGGTGGCCAACCACGGCCCCTTCAGCTGGGGCAAGAGCGCCGAGGACGCAGTGCACAACGCCGTGGTGCTGGAAGAGGTGGCCCGCATGGCCTGGCTCACCGGCCAGATCAACCCGGGGGCCCGCCCCCTGCCCGATTACCTGCTGGAGAAGCACTACCAGCGCAAGCATGGCAAACACGCCTATTACGGCCAGACAAAAGCCTAAAAGAGGACAAACTCATGGAATTGATGAAACAGCTGGAAGTGTGGTTCCTGGTCGGCAGCCAGCACCTGTATGGCGCAACCACCCTGAAGCAGGTAGCCGATCACGCCCATACCATCACCAACCAGCTCAACGAGGGGGCGAACCTGCCCCTCAAGATAGTGCTCAAACCCACCGGTACCACCCTGGATGAAATCAGCGCGGTGGCCCGGGATGCCAACCACGACGAGCACTGCGCCGGGCTCATGGTGTGGATGCACACCTTCTCCCCCGCCAAGATGTGGATCCCGGCGCTGAGTAAGTTGCAAAAGCCCCTGTTGCAGTTCCACACCCAGTTCAACCGGGATCTCCCCTGGAGCGAGATCGACATGGACTTCATGAACCTGAACCAGACCGCCCACGGCGGGCGCGAGTTCGGCTTCATGGGGGCCCGCCTGCGGCTGCCCCGCACCGTGGTGGTGGGTCACTGGCAGGATGAAGAGGCCAGACAGAAGATTGGCAACTGGATGCGGGTCGCCGCCGCCATCCACGACAGCCGCCACCTCAAGATCGCCCGTTTTGGCGACAACATGCGCAACGTGGCGGTCACCGAGGGCGACAAGGTTGAGGCCCAGATCCAGTTCGGCTATCAGGTGAACTACCACCCGGTCGGCGATCTGGTGAAGGTGATCGATGCCGTGCCCGCCAGCGACATCGAGGCGCTGCTGGCCGAATATGAAGAGACCTACACCCTGACCGAGGCGGTGCAGGCGGGCGGGCCGCTGCGTGCCTCCCTGTATGAGGCGGCGCGCCAGGAGCTGGGGATGAAGAAGTTCCTCACCGACGGCGGCTTTGGCGCCTTCACCACCACCTTTGAAGATCTCCACGGCCTGCACCAGCTGCCGGGGCTCGCCTGTCAGCGCCTGATGCAGCAAGGCTTCGGTTTTGGGGCAGAAGGGGACTGGAAGACCGCGGCCCTCTTGCGCACCCTGAAAGTGATGGGCGCAGGCCTTGCGGGGGGCGCCTCCTTCATGGAGGACTACACCTACCATCTGGAGGCGGGCAACAACCTGGTGCTGGGGGCCCACATGCTGGAAGTCTGCCCCTCCATCGCCGCAGGCAAACCCGTGCTGGACGCCCAGCACTTAGGCATAGGCAAGAAGGCCGATCCGGCCCGCCTGCTGTTCGCGGCCCCGGCGGGCAAGGCGGTCAACGCCAGCCTGATCGATCTGGGCAACCGCTTCCGCCTGGTGGTCAATCAGCTGGAAGTGGTGGACCTGCCAGAGGCCATGCCGAAACTCCCGGTGGCCAGCGCTCTGTGGAAACCCCTGCCGGACCTGCAGACCAGCGCCGAGGCCTGGATCCTGGCGGGCGCCGCCCACCACTCGGTGTTCACCCAGGCGGTGGACATCGAGCAGCTGCGCACCTTCGCCGACATCATGGGTATCGAGTTTGTGGCCATCGACGAGCACACCCGCATCCCCGCGCTCAAGGAGCAACTGCGCTGGAACGAGGTCTACTACAAGATCTGCCAGTGACCCTTTAATCGGCCAGCGGCCATCACCATGACTGTATGGATATGGTATTCGCCTGACAACAGCCCCGCCCGCGGGGCTGTTTCATTTCGCGTCCCCTCAGGGATGACCCTCCCCCTCCAGCAGCCAGTGACAGACCCGCTGCACCCCGCGGCGCTGGCTGTCGGGCCGGGCGATCAGGGCGTATTCGTGATCCGTCTCCAGCACGGGGGCAAAGGGAGCGACCAGGGCGCCGCTCTCCAGCTCCTCGGCCACTATGGTGGGATCCCCGAGAGAGAGGCCAAACCCCTGCAGCGCAGCATTCATCGCCAAGTCCAGGGTATCGAATAGCTGCCCCCCCTGGGGCTGCCAGGGGATGTCGAGGAAGGCGGCAAACCAGTTGCGCCAGTCCCGCCTATCGGCGCTGGCATGGATGAGGGGCAACAGGGGCAGCTCGTTCAGGTCGCGCTCGAACAGACGATGCTTGGCAGCAAACGCCGGGGCGCAGACCGGGGTCAGCCGTTCCCGAAACAGGGGCTGGCTGTGGGGATAGCGCCCCAGGCAGGGCTGGTAGACGATGGCGAGATCGAAGGGCTCCCGGGAGAAGTCGATGCCATGGCTGTGGCTGCCACGCACCTCCACCGCCTCCCCCTCGAACGCCTGCAACCGCCGCAGCAGCCAGCGGCTGGCGCAGGAGGGCACCTTGATGCTGATCGCCTGCTCGTGGGGCAGGGCCTGCAAGGCGCTGAGCCCCTCCCCCATGCGGGCCAGCCCTTCGCGAACAAAAGGCAGCAGCCGCTCGGCGGCGGGGGTCAAGGTGAGGCAACGGGTGCCGCGCACGAACAGCAGGTGGCCCAGGCGCGCCTCCAGCTGGGCGATCTGCTTGCTCACCGCCCCCTGGCTCACGCACAGCTCGTCGGCGGCCAGGGTAAAACTCAGGTGGCGGGCAGAACACTCGAAGACCTGCAGGCCATAGAGAGGCAACTGAGTACGCGGCTGGGTGGACAACATGACAAGCCTCCATGCTTGAGAAAAACTCATGCATACCATGCCGAATAATCCGTTGTCCGGCAAGCCTTGGGGGGGCTAAAAAGGGACCTCTTTCACACACGCAGGTGACGGCCCCATGTCCATCCCCCAGGTTTCCAGCAAACTGCCCCAGGTGGGCACCACCATCTTCACCGTGATCGGGGATCTGGCCGCCCGCCACCCCAGCATCAACCTCTCCCAGGGGGCGCCGAGCTTCCCCTGCGATCCCGAACTCATCCGGGTGACCCACGAGGCCATGCTGGCCGGTGAAAACCAGTACGCCCCCATGACGGGGCTGCCTGCCCTGCGCGAACAACTGGCGGCCAAGATTGCAGCCAGCTACGGCCATCACTATGACGCGGGCGAGGAGATCACCATCACCGCCAGCGCCAGCGAAGCCCTGTTCTGCGCCATCACCGCCCTGGTTCACCCCGGCGACGAGGTGATCATGTTCGAGCCGGCGTTTGACAGCTACCGCCCCATGATCCAGTTGCAGGGAGCCACCCCTGTGGTGATCGCCCTCAAGGCGCCGGATTTCGCCATTCCCTGGGACGAGGTGGCCGCCCGCATCACCCCCCGCACCCGCATGATAGTGCTCAACACCCCCCACAACCCCACCGGCACCGTCTGGCAGGCAGGGGATCAGGAGCGCCTCGCCCGCCTGGTGCGCGGCACCGACATCCTGATCCTCTCGGACGAGGTGTACGAGCACGTGGTGTTCGACGGCGCCCTGCACCAGAGCGTCATCCGCTATCCGGAGCTGGTGGAGCGCTCCGTCGCCGTCTTCTCCTTCGGCAAGACCTTCCACGTCACCGGCTGGCGGGTGGGCTACTGTGTGGCTCCCCGTCCCTTGATGGAGGAGATCCGCAAGGTGCACCAGTTCGCCATGTTCGCCGCCGACACCCCCATGCAGTACGGCTTCGCCCACCTGTTGCAGCAACCGGCCCACTATCAGGGGCTGGCAGCCTTCTACCAGCGCAAGCGCGACCTGCTGACCTCGGCCCTGGCCGGTTCGCGCCTGACCCTGCTCCCCTCGGCGGGCAGCTTCTTCATGCTGGCGAGCTACGAGCGGGTAAGCGACGAGCCCGACAGCCTGTTCGTGCAGCGGCTCATCCGCGATCACGGGGTCGCCACCATTCCGGTCTCCGCCTTCTATCACGACGGCACGGATCAGCGGGTCATCCGCCTCTCCTTCTCCAAGGATGACGACACCCTGCTGGCGGGCGCCGAGCGCCTGTGCGCCGTCTAGGGGGCACCATGGATTCACTGCGCGTTGCCGTCCTCCAGATGGTCTCCGGGGATGACCTTGACCACAACCTGACCCAGGCCGAGGCGTTGCTGCGTCAGGCCGCGGCCGAGGGGGCCGAGCTGGCCCTGCTGCCCGAATACTTCTACCTGATGCCGGTTGACGAGCGGGCGCGGGTGGCCCTGGCCGCCCCCGTTGGAGATCACCCCCTGCTTGCCTGGGTACAGAGGCTGGCCCGGGAGCTCGGAGTCTGGATCCTGGCCGGCACATTGCCGCTTGCCAGCCACGAGCCCGGCAAGATGCACAACAGCAGCCTGCTCATCGACCCCCAAGGGCAGCTCGCAAGCCGCTACGACAAGCTGCACCTGTTTGGCTTTTGCACCGGACAGGAGCAGTATGACGAGGCCGCGACCATGACCCCGGGCCGGGAGGTGGTGAGCCATCCCCTGCCCTGGGGCGTGCTGCGCCTCGGGATCTGCTACGACCTGCGCTTCCCTGAGCTGTTTCGCCTGGGGCCCGCCCCCGATTTCATCGCCCTGCCCGCGGCCTTCACCCACACCACCGGGCTTGCGCACTGGGCGCTGCTGCTGCGGGCCCGTGCGGTAGAGAACCTGGCCTTCGTGTTCGCCAGTGCCCAGGGGGGACACCACCCCGGTGGGCGGCGCACCTTCGGCCACAGCATGATCATCGATCCCTGGGGCCGGATACTGGCCCAGGTAGAGGAGGGTCAGGGCATGGCCATCGCCACCCTGGATCTGGCGGCACAGCGCACGGTGCGCAGCCAGTTGCCGGCCCTCACCCATCGCAAGATAGCCGTCGGCCCTTGAGGCCGACACCCTTTAGCACGCTAGGAATGACACCACACTTCAAGGGACTGACCATGAAACTCAACACACTGATGATGCTGATGGCCCTGGCCACCGCCGGCCAGGCCGCCGCCAAACCCCTGGTGATCGCCACCGATGCCACCTATCCCCCCTTCGAGATGGTCGACAGCAACGGCCAGCTCGGCGGCTTCGAGGTCGATCTGGCCTATGCCCTGTGCGCGGCCATGAAGACCGAGTGCGAGGTGATCAATCAGCCCTGGGATGCCCTGCTGCCCGGCCTGCAGGTGCGCAAGTACGACGCCATCATGTCCTCCATGAACATCACGGACGAGCGGCGCCAGAAAGTGGACTTCAGCCAGGTCTACTACATGATGCAGAACCGCTTCGTGGGGCGCAGCGACAAGGCCGCCGACTTTGCAGACGATCCGGCCCACTTCAAGGGCAAGGTGATCGCGGTGCAGGAGGGCCCCCCCCAGGACAACTTCGTCACCGCCCGCTATGGCGAGGTGGCCAAGATCAAGCGCTACGTCAATGCCCAGTCCCCCATGCTGGATCTGCAGTCCGGCCGCGCCGACTACACCTTCGGCAACATGGTGCAGTTGAAGGTGGGCTTCCTCGACAAGGAGATGGGCAAGCAGTTCGCCTTCGTCGGTCCCCAGTTCAACGGCACCCAGGACAAGATCCTGGGAGAAGGGGTGGCGGTGGCCCTTCGCAAGCACGATGACAAGCTCAAGGCCCGCTTCGATGCCGCCATCGAGAGCGTCAAGGCCGACGGCACCTTCAACACCCTGCTCAAGAAGTACCAGCTCGAAGATCTGCTCTGATCCCGGCATGCCAGCCCCCTGGACAGTTGCAAGGGGCCACGGCAACAGGGCGGCCATTGGCCGCCCTGTGTCGTTTTCCCGGCCTCTCGCCGTTATTGGGCCAGGCCCAGGTGCCCGGCAATCTCCTGATACAGGGTCTGGTAATTGTCGTCGAAGTGGTGGGAGCCCGGCAGGGTCACCGTCGTCACGTTCGGCTGCTGCAAGCGCGGACAGAGTTTGACCGGGGAGTCGTCCTCCGCCCCCTGCACGCAGAGCAGCGGCAGAGTCTGAATGCGTGTCACCTCCGGCAGGGTGGGATAGCGGCCCCCCTTGTCGTGCACCACCATGTCGCTGACGTGGATCTCGAAATCCGACGCCGTCGAGGGCGACAGCATCACGGCGCCCGCCAGGCTGTCGCGATAGGCTGGCGGCAGACGATTGATGACGAAGGGCACTATCTCGGCACCAAAGGAGAAGCCCACCAGCAACCAGCGCTGGCGCCCCCAACGGGACTGGTACTCGGTGAGGATGCGCACCAGATCCGCCGTCGCCTGCTCCGGCGTCTTCTTCTTCCAGTAATAGGAGAGCGAGCTCCAGCCCACCACCGGCATGCCGTGGGCCTGCAACTGGGCGCTGAGCCCCTTGTCCAGCGCCGCCCAGCCGCCATCCCCGCTCATGAAGACCACCATGGGGGCAGACGAGGCTTGCGCCACGGGCAACTCCACCAGCCCCAGATCCGCGCCGACCCGCCCCGGCTGGGCGGCCACTGCCGGCAAGGTGAACGAAGAGACGAAACAGCAAATCAACAGCAACAACATGGCTCTCATGGGCCAACTCCTATTTCTTCATGAGCCCGAAGGGGCCGCGACTGATGAGGGAGACGAGGTGAGTCAGGGTGCGGGGCAGCACCAGATGACCGGTACAGAGCAGGTAGCGGGGCTCCCACCTTGGGCCGAACTTCTCCTTGTAACGCCGCAATCCCTGGAAGTTGTAGAAACGGCTGCCCCGGGTGAACAGGGTGTTGCCAAGGCGGGCCCAGTAACCGCCGAGGGGGTTGTCGTTGAAGCCCGACATGGGGGCCATCCCCAGGTTGAAGCTGGCATAACCCTCCTGCTTGCCCCACAGCAGGAGCTCGACAAACAGGAAATCCATGACGGGCGCCGCCCCCGTGTCCAGGCTGTAGCGCATCAGATCGATGGAGAGGCTCTCCTTGTTGTCGCTGGTCCAGAGGTTGGCAAACCCGACGATCTGCCCCTCACGCCGCACCAGCGCCATCGGGTTGAGGGTGAGGTAGGCGGGATCGAAACTGCCCACGGAGAAGCCCTTCTCCCTGCCCTGCTTGCTGTGCAGCCAGCTGTCGGAGATCCCCTTCAACTCGGGCAGCAGGGGGGCAATCTCACCGGGGACCACCACCTCGAAGCGCAGCCCTTCCCGCTTGCCCTTGGCGTGGCTCTGGCGCAGGTTGCGCAGGCGACTGCCGGCGAGATCGAAGCTCGGCAGATCCACGATGGCCTCCTCCCCCAGCTTGAAGGGGATGAGCCCGAGATCCAGATAGACAGGGAGATAGCGGGCCGACACCTGGTAGAAGACCGGGCTGACGTCGTGCTCGTCACAGCGCTCGCGAAACTGCCAGAGCAGCTCCTCCACGAGGGAGGGCTGACCGACGGGATCCCCCATCACTATCCAGCTGCTGCCCTCGGCCCCGTACATGAGGAAGGCCTCGCCGCTTGGATGGAACAGCAGGGACTTGTCCCCGAGCTGGGCCAGGTAGCCGTGGCCTCCCCCTGCCCGCATCACCAGCCCATGGGCACGGGAGAGCGCATCGGCATCCGGCTTGCCGACGGCCAGGCGCAAGGGAGCCAGCAGATGGGCCACCCCGACCACCGCCAGCACCCCGATGACGCTCCCCATGGCGCGCAGGGCGCGGGAGGCGGCCCCGGGCCCGTGGGCCGAGACGTGCAGCCAGAGGGAGGGGTCGTACTCCACATGGCGGTAGGAGAAGAGCAGCAACCACAATGCCCCCAGCAGCACGGCCCCCACCGACATCAGCCAGGAAGGGGTGAAGCGGGCGTGAAGCAGGGAACCCTTGCGATAAAAGAGAGGGCGGCAGGGGGTGATGATGAGCAAGAAGCCCCCGAGCAGCAGGGCCGACTCCCAGTCAAACCCCTTGAACAGGGAGAACAGCATGCCAAGCCCCAGCAGCCACTGGGTGATCCTGAATGCCCCGTCATGACGGCGGTAGAGGCTGTGGGCCAGCAACAGCAGCAACACGCCGCTGACGCTGCCGAGCACATGGGAGAGCTCCAGCAGGTGCAGGGGCAGCACCTGCAGGAAGGCTTCGATGCGCCCCTTCATGGTCGGGATCATCCCGGAGCAGAGCAGCAGGGTGCCCGCCGCGAAGGTGCCCATGCTCACCAGGGCGGGCACAAACTCCCGGGTCGCCATCATCACTCCCTGCAACCGGTGCAGGCGGGCCCGCTGTTGCAGCAGCTCCTGACCTGCGAACAGCAGCAGGGCACAGAGGAAGGGCAGGAAGTAGTAGGTGCAGCGGTAGATAAGCAGGGAGGCGAGCAGCTTGTCCACCGGCAGATAGTGGGTGAGCAGCAGGCTCATGCTCGCCTCGAAGACCCCGATGCCCCCCGGCACATGGGCCAGCACCCCGAGCAGGCTGGAGAGCACGAAGGCACTGAGCAGTACCGGATAGGGCACGCTGCCCGATGACAGCAGCACATAGAGCACGGCGGCGGCGGCCATCCAGTCGAGCAGGGCGATAAGCAGTTGCAGCAGGCGGTATCTGATGCGCGGCAGGAACAGCGGGTGCCCGCGCCAGACCAGGGCGGTCCCCGGCCACACCAGATACGCCAGCACCGTCAGCAGGGCCAGGCCCCCCGCCAGTTGCAACAACCCGGTCGCCCAGCGGGGCCAGTCCACCAGCAGGGCCGCCCCCTGCCCCAGCAGCAGGGCACTGCCTCCCCAGCCCAGCAGACCGAGGAAGAAGGTGATGGAGCAAAAGAGGATTACCCTGGCCACCTCCCCGGTGCCAAGCCCCAGGGAGGAGTAGAGCCGGTAGCGTACCGAGGAGCCGGTGAGCAGCGCAAAGCCCAGGGTGTTGGAGAAGGTGTAGGCGATGAAGGAGGTCATCCCCACCTGCTGCCAGGGCAGGCACTTGTCCAGCACCTTCAGGGCCAGCAGATCGTAGCAGCAGAGGCAACCATAGCTGAGCAGGGTGAGCAGCAGGGCGCCCCCCAACTGCGGCAAGGGTTGTGACCAGATGGCCTGGCGGATGTCGTGCCAGTGCCACAGGTGGGTCAAATGATAGAGGACGGTCAAGGCCGCCCCCAGCAGCAGCAGGCTGCACAGGGGGCCTATCCAGATCAACAGCTGACGCCGCATTCAAGATTCCTGTCAAAAAGCGTGGAGAAAGAGAGGCTCCGAAAGCGGGCGGACAAGGCGCCCTCCCGGAGTGACTCCCCCACAGGCAGCGCGTGACGCCGCACGTTCACGGGGGCAATCCTATGATTTACCAGGCCCTGCCCGCTCGCCACTTTTCTTCTGTAACCTTATGTACAGGCAGACAAAACATCCCCGTCCGGGATAGAGGCAGGAGACGCCATGACACCCTCCCCCCTGATAAGACGCTTCCCCCAAAACGCCCTGGGGCGCGATCTGGCCGTCGGCGACATCCACGGCCACTTCGCCCTGTTGCAGCAGGCCCTCGACACCCTGGATTTTGATCCCGCCCGGGACCGTCTCTTCAGCGTCGAGGATCTGGCGGATCGCGGCCCCGACTGCTGCGAGGCGCTCGACTGGCTGGCCCAGCCCTGGTTTCACCCGGTCTGCGGCAATCACGACGACTACGTCTGCCGTTACGAGAGTTGCGATCGGGAGAACTGGGTCCGAAACGGCGGCGGCTGGTTTGAACGGCTTTCCCCCCATCAGCAGGCAGAGTACGCCGCCCGCTACCGGGCCCTGCCCCTGGCCATCGAGGTACAGACCAGCCAGGGCCCCGTCGGGCTGCTTCACGCCGATTGCCCCTTCTCCTCCTGGCAGGGGCTGCTGGACCAACTCGATGTCGGGGTGAGCGGCGGACGGCTTCGGGCCATCAAGAACGTCTGCCTCTGGTCAAGGCGCCGTATCGAACGGCTGGACGAGAGCGGGGTCGCGGATCTCGCCGCCCTGGTGGTGGGCCACACCCCGGTGAGGGAGCCGGTGCGCCTTGGCAACGTCCACTACATCGACACCGGCGGCTGGTATCCCGAGGAGGGCGGCTACTTCACCCTGCTGGACCTCAATACCCTGACCCCTCACTTTCCCCTGCCCTGAGCCGGACCGATGGGATGACCAGGCCCACGGACAACGCCCACTGCCCATTAAAGCGCCAGGCGAACGCCCCGGACTTCGCTCTGCCAGCGCGATGGTTTACCATGCAGGCAATTGCGGTGCATGGCACCCCCACCCAGGCGCCAGGCGCCGCCGTCATCGGATACTCCTTTCGAGCAACATGAGCACATCAGCGCACCCGGCCAGCGGGCCCACGTTCTACTTCCACGACTACGAGACCTTCGGCATCAGTCCGGCCAAAGACAGGCCGTCGCAGTTTGCGGGCATTCGCACCGACGCGGATTTCAACGTCATCGGCGAGCCGCTGGTGATTTACTGCAAGCCGCCGGCGGATTACCTGCCGGAGCCGGAAGCCTGCCTCATCACCGGCATCACGCCGCAAAAGGCGATGAAGGACGGGCTGTGCGAGGCGGACTTCATCCGCCAGATCCACGCAGAGTTCGCCACCCCGGGCACCTGCGTGCTGGGCTACAACAGCATCCGCTTCGATGATGAAGTGACCCGCTACACCCTCTATCGCAACTTCTATGACCCCTATGCCTACGCCTGGCAGAACGGCAACTCCCGCTGGGACATCCTCGACATGCTGCGGGCCTGCTACGCCCTGCGCCCGCAGGGGATAGAGTGGGCGTTTGACGACGAGGGCAAGCCGAGCTTCAGGCTGGAGAAGCTGACGGTGGCCAACGGCGTGGCCCACGCCAACGCCCACGATGCGCTTTCGGATGTGCTGGCCACCATCGAGATGGCCAGGCTGGTGAAAAATGCCCAGCCCAAGCTCTTCGAGTACCTCTTTGATCTTCGCAACAAGAACAAGGTGAAGGCCCTCATCGACGTGGTGACCATGAAACCCCTGGTGCACGTCTCCGGCATGTTCTCCCCCTGGCAGGGGTGTGCGAGCTGGGTGTCGCCGCTCGCCTGGCACCCCACCAACCAGAATGCGGTGATCATGGTGGATCTGACCCGTGACCCGACTCCGCTCATCGAGCTCTCCTGCGAGGAGATCCGCGAGCGCCTCTACACCAAAAAAGAGGAGCTGGGGGATCTGGCCGGCATTCCGGTCAAACTGGTGCACATCAACAAGTGCCCGGTACTGGCCCCGGCCGCCACCCTGACGCCGGAGCGGGCGGACGAGCTGGGCATCAATCGGGCTCAGTGCCGCAAGAGCCTGGATCTGCTGCGGGCCCACCCCGAGGTGCGGGAAAAACTGGTGGAGGTATTCAACCAGGAGTTTGCCGGCAGCACCGACGGCGACCCCGACACCCAGCTCTACGCCGGCTTCTTCGGCCACGGCGACAAGTCCACCATGGATCTGGTGCGCGCCACTCCAGCGGATCTGTTGGGGGAGCGGGAGTTTGCCTTCACGGATCCCCGTCTGCCCGAGATGCTGTTCCGTTACCGCGCCCGCAACTGGCCCCACACCTTGAGCGAAGCGGAGCAGAAGCGCTGGCGCCTGCACTGCAGCGACTACTTCAGCCGCCGCCTGCCGGATTATGTGCCGCGCCTGGAAGCCCTGGCGGAACAGAACCAGGGGAACGAACGGAACTTTGCGATTCTAAAGAGTCTCTATCACTACCTTGAAAATCTGTGAGATGTGAGCCGTTTCACAGTTAAAAACCGATGCGTTTCCCCGGCTCGCGACATAATGGGCAGGGAGCCCAAGCTCCTGATAGTGTGAATATTTAGATGCGCTGACGGCATGGATGCCGTGCTTTCGACTGTTGGGGAACTCTCGTTTTATGCGTTCAGCTCTGCCTGCTTTGACACTCGTCGCCTGTGCCCTGCTGCCCCAGGCCGCCCTCGCTGGCGCCCGGTTCGAGGTGCCAGACTACCTCTTGCGCCTGCCGGAGCAGACCTACCGGCTCATCGAGCGCAATTTCAGCACCCTCTACCAGCAAACCGACTTCACCCCGCAAATCACCAACAGCTATTTCAACCACTCGGATCTCTACCGCTTCGCCGGCATTCCCCTGGCCATCACGCCGCAAAACGGCTTCCAGATGGAGGTGTTCGGCCAGCTCTACAACAAGTCGTCCCAGATCTATGCCCAGATGAGCCAGGATCTCTCCCTCTATCGCACCCTGCGGGTGGACATGATGGGGGATCAGAGCGACGAGATCGCCATCGGCATGGGGCTCGGCATCCCCCTGACAACTCGCCTCACCGTCAAGGCGCTCGCCTCCAGCAACGAGATCCCGGGCTATGGCTCCGCCAATTACGCCATCGGGATGGAGTGGCACTTCTAGAGACCATTTCGCCACGTAAAAAAGGCTCCCGAGGGAGCCTTTTTGCAGTGCAACGCCATCAGGGGTAGCGGATCACCGCCCCCTGCCCCCCTTGCAGCACCAGGGTGCTCCCCAGGGGCGTCTCGTCCCAGAAGTCCGTGCCCCCCGGCGCCAACGGGAACTCGCAGGGGTGCTCCCCCCAGTTGAACAGGCAGAGCAGCTCGCCGCCCCCGGGCAGCGCCACCCGCCCGCGCTCGAATGTCATCCCCTCGAAGCGGGCCGCCGGGGTGCGCGCGGCGCACAGGGCGAGCAGCTTGCCAAGGCGCGCCCCTTGCGCCTCGTCCAGATCCTGCAATCTGTCCCCCGCCAGTACCATGCCACCGCTCGCCACCAGAGCGGCCAGGTGGAAGTCGTACTCGGCGCGGCTCCCGTGCTGGCCCGGAATATCCCGCAGGCAGACGCAGTCGGGGTCCAGCACCCAGAGCCGCTCGTGCTGCCAGGCGCGGCAGAAGGCTTCTCGCGCTATCTGGCGAAAACGGGGGCCCTGGCGCTCCACGTCATCGCTCACCCGCATGCCATGCACCAGGCCGAGGCTCGGCCACAGCGGCGCATTGCAGCCGAGCAGGAAGGCCCCCTCCCCGGCGCCGCGCAGGATGGCGGCCATACCGCGCCGATAGGCCTCCACCCGGGTGGCTGCGGGGTCGTGGAAGCGACCACCGTGGATGGCCCCCCAGAAGTTGGCATCGAGCTTGAAGTAGTGAATGCCCCACTGGGTACGCAGGGTGCGAAATACCTGCTCCAGGTGCGTCTGCACCTCGGGGTGGGTGCCATCCAGCACGTACCAGGGGGTGCAGCGCCAGCCCCCGTAGGTGACCCGCTCCGAGGGGAGCGGCAGGCCATCCTCCCCTTTCACGAACCAGTCAGGGTGATCCTGGAACACTTGCGAGCCGGGCTCGGCGATAAAGGGGGCGACCCAGAGCGCAGGCTCGCAACCGGCGGCGCGGATCTCCCCTGCCAGGGCCGCCACCCCCTCCTCGAACTTGGCGGAAGGGGTGAGCCAGTCCCCCATCCTGGCCTGATAGCCATCGTCTATCTGCACGTAGCGCAGGGCCGGGAAACGCTCGGCCCGCACCGCCAGGTTCTCGCGAATGTCCGCCGCGCTCACGTTCGCGTAGTAGTGATACCAGGAGCACCAGCCGCTCGGGCGCGTGGGCACCTCCCCCACCAGGGAGCCGTGCTCGGCGGCGATATGCTGCGCCAGCGTCGCGAGCAGGGCCTCCCTGTCCGGCCCCTCCAGGCAGATCAGCGCCTCGCTCTGCCAGTACGCACCCGGCGCCAGAGTGCGCCCTTCGGTGTTCATCACGATCTCGAGGCGCCCGTCGGGATGGAGGCGAAACTCCCCGCCAAAACGCTGGCAGCTCGCAAAGGCCAGCAGCAGCCAGCCCCTCTCCTGCGCCACCAGCAGCAGGTTGTGCACCGTGTGGTAGCCATCGTCGGCGGTGATGCGATAGACAGACGCATCGGGGCAGCGGCCCAGGTGCTCGGGGGCATTCCAGCGTCCCCCGGTCTGGGCCAGCATCTGGAACCCCTCCCCGTAGATGGCCGCGTCGGGCGCAAGTCCGAGATCTCCCTCAAACAGCCGCCAGTGGTGGACGGCCTCGGACTGCTTCCCGGTGTTGTCGAGCCTCACCCGGCAAAGCGGCCCCTCCCACTGGCGGGTTTGCAGCAGGGTGTCAGGGAGGGCGGGATCGGCGGGCAGTTGGCGCAACCGGGCCAGGAGAGAGGGGATCGACATGGGAACTCCTTCTTGTGAATGGGGTTGAAGCCGGGCCATTGTATCCCCTGCGGGCCAGTTGACCCTGTTCCCTCCCCCCCGTGCCTGTTAAACTGCGACCTTGCTCACACTTGCCAAGATGAGGCCCCCGTGCTGCTGCAACGCACCCTGCGCTACCTTCGTGATTTTCTGGTCATCATCGCCTGTCTGCTGGCAGGCAAGGCCGTGGCGGCCATCCTGCCCTTCGCCTTCCCCGGCAGCATCATCGGCATGCTGCTGCTGTTCGTGCTGCTCTCCTTGCAGATCGTCCGCTTCTCCTGGGTCGAGCTGGGGGGCGGCCTGCTGCTGCGCCACATGGGGGTGCTGTTCGTGCCGGTGGCGGTGGGCCTGGTGGCCTGGCTCGAGCCCCTGCGCCAATCCTTCGGTCTCATCATGCTCTGCGTCGTGCTCGGCATCGTGCTCATCCTGGGCGCGGTCGGCCACCTCTATCAAAGGATGAACAAGCCATGATCCTCTGGTTCGCCCTGCCCCTCACCCTGGCCCTCTACTTCATGACCCGGGCCCTCTACCGCCGCCTGCCCTGGCCCGTCATCAATCCGGTGCTGATCCCCACCGCCGTCATCATCGGCCTGCTGCTCTGGCTCGATCTGCCCCTGGATCAGTACCAGCAGGGGGCATCGCCCCTCACCGCCCTGCTGGAACCCGCCGTGGTGGCCCTGGCCCTGCCGCTTTACCAGCAGGCGCGCCAGATCCGCGACAAGCTCACACCCATCCTGGCCTGCACCCTCACCGCGGTGCTCATCTCGGTCTGCACCACCCTGGGGGTCGGCCACCTGATGGGGGCGGATCCGGCGCTGCTCGCCTCCATCGCCACCAAGTCCATCACCACGCCGCTCGCCATGAGCGTCAGCCAGTCCCTCGGCGGCATTCCCGCCATCGCCGCCGCCGTGGTGGTGGTGGTGGGGATCCTGGGGGCCCTGGCGGGCTACCCCCTGCTCAAGCTGATGCGGGTCACCGACCCCGAGGCCCAGGGGCTCGCCATGGGAGCCTGCGCCCACGCCATCGGCACCGCCGCCTCCGCCGAGCAGGGGGTGACCCAGGGCGCCTTCTCGTCGCTGGCCATGGTGGTGTGCGGCGTGCTGACCGCAGCCATCGCCCCCCTGCTGTTCGCCCTCTACCACTGGCTGACCTGATCCCCGTTGCCATGGCCGCCCCTGCGGCCATGGCCTCTGTGCCCTTTCACCGTTTCCATCCGATACCCTCGCCTCCCTGATGCCGGGAGCTGGCGCACAGATTGCGAAAGACAAACGTTTCCTTTACCATCCCCGCCCCTTTGCCCATCAAGGCGTGAGCGCGCTCACACAATTCGCCGCGCTTGCTCCCTACAATGGCCCCCCAATTGGCCTTTGAGGACACAGTATGCATCCCCGCTTTGCCAAGCCATTCGAGACCCTTTCCGCCCCGCTCCAGGCCGCCCTGCTGCCCATGCTGGGGGACGATTTCCAGGCCCGTTTCACCCCGGACCAGGTCGCGACCCTGAAAGCCGCCACCGGGCTGGATGACAGGGCCCTGCGTCTGGCCTTGCTGCCGCTGGCGGCCGCCTGCTCGGTGGCCCCCATCTCCAGGTTCTTCGTCGGCGCCATCGCCTGCGGCCTGAGCGGCACCTGGTACTTTGGCGCCAACATGGAGTTCGCGGGCCAGGGGCTGTTCCACTCGATCCACGCCGAACAGTCCGCCATCTCCAACGCCTGGCTGGGTGGCGAGACCGGGATCTCCGAGATCACCGTGAACTACACCCCCTGCGGCCACTGCCGCCAGTTCATGAACGAGCTGAGCACCGCCAAGACCCTGAAGGTCTCCCTGCCGGACGATCTCAGCGAGCTGCAATCTTTCCTGCCCCACTCCTTCGGCCCCGCCGATCTCGAGATCACCGATGCCCTGATGAGCCCCCAGGCTCACGACGAGCTGGTGCTCGAGAGCGACGACCCCCTGTGGCAGGCTGCGCTCGCCGCCGCCCGCCAGAGCTATGCCCCCTACAGCCAGGGCTATGCTGCGGTGGCGCTGCAGTTCGAGGACGGGCGCATCTTCTGCGGCCGCTATGCCGAGAACGCCGCCTTCAACCCGAGCCTGCCGCCGATGCAGATGGCCTGCGCCCACGCTGTGCTGGGTGGCGAGGATCTCGCCACCGTGCGCCGCGCCGTGCTGCTGGAGAGCAAGGATGGCCAGATCAGCCAGCGGGATTCGGCCCAGTCCACCCTGAAGGCCCTGGGCTCGGTCGAGCTTGAGTACAAAGCCGTCTGACCCCGGCATCCGCCAACGGGAAGGGGAGCTGCGGCTCCCCTTCTTGCTCTCTGCGGCTCTCATCCTGCCCCTCACCCCCTTTCTCCGCGCCTCTGGCGCCGTGCATCAGATGCCCCCCTGCCCCATGTGAGGGCGGTCTCCCTCCGATGACCTTATTGGCAGACCTCCTCTGCGGTGGCGGGAAGCCCAGGTTAAGGGGCCAATGCCCCGCCCCTGCCCCTTGCGGCCCCCGTGTGTGACCCCAAGATGCATTTGCCAAGCCACTGGGATCCCGCCTTTCCATGGATTTTGCAAATACCTTTCCCTGCCTGTTCCCTCGACGCAGGGCGGCATGGCGGCAGCGGGAAACGTCGGTGAAGGGGCCAATGCCCTGCCCTCGCCCCTTGCGGCCCCCGTGTGTGACCCCAAGATGCATTCGCCCAGCCACTGGGATCATCCCTCTCCATGGATTTTGCAAATACCTTTCCCTGCCTGTTCCCCCGCCGCGGGGCGGCATGGCGGCAGCGGGAAGCATCGGAGAAGGGGTCAATGCCCCAGCCCCGCCCCCTGTCGGCTTGCTTCCCCCTGAAATACAGCGGGGGAGCCACTGGCTCCCCCGACTGTCATTGATGTGGCCCATATGGCGGCGCCGGCCCCTGTCAGGACTCCCACAGGATGCGCTGGCTGCCGGACCAGCGCTCGCCGATGTCCGCGTATTTTTGTTCCAGCAGGTGGCGGCGGATCTTCATGGTGGGGGTCAGCACCCCGTTCTCGATGTTCCAGGGGCTCTTGACCACCAGGATGCCCCGCAGGCGAGCGTGGGATTCCAGCTTGTCGTTGACCCGGTTGAGGGCAGCCTCCAGCTGGGCCTCCACCCCGGCCTTGTCCCCCTTCATGGCGCTCTCGGCGAGCTGCACCAGGGCGACCGGCTGCGGCATGCCGTAGCCGATGACGCAGAGCTGCTCGATGATGGGCTCCTGCCCGAGCATCCCCTCGATGGGCACCGGGGCCACGTACTTGCCCTTGGCGGTCTTGAAGACGTCCTTCATGCGGCCAGTGATGGTGAGGTAACCCTCCCTGTCCAGCTTGCCCATGTCACCGGTGTGCAGCCAGCCCTCGGCGTCGATGGCCTCTGCACTGTGCTCGGGATCCTTGTAGTAGCCCACCATCATGCCGTCGCAGCGACAGAGGATCTCCCCCTCGTCGGAGATCTTGATGGTCACCCCGGGCCCGGCCTTGCCGACGGTGCCTATCTTGTCCGCCCGGAACGGGTAGTTGAGGGTGGAGTAGGCGTGGTTCTCGGTCATGCCCCAGGCCTCGGTGATATGGATGCCGATGCTGTGATACCACTCCAGCAGCGCCGGGGCCACCGGCGCAGAGCCGCAGCCCAGCACCCGCGCCTGATCCAGCCCCAGCCCCTTTTGCAGCTTGCTCTTGATGAGGCTGGAGACGAGGGGGATCTTGAGCAGCAGCGCCAGCTTTTTCTGGGGCAGCTTCTCGTGGATCTTGATGCGGAACATGGCCCAGAGCCGCGGCACCGAGATGAAGACGGTGGGACGGCAGCGCTTGACGTCCTCGATGAAGGTGTCGAGGGATTCGGGGAAGGCGATGGTGGCACCGCTGAACAGGCTGCCGCCGTAGATGTAGACCCGCTCGGTGATGTGGGCAAGGGGCAGGTAGGAGAAGCCGCGATCCTCGGCGGTGAGGGAGACCGCCTCCACCAGCTTCTCGCAGGACCAGGCATAGCGCTCCACGCTCAGCATGGCCCCCTTGGGCTTGCCGGTGCTGCCGGAGGTGTAGACCAGGCTCAGCAGGGCATCCGGCGCCTGCACCGGGCTGTCCGGGATGGGGTCGTATTGCGCCAGCAGATCGTCCCACTGGTGGGCGGCCGGCATGGTGTCGTAAGGCAGGGCGATACGCAGCAGATCCCCGGGCACCCCCGCCTCCTGGCTCTTCCAGTCGTCCAGCTTGCCGACGAAGATCGCCCTGGTTTCGCTGTGACGCAGCACGTATTCGATGGTGTCGACGTTGGCGGTGGGGTAGATGGGCACGCTCACGTATCCCCCCATCTGCATCGCCAGATCGGCGATGAACCACTGGGCGCAGTTCTTGGAGAGCAGGGCCACCTTGTCACCGGGCACCAGGCCCAGGGCGCGCAGTGCCGTCACCATGCGCCGCGCCTCGTCGGCAACCTCACCCCAGGTGAAGTCGACGTATTCGCGGTGGATGGTCTGACGCAGATAGATTCGGTCGGGACACTGCCGCTCCCAGTGATAGAGCATCTCGAGCGGCAGTCTGGTGGCAATGCGTGAGGTGGAGGCCATGGTTTAATCCCTGAAACAAAAGGCGAGCCTCATTATTAACCTTTTGATAACACTCAGGGAAGCAGATTACTTAAACTTGTGTTTGAACTGCGAATGGGATCAAGCTTCCGCCTGGGCCTGCAGACGCTTCCACATCTCCTGCACCAGCACCTCGTCCTGCTCGGAGAGCTCACCCTGCAAGATGGCCTCGTTCAGGCTGCGCAGCACATAGCTCTTGACGTCCCGCACCAGGGTCTTGCCCTCCAGCTCGGCGCGCGCCACCGCAAGGGAGATGTGCCCTCGCAGATAGCCACCCGCAAACAGCTCGTCTTCGCTGGCCGTGGCGACCATGGCGTCGATCAGTCCCAACAACTTGTGTTCAAAATCGTGAATCGTCATTTAACGCAGCCTCATTTCCGGGGTTGCCGGCAAAAAATTCGGGGAGTGGAACCGCGATCCGGTTGATCGCGGCTCTCTGGCGCCAGGCCAGCCGCATCCTTGATGTCCTATTCCGGGTTGGCCACCGGGTAGATGACCTGATCCTTGTATCCCGTGGTTATGCGCAGATAACCACTCAACGACCGGTTCAGTGCCGGATCGTCGGTGTCCACCAGCAGCGGACGGCCTTCTAGCGCCGCCAGCTTGGCTTTGGTGGCGAGCACCTGGATATGCTCGCGCCCGACGGCCCGGATCACGTCTGGACTCAATTGCTGATTTCCGCGCCCGAACAGATGTCCCTGACCGCCGATCAGGGTGATGATCAGGCGGCAGCGACGGCCGCGGATCCGGGTCAGGATCTCGGCGGCGCTGAGATCCTGCCCGATAAGCCGGCCATTTTCCACCAGATCCACACCGAGCAAGGTATTTTCCAGACCCAGCTCCCCCATGCAGGCGGCCACCGTGCTCCCCGACCCCATCAGGTAGAGGGTATCGGGCTCCATCTGCTCCACCACACCGGCGGCAAGATCGGCGAGCACCAGCTCCTCGGACTCCCGTCCCCCCTGCTTGACCGCCTGCACGTAGCGCAGATCCCCGGGCACCAGCAACTGGCCGTAGTGGCGGGCGCGCACCTTGCCGGCGCGAAACGCCTCCTCGTCGATGTCCATCACCTCCGCATCCACCAGGCTCAGAAGCTCCCCTGCGATCATTCTGGCCGCCACCCGGCCACTCGCCGCCGGCGTCACCCCGTAGACCCCGGAGTGGATCTTGCACCCCGCCGGGATGCCGAGCACATGGCAGGACTCCCCCACCGCCGCGCAGATGTCACGGGCGGTGCCATCGCCACCGGCGAAGAGCAGCAGATCCACCCCGGCATCGCGCAGGGCCAGGGCGGCAGCCCGGGTGTCCTTGGCGCTCGTCTGCGCCCCGGCAGGCCGATGAACGATGCGATGGGGCAGCCCCAGCTCGGCGGCGAGGTCGGCCCCCATCTCTTCGGCCACCGTCAGCAGCTCGAATGGGGTGGTCAGCTCGCACAGGGGCAACAGGGCCTGGCGAGCCCGCTCCCGGGCCTTGGGGACGGCCCCGCGCGCCAGCGCCTCGGCGACCATGCCGTCACTGCCCTTGAGACCGACGGCCCCGCCGATGCCGGCGACGGGGTTGATGATGAGCCCTAATCGAAACATGTTTCCCTCCTGTTGGATCGCCGCCATTTTTATCTTTTCCCGCCACTGGGACAAGCCATGACCCCCTGCTAAAATGCGCGGCTTCCACCTCAATCACTGTTCAACCAAGGTTCAATCATGCTGGAATGGATTGCGGACCCCTCCGCCTGGGTCGCGCTCGCCACCCTGACCCTGCTCGAGATCGTGCTCGGCATCGACAACATCATTTTCATCTCCATCCTGGTGGGTCGCCTGCCGGAAGCCCAGCGCCAGAAAGCGCGCATCCTGGGGCTGGGGCTCGCCATGGGCACCCGCATCCTGCTGCTGCTCTCCCTGGCCTGGGTGATGCGCCTCACCGAGCCCCTCTTCACCGTGCTGGGGGAAGCCATCTCGGGACGGGATCTCATCCTGCTGGTGGGGGGTCTGTTCCTCATCGCCAAGAGCACCCACGAGATCCACCAGAGCCTGGAAGGGGCCGCCGAAGAGGCGGGTGTGGTAAGCAAGACCGCGGGCTTCCTGTCCACCCTGGTGCAGATCGCCATCCTCGACATCATCTTCAGCCTGGACTCCGTCATCACCGCCGTGGGCATGGCGGATCATGTCCCTGTCATGGTGCTGGCCATCATCATCGCCGTCGGCGTCATGATGTTTGCCGCCAAGGCCATCGGCGACTTCGTCGATACCCACCCCACCATCAAGATGCTGGCCCTCTCCTTCCTTATCCTGGTCGGGGTGGCGCTGATGGCCGAAGGGCTGGATCTGCACATTCCCAAGGGTTACATCTACTTCGCCATGGCCTTCTCGCTGGTGGTGGAGATGATCAACATCCGCCTGCGCGGCCACCAGGAGCGGGCCAAGTAAACCGCGACCTGCCGAGAGATGGCCAAACAAAAAGCGCGACCCAGGGTCGCGCTTTTTTATTGCCCCGCCAGCGGGGCGCCTTGGGCTCAGAGGGCGTTGCGAGCGGCCACAGCGTCCGCCAGGTTGCGCAGCAGCACCTCGGTATCGGCCCAGCCGATGCAGGCGTCGGTGATGCTCTGGCCGAAGGTGAGCTCGCACCCGTCCACCAGATCCTGACGCCCTTCCACCAGGTGACTCTCCACCATGACGCCGAACACCGCCTTGCTGCCGGCACGCAGCTGACCGGCCACGTCCTCGGCCACCAGCATCTGGTTCTTGAACTGCTTGCTGCTGTTGGCGTGGCTGAAGTCGATCATCACTTTCTGGGGCAGACCGGCCTTGTCCAGACCACTCACCACCTCATCCACGTGACGGGCGCTGTAGTTGGGCTCGCGGCCACCGCGCAGGATGATGTGACAGTCCGGGTTGCCAGCGGTCGAGACGATGGCGGAGTGGCCGTACTTGGTCACCGATAGGAAGTGGTGCGGGGCGCTGGCGGCGCCGATGGCGTCAATGGCCACCTTGATGGTGCCGTCGGTGCCGTTCTTGAAGCCCACCGGGCAGGAGAGACCGGAGGCCAGCTCGCGGTGTACCTGGGATTCGGTGGTACGGGCGCCGATGGCACCCCAGCTCATCAGATCCGCCACGTATTGCGGGGTGATCATGTCGAGGAACTCGGAGGCGGTCGGCAGCCCCATGTCGTTGAGATCCAGCAAGAGCTTGCGACCCAGGCGCAGGCCGTCATTGATCTGGCAGCTGTTGTCGAGGTAGGGATCGTTGATCAGCCCCTTCCAGCCCACTGTGGTACGGGGTTTTTCGAAGTAGACCCGCATCACGATCTCCAGCTGATCTTTCAGCTCGTCGCGCAGCACCTTGAGGCGCTTGCCGTATTCCAGGGCGGCGACCGGATCGTGGATGGAGCAGGGGCCGATCACCACCAGCAGGCGATCATCGTCGCCGGCCAGGATGTTGTGGATGGCCTGACGGGATTCAAACACGGTGGCCGAGGCGGTGTCGGTCGCCGGAAACTTCTCAAGCACCGCAACCGGGGGCAATAACTCTTTGATTTCACTGATACGAACGTCGTCGGTTTGATGCTGCATGACCAAGTTTCCTGCTAGATGACTGCGATAAAGAGATCTCAATCTAGCCCTGTGCCGGGTCGGTGTAAATAGAAAATTACATTCTTCGGCAAGGAATTTTATTATCGCACCTTGCAAGTTTGCATAATGCTGCTAGGAGGCATGAAAAAAGCGGGGGGCAGAGATGAAAAGGCCCGCACGAAGCGGGCCGAAAGGGATCAGGCCTGACTGACGCTGGCCAGCTTGTCGAAGTAGTCTGGGAAGGTCTTGGAGGTGCAACCCGGATCATTGATGGTGACCGGCGTATCGGAGAGTGCCACCAGGGAGAAGCACATGGCGATGCGGTGATCGTTGTAGGTGTCGATGGCCGCGTGGGTCAGCTGTGCGGGCGGAATCACGGTGATGAAGTCGTGCCCCTCCTCCACTTCCACGCCCAGCTTGCGCAGCTCGGTCGCCATGGCGTGCAGGCGGTCGGTCTCCTTCACCCGCCAGTTGTAGATGTTGCGGATGGTGGTGGTGCCCTCGGCAAACAGCGCCGTGGTGGCGATGGTCATGGCCGCATCCGGGATGTGGTTCATGTCCATGTCGATGCCCTTGAGCGGCCCCTGCTCGGCCTCGATGAAGTCATCGCCCCAGGTGATGCGGGCCCCCATCTTCTCCAGTACGTCGGCGAAGTGGATGTCCCCCTGGATGCTGTGCTTGCCGATGCCGGTAACCCGCACCTTGCCCTTGATGGCACCCGCCGCGAGGAAGTAGGAGGCGCTGGAGGCATCCCCTTCCACCAGGAAGTCCCCCGGGCTGACATAGGTCTGGTTGCCCTTGATGTAGAACACCTTGTAGTCGTCGTGCTCGATGACCACCCCGAACTGCTTCATGATGTGCAGGGTGATGTCGATGTAGGGCTTGGAGACCAGCTCCCCCTTGATGTGGATGCGGGTGTCGCCGGCCGCCATGGGGGCCGCCATCAAAAACGCCGTCAGGAACTGGCTGGAGACGGAGCCGTCGATGTGGACATCGCCACCCCAGAGCCCCTTGGCATCCACCACCAGGGGCGGATAGCCATCTTTCTTCAGGTACTGGATGTGGGCACCCGCTTCGCGCAGGGCATCCACCAGGTGGCCGATGGGGCGCTCTTCCATGCGCGGCTCGCCGCCCAGGGTGTACTCGCCGGAGCCCAGGCACAGAGCGGCGCACAGGGGGCGCATGGCAGTACCGGCATTGCCGAGGAACAGGTTGACCGGCGCCGAGACCGCGAAGCTGCGACCCAGACCGTGCACGGTGCACTCGGTCTTGTCGGCGGAGAGCTTGTACTTGACGCCGAGCTGGGTCAGCGCCGCCAGCATGTGGCGGATGTCATCGCTGTCGAGCAGGTTGGTCAGCCGGGTGGTGCCCCGGGCAAGGGCCGCCAGCAGCAGAGCCCGGTTAGAGACACTCTTGGAGCCGGGCAGATTGACCACCCCGGCCACGCTAGAAATGGGTTCCAAACGCAACGAATTCATAGACTTCCTGTTCGATCTCAATTAAATCACCTGACCGGACGTTAACAGCCTGCGTCCCCCGCGGCAAGTTTGACAGTGGCACGACCGCGGGAGAGGGCAGCCAGGGTCAGGATGGGTCTGAAAAACAGACGCCGGGGAGTCCCCGGCGTCTGGCAATGGGGAGACACGCCTCAACCGTGGCGTTTGGCAAAATCATCCATAAAGCTGACCAGGGCCTTGACCCCTTCCAGGGGCATGGCGTTGTAGAGGCTGGCGCGCATGCCACCGACGATGCGGTGTCCCTTGAGGGCCAGCAGACCGGCCGCTTCCGACTCCGCCAGGAACAGCTTGTCCAGGGCCTCGTTTTTCAGCTGGAAGGGCACGTTCATGCGGGAGCGGCAGGCCACATCCACCTTGTTGCCATAGAAGCTCGACTGATCCAGGTAGCCGTAGAGGAAGTCGGCCTTCTCCTTGTTGCGTGCTTCCATCGCCGCCAGGCCACCCTGCTCCTTGAGCCACTCGAACACCAGACCGGCCAGGTACCAGGCGTAGGTGGGGGGCGTGTTGAACATGGAGTCGTTCTTGGCGGTGAGCTGGTAGTCAAAGATGGACGGCACATCGGCGCGGGCCTGGTTCAGCAGGTCATCGCGCACGATGGCGATGGCCAGACCAGAGGGGCCTATGTTCTTCTGGGCACCGGCGTAGAGGATGCCGAAGCGGCTCACGTCGATGGGACGGGAGAGGATGGTGGAGGAGAGATCCGCCACCAGGGGCACATCGCCGGTGGCCGGGATGTCGAACATCTCGATGCCATCGATGGTTTCGTTCGGGCAGTAGTGCACATAGGCGGCATCGGTGCGAAACGCCGGCGTTGGCAGCAGGTGGGAGACTCCCTGCTCGTTCTTGGCCACCCCCTGGAAGGTCTGGATGTCACCGTATTTCTGGGCTTCATCCACGGCGCTCTGGGCCCAGACGCCGGTCACCAGGTAATCCGCCTTCTTGTTGGCGCCACCCAGCAGGTTCATGGGCACGGCGGAGAACTGGCCGCGGCCACCGCCGTGCATGAAGAGCACCTTGTAGTTGTCCGGCACCGCCAGCAGGTCGCGCAGGTCCGCTTCGGCCTTCTCGGCGACCGCCATATAGGGCTTGCCGCGATGGGAAAGCTCCATGACCGAGGCTCCCAGCCCCTGGAAATTACAAAATTCGCGCTGGGCGCGCTCCATGACTTCAACCGGCAACATGGCGGGGCCGGCGCAGAAGTTGTAAATCTGTTTGCTCATGACGCTTTCCGTGAATGGATGTGTGTGATCGGTGACTCGAACGTTTTTACACGACAGCCCCCCGTGGGGGCAAAGGCTTTTTGGGATCCAGCGCAACCTTTTGCCCTGGCGCCACCGGGCACCCATCAGACAAAAGCCCTGAACGGGCCAGGGCTTGCAGAGAATATGCATGGAAACGGGGGCGAGACAGCACGGACGGCTTTCTTCGCCCCTTTGTGGCAAATTTACAGCTTGGCGGTGAGCTCCGGCAGCAGGGTGAAGAGATCCCCCACCAGACCGTAGTCCGCCACCTGGAAGATGGGGGCCTCCGCGTCCTTGTTGATGGCGACGATCACCTTGGACTCCTTCATCCCCGCCAGATGCTGGATGGCGCCCGAGATGCCCACCGCGATGTAGAGCTCGGGGGCCACCACCTTGCCGGTCTGCCCCACCTGCAGGTCGTTGGAGACATAACCCGCATCCACGGCGGCCCGCGATGCCCCGACGGCAGCCCCCAGCTTGTCCGCCAGGGCGTCGATGAGGGCAAAGTGCTCTTTCGAGCCGAGTGCCCGCCCGCCGGAGACCACCACCCGGGCCGCCCCGAGCTCGGGTCTGGCGGAGCGCACCGCACGCCGCTCGATGAGCCGGGTACGGCAGTGCACCTCGGCCACCGGCAGCGATTCCATCACGGCACGCTCCGCCCCGGACCCGGCCTTGGCGAACGCGGTGGGCCGCACGGTGAGCACCTTGACGGGGGCGCTGCTTGCCACCCGAGCGATGGCGTTGCCCGCATAGATGGGACGCAGGAAAGTGTCGGGCCCCTCGATGCCGGTCACCTCGGCGATCATCTCCACCCCGAGCCTGGCCGCCACCCGCGGCAGCAGATCCTTGCCCTGGCTGCTGGCCGCCATCAGGCAGTGCTGGTAGTCCCTGGCCACCTCGGCGAGCAGTCTGTCTACCCCGTCGTTGAGCCCCTCCGCCAGCATGGGATGTTCCGCCAGCAGCACCCGGTTTACCCCCGTGAGGGCGGCCGCCTGCTCCCCCGCCTCCGTCAGCCCCTGCCCCAGCAGCAAGAGATGCACCTCGCCCCCCAGGCGCCCCGCCGCCGTGACCAACTGGGCCAGGTTGTCGGCGATCCGCCCCTGATGATGTTCCGCAATCACAAGTACGCTCATGGCAGCACCTTCATGTCATCCATTGATCTCTTGCTCCCCGGGGCCGTTGCCCCATGCATGGCGCTCACGCCTGCGGGAGGCATCCCTCTCATGCCCCTGCCCATCAGAGCACCCGGGCTTCGTGCTTGAGCTTGTCCAGCAGCTCGTCCACCGAGCCCACCCTGATGCCGGCGCTGCGCACCGGCGGCGCCATCACTCCGAGCTGCCGTGTCTGGCCGGCCGGCACCACCCCGAGGGCGGCGAACGGCTGGCTCTCCAGCGGCTTGCGCTTGGCCTTCATGATGTTGGGGAGGGAGGCGAAGCGCGGCTCGTTGAGGCGCAGGTCCACGGTCACCACTGCGGGCAGCCCCATGCCGAGGGTCTCGAGGCCACCGTCTATCTCGCGGGTCACCTGCAATTCCCCCTCCACCAGCCTGATGGCGGAAGCGAAGGTGGCAAGTGGCCAGTCATTGAGGGCGGCGAGCATCTGCCCTACCTGATTGTTGTCAGAATCGATGGACTGTTTGCCGAGCAGCACCAGGTCGGGCTGCTCCTGCCCGCACACCGTTTGCAGGGCCCGGGCCACGGTGAGCGGGGTCAGGGTCTCGCCGGTAACATAGTGCAGCGCCCGATCCGCCCCCAGCGCCAGGGCATGGCGCAACTGCTCGGCCGCCGCCTCGGGGCCGAAGGTCACCACCACCAGCTCGGATGCCACGCCGGCTTCCCGCAGCCTGACCCCCTCCTCCACCGCGATTTCACAAAACGGGTTGATGCCCATCTTCACATTGGCGAGCTCCACATCGGAGCCATCCCCCTTGACCCGGATCCTGACGTTGTAATCAACGACCCGTTTGACTGCGACCAGCAGCTTCATGGCGGTCATCCCTCATACCTGTTGTGTGGGTCCACCTTGTCGTCACTCACTTTTCTGCTGACAAAGTGGTTTACGTTTACGTAAACTACCAGCACTACCCTATGCCAAGTCGAGCGCAGAGGCAAGATGGAACGCGAAGCAATGGAATTTGATGTCGTCATCGTCGGTGGCGGCCCGGCAGGCCTGAGCGCCGCCATCGCATTGAAGCAGCAGGCCCCGGCCCTCTCGGTCTGCCTGCTGGAGAAGGGGGCCGAGATCGGCGCCCACCTCATCTCCGGCGCCCTGCTCGATCCCGTCGCCCTCAGGGAGCTGCTGCCAGAGAGCTGGCAGGAGGCCCCCCTCGGCGTGCCGGTGACGGATGATCAGGTCCATCTGCTGCAAAGCGACAGCCGCTCCCTGCAGCTGCCCCACTGGGCGGTGCCACCCCGCATGCACAACGACGGCAGCCACATCATCAGCCTCGGCACCCTCTGCCGCTGGCTCGGCAAGCAGGCCGAGGCCCTCGGTGTCGAGATCTACCCGGGCTTTGCGGCGAGCACCCTCATCGTGGAGGAGGGCCGGGTACGCGGGGTGGTGACCGGCGATCTGGGTCTCGACAAGGAGGGCAACCCCAAGCCGGATCACGTGCCCGGCATGGCCCTGTATGGCCGCTATACCCTGTTTGCCGAAGGGGCGCGCGGCCACCTCGGCAAACAGCTGATCGCCCGATTCCATCTGGAAAATAGCGCCCAGCCGCAGCATTACGCCATCGGCTTCAAGGAGGTGTGGCAGGTGCCTGCGGGACAATCCCATCCTGGGCGGGTACTCCATGGCAGCGGCTGGCCCCTTGGTGAGGGAAAGGGCAACAAGAGTCAGGGGGGCTTTTATCTCTATCATCTGGCCCAGGATCAGGTGGCGGTCGGCCTTATCGTCGATCTCAACTACCAGAATCCCTGGCTCAGCCCCTTTGACGAATTCCAGCGTCTCAAGCACCACCCCCTCATCGCGGCAACGTTGCAGGGGGGCGAGCGCATCAGCTACGGCGCGCGGGCCATCACCAAGGGGGGCTGGCACTCATTGCCGCGCATGCACTTTCCCGGCGGCCTGCTCATCGGCTGTGACGCGGGCACCCTCGACTTCTCCCGCATCAAGGGGATCCACACCGCCATGAAGTCCGGCATGGTGGCCGCCGCGACGGTCGCCATGGCACTACGAGGAGGGGATGAAGGGGGACGGGATCTGGCCGAGTTTCAGGACGCGCTGCTGCAAAGCTGGCTGACCCGGGAGCTGAAGAGGGCCCGCAACGTTGGGGCCGCCCTGCACCGCTTCGGCCCCTGGCTCGGCGGCGCCTTCAACTGGCTGGAGCAGCGACTCTTTACCTTGACCTCTCCTTTTACTCTGCTGGACAAGGAGCCGGATTACCGCCAGCTGCGCCTGGCCAGCCGTTGCCAGCCCATCGACTACCCCAAACCCGACGGCAAGCTCAGCTTCGACAAGCTCTCCTCCGTCTATCTGGCCAGCACCAGCCACGACGAGGATCAACCCTGTCACCTGGCCCTTCAGGACGCGCGCATTCCGGTCGAGGTCAACCTGCCCACCTGGGCCGAACCCGCCCAGCGCTACTGCCCGGCGGGGGTGTTCGAGATCCTTGATGGGGATACCCGGCCAAGGCTGCAGATCAACGCCGCCAACTGCATTCACTGCAAAACCTGCGACATAAAGGATCCCAGCCAGAATATCGTCTGGACGCCGCCCCAGGGCGGCTCGGGCCCCAACTACCCCAATCTGTAACAGGCTTGCCCACGCAAACCAGAGCAGATAACAAGGAGACGCAGCCCCGGAACACCGCACGGAGACCGTTTCCTGCGCTTGGCCGGGGGCTGTCGCAGGGCGACCAGCAACCCGTCATTCCCGCCGGTGAGCCCGGGCCCTCCTCCACTCCAGGGCGAACAAAGGAGGCGACGTCGGGATCGCCCGTTTCGAGGTCGGCGTGGCTGATCCGACCTCGCCGCTTTTTTGAGCGAACAGGCTGAACCCCCGATGAATAGGCCCTGACAAGCGGGTCCCGCCCCTGTATAGTTCGCCGCATTCAGGTTGTCCATCGGCCTCGTTATGCTATTTCATGGGATCGCTTTCCGTGCGATCTAAGGCCGCATGAACCTGTGCAACCATCCCTGATTACCCATGACTTCTTAAGGGGGGACAGATGATCACCGCCTACATTCTCAACAACAAGGTGCTGGACATAGTCACGCTCGGGCCGGATGACATCGTTCCCGACAACACCGTCTGGCTGGATGCCTACAAGCCGGACACAGCGGAGCGAGAATGGTTGACGGGCCTGTTCCTGGAGGAGGTGCCGGACAAGGAGGAGCTCGATGACATCGAGGCATCCGCCCGCTTCTACTGGGACACCGACGGTCTGCACATCCACTCCCTGTTTCCCCAGCGCATCGGCCGCGACACCAAGGGTGTGCACGTCTCTTTTACCCTGCGCAACAACCTGCTGATCAGCATTCGCGAGGATGACATCGGCCTGGTGCGTCTGCTGCGCCACTACATGCGCCAGGACAGGCTGGAGGTCGAAGACGCCCTCGACATCCTGCTGGAGGTGCAGAACCTCAAGGTGGAGTATCTCTCAGACCTGATCGAGGATGGGTACAAGACCCTGGAGAACACCGCCGATCAGATCTTCGAGCCGGACCAGATCAACCCCATGCTCAAGGAGCTGATGGCCCAGGAAGAGGCCAACGGCCAGATCCGTCTCTCCCTGCACGATACCCGCCGCGCCCTGCGCTTCCTCAAACGCAGTCTGCGCCAGCGCATGACGGGGGAGCAGAACAAGTGGATCGACGAGATGCTGCACGACGTGGAATCCCTGCTGCCCCATACCCAGTTCCTGTTCGACAAGATCAACTTCCAGCTGGAGGCCTCCATGGGGGTGACCAATCTGGAGCAGAACAAGGTGATCAAGATCTTCTCGGTAGCCGCGGTGATCTTCCTGCCGCCGACGCTCATCGCCAGCATCTACGGCATGAACTTCGGCCGCATGCCGGAGCTCGCTTGGGAATACGGCTATCCCCTCTCCCTGGTGCTGATGGTGATGTCATCGCTGGGCACCGGTCTCTTCTTCAAGCGAAAAGGCTGGCTGTGACGCCGGAACCCGGCAACTAAAGACTGCGGATTGGGGGGCCTGGCCCCCCGATTAATTCCCGGCCGTTGCCGGCCTTGCAATGGCCTGCCCTGTGCCCCATATCCCCTTCATCACTCGCACTGCATGAATGGATACCGGGCCACCATGACCCTCTACCCCGAACACCGTTACGACGATCACGGCCAGTTGCGCCCCCCGCTCTGGTTCTGGCCCATCGCCCTCTTGCTGACCCGCTCGGTCTGGCTGTTTCTGATGGCGGGGGTCACCCGGGAGAGTGGCAGCGCCATCCTGACCCTCTTCTACCCGGACAAGCTCACCCTCTATGTCAGCCTGCTGACGGACGTGCCTGCCATGCTGGCGCTGCTCGCCTGCGGCGGCACCCATCGCCAGACCCACAGTGCCAGAGCCTGGCTCAGACGCCACAGCCCCTTGCTGCTGCTCTGCTCTGCCGTCAGTGGCCTGCTGATGCAACTGCACAGCCTCAATCTGCAGCAGTGGTCGTTCAACTGGCCCACCGCCCTGGTGCTCATCGCCAGCCTCTGGGCGCTCTGGTATCTGCTGAGAAGCCGCCAGTTGCGGGATTACGCCCTGGATCAGCCCCACTGACAGACTGGTTCACTGGCGCGTGACCCGGATCTGCAGAGTCTGGCGCTCGCTGCCGCTGGCCCTGCCCATGCCTGATGGATTGGCGATCGCGGCCTCCCGGCTGCCTTGGGTTGTGGAAAGCTCCCCCACCGTCAGCCACTGGCCCGGGGCGCCGCTCACCTCGGTGGCACTCTGGCCGGTGTGTATGTTGCCCCGCTCCACTCTTGCCTGTTCACTGCTGAGGGCCACCTGCACCCGGTCCCCTATAAGGGTCGCGGTGGCGTAGAGACCGTTCATCAGCGGCATCATGCCCACCACCCTTCCCCCCTGCCACTGGTAAAAGGTGACCGGCTGATAGGACCCCATCTGCAACAACACGGGCCGCCCGGAGAGGCCACGCACCTGCCAGTTGTCACTCTGGCTGCGTTCATGGTGCCGGGCATCCCCCTCCAGCAACCACTGCCGTTTGGCATCCAGGCCCAGCCCCACTCCGGCCTGCTGACGGCTGGAAGCGCCATCCACCCGCCACTCGATGAGCAGGCTTTGGGGCGGCTGGTTCACTTGCGCCAGGGTACGCTCGGCCTCCTGCAACTGGGCGGGGGTTCCGCTCAGTACCAGCTGGTTGCCCATGGCGCTCACCCCGAGATCCGGGTAGATCTCCTTGAGCGTCTGCACCGCGGCATCCGCCTCGAATACCGGTATGACCTTCACTTCGGCCCTCAGGGGCAATGCCAGCAACAGGCAGCACCCCAGCCCCCAATACCCTGATCCAGCGCGCATCTTCTCCTCCCGGCGTTCACCGCCACCCTCTCGCTTCCTGCCATCATGGTCCATGGCGCCCCGATTGCAACGGGCCTGGTATGCAACCCCATAAAGAGGCACCTGATAAAGACTCGTTAAGATACCAATCAATACAAATAAAAATGGTTATCATTTGTTGTCACAACAAAAACCCTCGGATACAATTCGGACTCATTTTTTCGAGTCAGCCTCTGATGAAGCCAGAATCCGTCGCATCCACCCCTGCCGCCATCCACCTGGCGCTGCTCATCAACATGCTCTCCATGGGCTGCATGATGATGGTGATGCCCCTTGGCCCGGAACTGGTAACCCGCCTGGGGATGCTGCCGGAGCAGACAGGTTACTTCAGCGGTGGCGCCACCCTGGGCGCCGCTCTGCTGGGCCTCCTGGCCGCCCCCTGGCTCGATCGGGTCAACCGCAAACCCGCCCTGCTGGTACTGCTGGTCCTGCGCTTCCTGCTCTTGATGGCTTGCGCCCTGGCCGAGAATAGCCAGACCCTGCTGCTGCTCTTTATCCTGTCCGGCTGCGTGGCCGGCCCCCTGGGGGCCATCCTGATGGCGGCGGTGCTGGATCTGGTACCGCCCGCCGAGCGGGGCCGCCGTCTCGCCTACGTGGGCATGGCGTTTTCCCTGGCCGCCATTCTGATCGTGCCCGCGGCCCTCGTGCTGGCCCAGTGGTCTGGCTGGCAGAGCCCCTTCCTCTTGTTTGGTGCAGGGGGCCTGCTGCTGGCCCTGCTGTGTGCCATCTGGCTGCCGTCCCTGCCGGTCAACCGGGCCCCGGCAGGCCAGGGGATGCGCCAGTTGCTGGGGTCACCGCTCTGCCAGGGAGCCCTCTTCATCCTCTGCCTGCAGATGTTCGGCCACTTCCTGCTCATTCCGCACTTTGCCAACTACTTCCAGTTCAACCTGGGTTTCCCGCGCGAGCAGATCGCCAGCCTCTATCTGTGCGGCGGCCTTGCCAGCATGGCCACCATGCGCCTGTGCGGCGGCTGGATCGATCAGGGCCGCGCCCAGGGCGCCATCCTGCTCACCAGCCTGGCCCTGGCCCTGATCACCCTGGTGGGCTTTGCCTTGCCGGCAGGCCTGCCTCTCTATCTGCTGTTCACCCTCTTCATGGCCCTGAGCTCCGCCCGTGCCAGCACTACCCTCGCGGTCACGGCGGCCATTCCGGCCCCCCATCAGCGCGCCGCCTTCATGTCTTTCCAGGGCTCGGTCACCAATGTGGCCGCGGGCCTCGGCAGCCTGTTCTCCGCCAGATATCTGGTCTCCGACGAGGGGGGCGCCCTGCACGGTTTCCCCACCCTGGCCTGGATCAACATTGCGTGCACCCTGGTGGCCTGCGCCGGTGTCTGGTTCCTCATCCGGAGCCTGAAGCGCACAAGAGATAACAATAATCCTGCCTCTGGCACCGCCAGACAAGGAAGTCAGTGAGCACCGGATCAGAAGAATCCGGACCCCATAACCTCAGTTATATCCATGGAGTTTTTGACAATGCAGTTGCAGCACGGCCTCTTTAAACTGAACCCCATTCTGCTCTCCCTTGGTCTGCTGGCCGTACCGGGCCTGGCCCAGGCCGAGTCCGTCAAGGCCAACGAGACGGTGGTGGTCACCGCCACCCAGACCAAGCACACCGAGCTGACCGCCCCGGCCAGCGTCTCCGTGGTCACCCGCGCCGATCTGGACAAGATGAACGTCAACAACATCGGCGATGCCCTCAAGCACGTGCCCGGTGTCAACATCATCGGCACCAACCCCACGGGTCGCAACGAGATCAAGATCCGCGGCATGGGCGGTGACTACACCCTGCTGCTGGTCAACGGCAAGCGGGTCAACGCCCGCGAGACCCTGGGCAGCTCCTTTGGCAACGACTTCGACTTAAGCTCCATCCCCATGGCCGCCATCGAGCGCATCGAAGTGATCCGCGGTCCCGTCTCCTCCCTGTACGGGGCCGATGCCCTCGGCGGCGTGGTCAACGTGATCCTGCGCCAGGCCAAGGAGAACACCGAAGCGGCCGTCGGCTACACCCACACCATGCCCACCAAGGGGGATGGCGGGGATGCCAACCAGGGTAGCGCCTTCGTCTCCGGCGCCCTCATCGACAACAAGCTGCTGGGCAGCGTGGTGGTGGAAGGCTATCAGCGGGATCGCTGGAAGAGCGAGCAGTCCAACAACCCGGATGCCGACGCCCTGGAGAAACGGGAAGTGGTCAACGTGCTCTCCAGCCTGAAGTGGCTGGTGGCCGACAACCAGGACATCGACTTCGATCTGGGTTACAACCAGAACGACATGGACAGCTACTTCAACAACGTGCCCCGTGCCCCGACCGCACCGGCCACCCCCCACAACGTGCAGAAACTCGATCGCCTGAGCCTGGGGCTGACCCATAACGGCCGTTGGGAACACTTCGACAGCCGCGCTCGTTACTACTTCGAGCAGACCGATCTGATGGATGACTCCCAGCTCAACGGTGGCGCCGCCGACATCACCCAGACCAACAACACGGTGGATGGCCAGTTGAGCGGCTACCTCGGGGATCACCTGCTGACCTCGGGTGCAGAGTTCCGCAAGACCGAGCTGGAGCACAGCCGCAGCATCCAGAACGGCAGCGTGGATGCGAGCCAGAGCGCCCTCTACCTGCAAGACGAGTTCGGCTTTGGGGATCTGGCCCTGACGCTCTCCGGCCGTCTGGATCACCACGAGACCTATGGCAACGAGTTCAGCCCCCGTGCCTACGCCCTCTACTCCCTGAGTGACGAGTGGGTGATCAAGGGCGGCGCCGGCAAGGCGTTCAAGGCCCCGACCCTGGCCCAGTCCAGCGAAGGATTCGCCACCACCGCCTGCCGCGGCGCCTGCAAGGTGATAGGCAACCCGGATCTGAAGCCGGAAACCTCCGTCAGCTACGAGCTTGGCACCGCCTACAACGCCGATCGCTTCGGTGCAGGCGTGACCGGCTTCCACAACGAGATCGAGGATCTGATCCAGAGCGATCAGTGGGGCCCGGGCTACCGTCCGACCGTCATGACCTACCTCAACGTCAAGAAGGCCCGTATCAAGGGGCTGGAGCTGACCGGCTGGTTCGACGTGCTGGACAACGTGCAGCTGACCGGCAACCTGACCCTGCTGGACTCCGAAGACAAGAGCACGGGTGACGATCTGGCCAAGACCCCGGATCACACCGGCAACATCGGCCTGGACTGGAAGGCGAGCGACGTGGTCAGCGCCAACCTGGCCTGGCAGTATGTCGGCAGCCAGGTGATCAAGGTGCCGGCCCGCAACGCCCAGGCATTCACCTCCAAGCACTACCAGACCCTGGACGTGAACACCAAGTGGACCGTCACGCCGGCCCTGGACTTCAAGCTCGGCATTACCAACCTCACCAACACCCAGCGTGACGAGGTGGCGACCGACGCCGACTTCATCCTGGAAGGTCGCACCGTCTACGCAGGGGTCGATTACAAGCTGTAATCCATCCTGTATGCGGGAGCCCCGGTCGCGGGGCTCCCTTTTTGCGTTTCTGCCTCCCCGAATTCAAGGAGTCATTGAGTGCTCAGATACCAAGCTCGGCTGTTCTGGCTCGGCGTGCTGCTCCTCTTCCTGCTGATTTGTCTGTCACTGGCCACCGGGGCCGGTGTCTATGGTGGCCGCGAGGTCGCCGGTTTCCTGATGGGCGATCCCGCCTTCGTGGCCGATGAAAAGCTCGCCATGATAGTCCATACCCTGCGCCTGCCCCGCACCCTGGCAGCCCTGGTGGTGGGGGCATCACTCTCCCTGGCGGCTTCCATGCTGCAAAGTGCCACCCGCAACCCTCTGGCCGAACCCGGCCTGCTCGGGGTCAATGCCGGCGCCGTCTTTGCCCTGGTGATCGGCCTCACCTGGTTTGGCGTCGAATCCGCCTACGGGTATCTGCTCTGGTCCGGCATGGGGGCCCTGCTCGGCAACCTCATCGTGCTGGGCCTCGGCCTCATGGTGGGGCGCTCCAACCCCCTCAAGCTCATCCTGGTAGGGGTCGCCCTCTCCGCCACCTTCGGCGGTCTTTCCAACTTCCTGTTGCTCTCCAACCGGGTGGTGCTGGAGCAGTTCCGCTTCTGGAACTTAGGGTCCCTTGCCGCCTCCAGTCTGGAAGCGGTACTCACCGTGGTCCCCTTCGCCCTGGCCGCCCTGCTGCTGACCCTGGCGCTCTGTCGCCCTCTCACCCTGATGCAGATGGGGGATCACCAGTCCAGGGCCCTCGGCATCCGCCCCACCCGGGTGCGGATCGGCGTGCTCTTGGCCGCAACGCTCTTCACCGCCTGCGCCATCGCCATCGCCGGTCCCATCGGCTTTGTCGGCTTCCTCGCCGCCTACTGCGCCCGCCTGGTGGAGCCGGTTCGCCTCGCCATCCAGGTGCGCTTCTCCGCCCTGTTCGGAGTGCTCTTTCTGCTCGGTGCCGATGTGCTGGCCCGCTGGCTTATCCAGCCCTACGAGCTGCCCAACGGCGTCATTCTGGCGCTCATCGGGGCGCCCGTGCTCATCCTGGTGGTGCGCAGCGGCGGCTTCCGCTCCCTGCTGGCCGTCAAATAAGGTGCCACGCCCATGAAGAACTCTCTCTCACTCCCGAGCGGCACCCTCTGCCTTCGCCTTGGCAGCCACACCCTGTTGCTGCACCGCCGCGCCTGGCTCATCACCCTGGGGCTCCTGGTCGCCCTCACCCTGCTCTCCCTGCTGGCCCTCACCCTGGGTTCCGGCAAGATCACCATGATGGGGGTGATCCAGACCCTGCTCGGGGAGGGAAGCCGACTCGATCAGGTGACCGTCTTTAAGATCCGCCTGCCGCGCCTGTTGGCGGTGCTGGTGGCCGGCGCCGCCATGGGACTCTCGGGCTGCCTGGTGCAGACCCTGGTGCGCAACCGCCTCGCCACCCCGGACATGATCGGGGTCAACGAGGGGGCATCCCTTGCCATCATCATCTTCTCTCTCTATCTGACCCTGGGCACCTGGCCCTGGTGGGCCGCCCCCTTCGGCGCCCTGTTTGCCGCCGTCGTGCTCTATGCCCTGTGCAACAAGCCGGGGGAGCAGGGCTACCTGTTCGTGGTGATCGGCATCGGGGTCTCGGAGCTGATGAACGCCCTCGGCCAGTTCGTCATGTCCACCCAGTCCCTGGTGCACCTCACCAGCCTCTATCTGTGGAACATGGGCAACTTCGTCGGTCAGGGCTATGGCACCTTGTTGCCGGTGAGCCTGCTGCTCCTGCTCATCTGTCCCTGGACCGTCTGTCTCTCCCGCTCCCTCGGTGTGCTGCGCCTGGGACCGGTCACCGCCCGTACTCTCGGGGTCAACGTGAACCGGGTCCAGCTCGGGGTGCTGGCCCAGGCCATCATCGTCGCAGCCCTTGGCACCGCCATCGGCGGCCCCGTGGTCTTCATCGCCATGGCGGCCCCCATCCTTGCCTCCTGGCTCAGCCGGGATCGCATCGTGCCGCTCTGGATTGCCGCCCTGTGCGGCGCCCTGATGCTGCTCGCCAGCGACACCCTGGTGCGGGTGCTGGCCAGCCCCCACGAAGTGGCTACCGGCATCATGACCCGCATTCTCGGCGGCCTGCTGCTGCTCTTCATCCTGCTCAAAGATCGCCAGAAGGCCGACTGACCATGGCATTCATCCATTTTCAATACAGACCGAGGGCCGCCCGATGACGCTCACCGTCAACCGACTCCAGTTCGGCTACCCGCAAAAGACCATCTTCAAGGAGATCTCCTTCTCCCTCCCCCGGGGCAAGCTGGTGGGGATCGTCGGCCCCAACGGCGGCGGCAAATCCACGCTGCTCAAGCTCCTTGCGGGACAGGAGCAACCCCGGTCCGGGGAGATCCTGCTCAAGGAGAAGCCACTCGGTGCCTATGGCGCCAAAGCCCTGGCTCGGGAACTCGCCTATCTGCCCCAACGTCCGCTGGTCCCCCCCGGTATCCTGGTGGAGCAGCTGGTGCAATATGGCCGCCATCCCCATCAGGGCTGGTTCAATCAGTGGAGCGAGGAAGATGCCCGCATGGTGGACTGGGCCCGGGAGCGGATGCAGCTCGATGCCATCTGGCACCAGAGCGCCAGTTCGCTGTCCGGCGGTCAGGCCCAGCGGGTGTGGCTCGCCATGGTGCTGGCACAGGATGCGGACATCATCTTGCTGGACGAGCCCACCAGCGCGCTGGACATCGGCCACCAGACCGAGGTGATGGAGGCCATCCATCGGGTCGCCGCCGAGGGCAAGACGGTGCTTATCGTCATCCACGATCTCGCCACCGCCGCCCGCTACTGTGACGAGCTGATTGCTCTGGGGGATGGCGCCATCCAGGCCATGGGCCCGGCCCGGGAGGTGGTGACCAAGCCCCTCATCGATCGCCTCTACCAGACCGATGTGGACATACTGCACGCCCCCGGCGACGGGGCCCCTGTCATCGTGCCCCGCCGACGCGCTGACGAAGTGCCTCGCCTGCGCGCCGACCATGGCGTGTCGGCCTGAGCCATACCCTGTGCCAGAGAAAGAAACCGCCTGATGGCGGTTTCTTTCTCTGGGCTTTGCGTTGGCGTTATCCGGGCGCTGGCATCGTGCTCACAGTAGCAAGACGGTGAGCACGCCCCCCGGCAGGGCTTGCCAGTGCAGGGTGCAGCGCCAGCCAGCTGGCAGGGCCGGCGTCAACGGGCATTTGAGCTCCAGGGTGAGAGTCTGCGCCGTCATGGCGAGCCAGCGGGCATCGAGAAAGTCAAAGTAGCGCCCCACACGGGGATAGAGCCCCTTGAAGAGGCTCTCCTTGGCGGAAAACACCAGGGTCAGTCCCTCTGCCAGGCTCAGCTGGGCGTCGTGAACCCCCGCCTCCAGCCGTCCCCACTCCTCCCCATCCATGATGCCGGGCCAGAGCTGCGCCCCTTGGTCGCCATCGAGCCAGGCCTCCAGATCCAGCCCTATTCCCTCCTGGCCCGGGCGCACCGCACACAGGGCCACCCCCTCTCCCGCCAGCCGGCTGTGGCTGATGCTCCCCTCCACCCCTTCAGGCCAGAGCGGCTCCCGGGCCGCTCCGATGGCCACGCTGCATCCTGCAAGACCGAAGGGACGCAGGGCTTCACGGGCTGCGAGACGCCCTGCCAGAAACTCCCCGAGGCGCTTGGGGGCAGCCCCCTGCAATGAAGCAGGCAGGGTGATGCCCTGGGCCCCAAAGCACTCCGGCGAGAAGGCGGCGGGATCAAAACAGACCCGATGAAGAGGCAGCGTCTCCAGGCCCGGCAGGCACAAGGTATCGAATTGACGGACAAAGGATCCATCGAGTGAGGGACAACGAGGCAACATGAAAGGCTCCTGACAGGGGCCTGCGATGGTACCAAAGCAAGCCGAGGTGATGCCACAAATACAAATGACAACGCTTCTCACTTGCTTTGTGGTAGCATGTCCCCGCCCATTCGGGGCTGGCCGGGCGGCTCTCAGGCACTTTCCACAGACTCCGGCCCACCGATTTCACCCATAAGGATGTCACCATGAAGATCTTCTCCCCGCTGGCCACCTTGCTCATGCTGGCCAGCCTGACGGGCTTCCAGGCCCAGGCGGGCAGCCGCCAGGTCATTGATGCCAACGGCCAGCCCCAGAGCGTCCCCGATGCGCCCCGGCGGGTCGTCGTGTTGAGCGAACTCGATCTCGACAGCGCCCTGACTCTGGGGGTGCAGCCGGTGGGCACCGTCAATGGGCGCGGCCAGTCCACCCTGCCCCGCTATCTGCTGGACAAGGCGGGCAAGGAGATCGCCGTGGTCGGGGATCTGGACAACCCCAATCTGGAGACCCTCATCGATCTGGAGCCGGACCTCATCCTCACCGGCCAGACCAAGCCCGAGCTCCTCGCCCTGCTCAAGGAGATCGCCCCCACCGTCGTCACCGGCAACTGGGGCGAGCCCTGGAAAACCGTGTTCGGTCGCAGCGCCGACGCGATGAACCGGGGGGCCGAGGCCAAGGCGTTCCTCACCCGGTATGAGGCCCGCCTGGCAGAGGCCCGCAGCAAGCTCGCCCAGCATCAGGGGGAGCAGATGAGCATAGTGCGCTGGAACCCCAAGGGGCCGAGCTACATGCACGGCGGCACCTTTGCCAGCAGCGTGGTCACCGAGATGGGGCTCACCCGACCGTCCCACCAGATTGGCGACAAGAGCCCCCACTCCCCGGCCCTGAGCCTCGAATCCCTCAACCTGCTGGACGGTGACTGGCTGGTGATCGGCACCCTCAACACCAGCGGGGATGCGGTGGATGCCATGAAGCAGGCCGAGCAGACCCCGGCCTTCCAGCAGCTCGGCGCCATCAAGGGCAAGCGCTTCGGCGCCGTGGACGGGTCACTCTGGACCTCCACCGGCGGCCCCCAGGCGGCCCTCAAGGTGATCGACGACGTCGAGCGCCTGCTGACCAAACCGGATGCCGCCCCCATCGCTCACTAATCCCCCCTCGGTTGACGGCCAACAAGAAGCCCGCATGATGCGGGCTTCTTTTTATCCATGGCTCGGCAAGGCCGTCTACTCCGGCAATGGCAGCGCCTTTCTGTCGAGCTTGCCACTGCTGGTCTTGGGCAGGGCATCCAGCAGGATGAGCCGCGCCGGTACCATGTAGTGCGGCAGCGTCGCCTGCAACCCCTTGCGCAGGGCGAGGCGATTGAGGGTCACCCCGCTTTTCGCCTCCACGTAGCCCACCAGCATGGCCTCGTCCCCCTCTCCCACCAGACGCACCGCTGCCTCCTGCACCCCGGCCTGGCGGCGCAGTCCCGCCTCCACCTCGCCGAGCTCGATGCGAAAACCGCGCAGCTTGATCTGATCGTCGCGCCGCCCCAGATAGAGGAAGCGGTCCGCCCCAAGGAGGCGCACCCGATCACCGGTGCGATAGAGGCGATGGGTGGCAAGGCGCAGGAAGGCGGCACTGGTCAAGGCCGGCTTGCGCCAGTACCCCTCGCACAGGGCCGGGCTCTCGATGCAGAGCTCGCCGCACTCTCCCTCTGCTACCGGCTGCCCCGCCTCGTCCAGCACCCAGTGCCGATAGCCGGGCAAGCTGTGGCTGATGGTAATCTGGCCATCAGTCGGTGGCCAGCGCACCTCGCTCACCAGGGACCAGACGGTGGCCTCGGTCGGCCCGTAGCAGTTCCACAGTCGCCGGGTGCGGGCACAGAGCTGCTCGGCCAATCCCAAATCCAGCGCCTCGCCGCCGCACAGGGCGGTGAGGGTATTGCGCCCCTGCCAACCCACTTTGAGCAGCATGCGCCAGCAGGCCGGGGTGGCCTGCAGCCAGTTGATGGAGGAGTCGGCCTCAAGCAGCGCCAGCATCCCCAGCGGATCCTTGTTGTGCTCGCCCCCGGCCACCGTCAGCCGACCACCGCCCCAGAGCGGCCCCAGCATCTCCAGCAGGGAGATGTCGAAGGCCGGGGTGGTGATAAAGAGCCAGTGGCAGCCAGGTGAGAGTCCGAGCCGCTCGCGGATCCCGTCGAGGAAGCAGAGCAGGGCCCGCCGGCTGATGACCACCCCCTTGGGCTCGCCGGTGGAGCCCGAGGTGAACATCATGTAGGCAGCCAGGGCGTCATCCACCTGGGGCCAGGAAACACCCCCTGCCGCTGCTGGCCCGTCGAGGGTGCGCAGGGGGCAGCCGAAGTCCGGGGTGCCCGCCTCGTCATCGCAGATCACCGCCGACAGGCGCGCCTGACGGGCTATGCCCTGCAGCCGCTCCAGCGGAAAGTCCGGCTCGAGCGGCACGAAGCAGAGGCCGAGCCGCAGGCAGGCCAGCAGGCTGGCCACCAGATCGGGGCCGCGGGAGAGATAGAGACCAACCCGCTCCCCCACAGCCAGCCCCTGCAAACGGGCGGCAATCTCGCCGACCCTGACATTGAGCGCGCCGTAGCTGAGCCACTGCTCATCTGATCCGCCCTCACTGATGCCCTCCCCGCCCATGCGAATGGCGGGGGCCAGCGGGCTGGCGGCCAGACAGGCCGCCAGCCGCGCACCCAGGTTGGCCGCCCCCTCACGGGGGGCAGGCCGGGTTTGCACGAGCGGAGCCTTATGCTTGATGGTCACTGTCATAGCGCGGCCTCCGTTTGGCGCACCAGCCAGTGCCGATAGAGCCGACTGGGGGATGGGTGGGCTTTGAGCGTCTGCAGGGTAAGTGGCGCCCGATCCTGCGCGAACGCCTCGTTGAGGGCCGCCAGCAGGGCGAGTTGCTGCACCGAATCCACCCCGAGTTCACACAGGGTCTGCTGCCAAATGCCGGGCACGCCGCACTGGCGCTCCCACAGGGCCACCAGCACGCGGGCCTCGGCCGGCGGCTGAGCCAGGCTGGGCTCCGCCCTGGTGGCTACCACCTGCGGCATCACCGGGGACTGTACCGCCGCCACGCTGGCCGGCTGGCTCAGATCCGCCTGTGCCAGCCAGGCGAGTTCGGCCAGCCAGTCAGCCAGCACCGCCTCGGTCCGGGCCTCGGGGATCTGCTCGCCGTCGAATTCGAGGCGCAGTTGGAGCGTCTCGCCCCGGCTGCTAACCACCAAGGAGAGCGGCAGCTCCACCTTCTCCACCACGGCGCCGAACTGCGGCACCAACTGGTGGGGTTCGGGGGCGGCAGGGGTTGCCGGCATGGGATAGTTCTCGAACACGAACAGGCTCTGGAACAGACGCGACCGGCCTTTGGTCAGTGCCGCCAGCGACTGGGTGCCGTGCTCATTGAGCGCCATCAGGTCGGTCTGCAACCGGGCGATATGCTCGGCCAGGGTCAGCTCGGTGTACCACTCCAGGGCCAGTGGCAGGCTATTGATGTAGAGCCCGACGCTCGCGGTGATCCCCTCGATGGGGTAATCCCGGCCCGGGGTCACGTTGCCCACCAGGGTGACGGCATCGCCAGAGCGGCGTGCCAGCAGACGGTGCCAGGCATATTGGGCCAACAGGCCCGCGGTCACGCCAAGCTCGCGGGCACGATGGGCGAGCAAGGTCGCCACCTCGACCGGCAACGCCGTGGCGCACACCGCCGGTCGCTGCTGGGTATGGCGCCCGCTTGAGCCTGCGTCCAGCGTCACCCCGAACAGGCAGGCGAGATCGTTGGGCTTGGCCAAGAGCTCGCCTCGCCCCTGCCAGTAGGCGTCGGCGCTGCGGGCTTGGCTCGCAATATGGCGGCCAAATTCGAGCCAGGCGGTATCCGGCTCGCACTGCGGCAGCAGGCCGTTCATCAGCGCCTGATAGGCACGATGCAAGGAACCCAGCAACACGGGGCCGCTCCAGCCATCCAGCACGCCGTGATGGGCGCTGAAGATCACCTTGTGGTGATCGGGGGCCAATTTGAAGCAGGCAAGACGCAGCAGGGGCGCCTGCTCCAGCGGGATCGGACGGGCCAGATCCTGCTCGCGGTAGGCCTGGATCCGTGCCTCTGCATTTTCCACTTCAGACAAGTCCTCATAGTGGAATGGCAACTCGGCATGCTTGAGAATGCGCTGCAGCGCGACCCCATCCGCCAGCACCATTTCGCTGCGAAGGGCCGGCCAGCGGGCGATCTGCCCCTGCCAGGCCTGACGGTAGACCGCCACGTCCAGCGGCTGGTGATAGTCAAACTCGGTCTGCAGGTGATAGGCGTGATCTCGGGGCAGCAGCGCCCTGTGATGGAACATGCTCTGCTGAAGCGAGGTCATGGGCAGCAGGGTCTCCACCTCGCGTCCGCTCAGCACCCGATCGAGCGCAGCTTGCGAGAGGCCAAGCCCCGGGAAGTCGCTCGGGGTGTGGCGCGGAGCCTTCACCGTGCAGCAGTGCTCCACCAGCGCCGTCAGGTTGTCCGCCAGCCGCGCCATCAGGGCGTCGCTCCCTTGCTGGTTGAGGGCGCCCACCTGGCGCAGGGTGAGGCGGCCATCAAACACGCCCCCGTGCAGACTGACCAGCTCGCGCGGCAGGTTGTCAGGGGACGTAGGTGCCCCCGGCGCCAGCGGCAGGGGCTGCCAGGGCTGAGCGGCCTCGCCCTGATGGCTGACCCCCAGGTAGTTGAAGACCACCAGGGCCTGGGGCAGCTCAGACCCACGAGGGTGGTGCAGTCGCAGGGCGTTGAAGCCCACCCCCTTGTCCGGCACGGCGCGCAGCTGCTCCTTGGTGGCGCACACCAGCGCGTCCCACGCCCCGGCATCAGCCAGCGCCAGCGGGTAGGTGCTGGTGAACCAGCCGAGGGTACGGCTCACGTCGAGTTCAGCATCGATGGCCTCGCGGCCGTGCCCTTCCAGCATCACGCAGTGACGGCTGCCGTAACCCTGCTCGCTCAGGGTACGAGTCAGTGCCGCCAGCAGCAGGTCGGGCACCCGGGTGAAGTAGGCCTGGTTGGCGGTGTCGATGAGCCGGGCCGTGGTCTCCTGACTCAGCTGCAGCACGCTGGCGGCGGCGCGGCCATCGGCAGCGCGCGCCGCTTCCAGCAGGTGACCCTGGCTGCCTTCCCCCTGAGCCAGCCAGAAGCCAAGCTGATCCTCTTCCCGTTTGGCGTAGGCCGCGAGCCCCTCGCCCCACTGGCGATAACTGCTGCCCTTGGCGGGCAGCGGCTCACCCCTGCTCACCCGGGCCAGATCCTCGGCCAGGATGCGCCAGGAGACCGCATCGATGACCAGGTGATGGAAGGCGAGGAAGAGCCCCTCCACCGTCTCGCCCTCGCCCTCCAGCTCCCCCTCGAGGGAGAGATTGCGCAGGCGGGCCCAGGCCAGGGTGTGGCCGCTGGCAGGATTCAGATCTCCCTGCAGCTCGGTCAGGCGGGCCTGCAGTTCCGCCTCATCGAGATTGGCGGCATCCAGGGTCGGCAGCGGCGGCAATGGCAGTTCGGCCAGGTAGCGCTGGCCGGTCGGGGTCACCGCCAGGCGCAGGGCATCGTGGTGCTGGCGCAGGGTATCCAGCCAGCCGCGCAGGGCCTCATCGTCCACCCCGGCTGGCAGGCGCAGGATCACCCCCTGGTTCCAGTGACCGAGCTTGGCAAAGCCCTGCTCGAAGAACCAGTGCTGAATGGGGTGGAGCGGGAACTCGCCGGTCAGGCTGCCCTGCTCGCTTCTGTGGCTGACCGCCTGCTGCTGGCCGAGCTGGCGGCAGAGGCGACGCACCGTCTTGGCTTCGAACACGTCCTTCACGCTGCAGTGCAGCCCCGCGTCCCGCAGCCTGGTGGTGAGCTGGATGCTGAGGATGGAGTCACCGCCCAACCGGAAGAAGTCATCCTCCACCCCGAGCGGTTGCTTGAGCACCCCCTGCCAGATGGCGAGCACGGTCTGCTCCAGTTCGTTTTGCGGCTCGCCCTTGCTCTGCTGCCAGACGATGGCGGGCAGGCGGCGCAAGTCCAGCTTGCCGTTGGGGGTGAGCGGCATCTCGGGCAGCCAGCAGAGGCGCGCCGGCACCATGTATTCGGGCAGGCACTCGCCGGCCCGCTGCAGCAGGGCATCGCCATCGGGCTCCCTGGCCCCGGCCTGCAAACAGGCGTAAGCGAGCAGGCGTCCCTCCTGCACCACCACCTTGATCTGGCGGATGACCGGGCACAATTCGGCAAGCCGGGTCTCTATCTCCCCCGGCTCGATACGATAGCCCCGCAGCTTGATCTGCTCGTCTATCCGGCCCAGATACTGGATGTTGCCGTCGCGGCGCAGCAGGGCCCGATCGCCGGTGCGATAGAGGCGATGGGTACGTTCCTCATTCATTGCATCAAAGGCCAGCTCGATAAAGGCCTCCTGAGTGCGCGCCGGCAGATTGAGGTAGCCGCGGGCCAGCCCCAGCCCCGCCAGGCAGAGCTCGCCGGGCACCCCCACCGGGCAGAGGTTGCCCGCCTCGTCCAGGATCAGCGCCTTCAGGTTATTGACGGGGCGACCTATGGTGATGGGCGTCCCCGGGGTGAGCCGCGCGCAGAGCGCGGTGACGGTGCACTCGGTCGGGCCGTACATGTTGAAGAGGGCCACCCGCTCCCCCCAACGCTCCACCAGGCTGCTCGGGCACGCCTCGCCGCCAAAACCGATGGCCTTGAGGGAACCGAGTTCCGCCGGTGGCAGCAGGTTCGCGAGCAGGGCAGTCGGCAAAATCATATGGCTGGCGCCGCAAGCGATCGCTGCACCGATCACCCCCTCGCCCGGCTCGCCGAAGTGCAGGGCCGCGCCGCAGTACAGGGGCAGCAAGACGGTCATGTTGCCGGCATCAAACGAGAGGGACATGCAGTTGAACATGGCGCCGTTCTGATCAAGTACGATGCGCTCGCCGTGATCCGCCATCAGGTTGACCAGGCTGCCCTGCTCCACCATGACTCCCTTGGGCAGGCCGGTGCTGCCGGAGGTGTAGATGATCTGGGCCAGCATGGTGGCGTCCCGAGGCAGTGCGGGCGTGCTGGTTGGCATCTTGTCCAGCGCCAGCCCGTGCAGATCGTGATATTCGGCCGTCGTGCCCGCCAGCGCCTCGCCAAGCTGCGGATCCGGCACGCCACCCAGCACCAGGCTGATGGATGCATCGCCAAGGATATGGGCCAGCCGCTCGGCGGGATAGGCAGGGTCGAGCGGCACATAGGCCGCCCCCACCTTCCAGCAGGCGAGCAGGGCAACCACGAAGGCGACATCGCGTCTGGCCTGGATGCCGATGGCTGCGCCCGGGGTGACGCCGCGAGCCTGCAGCCAGTGGGCCAGCCGGTTGGCACGCACCTCCAGCTCGCCATAGGTCAACGATTGCGCGCCGTCGCTGACCGCCAGCGCGCCCGGCAACTGCGTGGCCCGCCGCTCGATATGACAGAGCAGGGTGTCGCGGCTCGGGTAATCCGGCGGCAGGTCGGCAAGCTCGGCGGCCAGCGCAGCCCGGTCGGTGCCCGCCTCCAGCGGCAACTGCCAGATGTCGGTCTCGGGGGCCGCCACCACGGCGCGCATCAGGTGCAGCAGACGATCGGCGTAGGCCTGGATGGTCTCTCGCTCGAACAGGGCGGTGGCAAACAGCCAGTCCACCCGCACCGAGTCCATCAGTTCGGTCACCTTGACCGAGATGTCGGTCTTGGCCGGCAGCACAGGCGAGGTCTCCTCCACCAGCTGGCAGCCGGGGATGAGATCGTTGAAGTCCACCTTGGCCTGATAGACCAGCATGATCTGGAAGATGGGGTTGATGGCGGTGGTGCGATCCGCGCCGATGGCCTCGGCCAGCGCCTCGAAGCGGTAGAGCTGGTGATCGAAGGCCGCCAGATCCTCCTCCCGGCACTGCTGCAGATAGTCGACAAAGCTGGGCTTGCCGCTGAGTTGAGTGCGCAGTACCAGGGTATTGACGAAAAAGCCCACCAGCGACTCGATCTCGTGGCGCTCGCGATAGGCGAGCGGGGTGCCGATCACCACCTCCTTCTCGCCGCTCTGGCGCACCATCAGCAATGCAAACAGGGCGTGCAGACCGATGAAGTTGGAGGTGCTGTGGCGCTGACAGAGGCGCTTGAAGCTCTCCCACAGCGTGTTGTCTATGGTGGAGAAGACCAGCTCGCCGCCACTGTCTTGATGGGCCGGGCGCGGCTTGTCCAGCGGCAGACCGTGCACCTCGGGGCTGCCACCGAGCCGGTCGACCCAGAACGGCTTGAACTCGGCGTGATAATCGAGAAAACGCGGCGAGTTGAACCAGCGGGCATAGTCGATGTAGGTGAGCGGCAGCTCGCTCACCTGCAGGGGTTCGCGATTCTGGTGGGCAAGAAAGGCGCGCTTGAGATCCGCGAACATGTTCTTGACCGACCAGCCGTCGGAGATGATGTGGTGCTGGGTGATCAGCAACACGTGTTCGCGGCTGCCCAGCCGTATTAGGTGTACCCGGCTGAGATCCCCCTGGGTCAGGGAGAAGGGGCGGCCTATCTCTTCGCGCACCCGGCGGGCCACATAGGCTTCGCGCTCGGCAATGGGCTCTGCGCTGACATCCTCAATCTGCAGCTTGAAGGGGGCGTGGTGCAGGATCTCCTGGGCCCCCCTGCCCGCCTCGTCCTTGATGAAGCGGGTGCGCATGCTGGGGTGGCGGGCAAACAGGTGGTCGAAGGCAAACTCCAGCGCCGCCGTGTCCAGCTCGCCGCTCACCCTGAAGTAGACCGGCATATTGTAGAGGTGGGAGGCCTCCTCGTACTGCTCGATAAACCAGAGCCCGCTCTGGGATGACGAGAGCGGCCCCTGCAAGGCCCCCTCGGCGACGATAGGTTCTTCGAAGGCGGCACGGGCCGCCAGGCAGCGCACCAGCTCATCCTTGTGGGCCTTGATGGTGGCGCCGATGGCCGGCGTCACCGCTTCCTTGCTCGACTGGGAGATAAGCTGGCCTTTCTCGTTCAAAGCCAGCTTCACTCCCTGCCGTTCCAGCTGTTTCAACAGCAAAATCATATTGTTCATCTGTTTCTCAAGCCTCAGGCACTCAGGGTGGCGCCGCCGTCGACGACCAGATCCTGCAGCGTGATGTGGCTGGCCAGATCCGAGGCCAGGAAGAGGACGGTATGGGCGATCTCCGCCGGGGTGGCGACCTTGCGCAGGGGGATGCCGAGCTTGAACTGCTCCGGCAGCCCGGCAATGGTGCGGGCCATGGCCTCCTCGCTTGGCAACATGCCGCGCAGCATGGGGGTATCCGTCGAGCCCGGCGACACCAGGTTGGCGCGCACACCGAAGGGGGCCAGCTCCAGCCCCACCGTCTGGGTCAGGCTGGTGACCGCCGCCTTGGAGGCGCAATAGGCCGCCATCTGCATGCGCGGCACATGGGCGGCGTTGGAGCCGATGGTGACGATGGCACCGCGCCGCTGCCCCTTGAAGTAGGGCACCAGGGCCCGCAGCAGGTAGAAGACGCCGCTGGCGTTGACCGTCATGCAGTCGTGCCAGTCATCATCGCTTAAGGTTTCGGTAGGGCCGAGGCGCAGCACCCCGGCCCCGTTGACCAGCACATCCAGCCCGCCGTCCGCCAGCAGCGCTGCGCAGCAGGCGTTGACCGCCTGCGAGTCGCCGATATCGAGCAGCCGGGTGGCATAGGGGTAATCGGCTTCGGGAAACGCCAGATCCAGCCCCACCACGGATGCGCCGGCCGCCACGAACTGCGTGGCCACCTCGCGGCCGATGCCGCGCCCGGCCCCGGTCACCCAGACCCGCTTGCCAGTGAAATCAAAGGCCATTGCTTGTTGCTCCTTATCCATCACCACACCATCTCCACGCTCTCTTCGTCCTCGGCAAGCAGGCCGTCGAGGAAGCGGCAGAAGTCATCGAGTCGCGGGTGATCGAACACGTCGGAGACCTTGACCTGCACCCCGAACTCGGCGCCGAGCCGATTGACGATCTGGATGGTCTGCAGGGACTGGCCCCCCAGCTCGAAGAAGTTGTCCGTGGGCGCCATGGTGGCGAGCCCCAGGATCTGCTGCCAGATGGCGCCAACCCGGTTCTCGGTCTCGCTGCCCAGGGTCAGGGCTTCGCCGCCCGCCTGGTAGGCGGCCAGCAGGGCCTTGCGATCCAGCTTGTTGGAGCCGGTGCGGGGCAGCTGGTCATAGTGGCGATAGTCGGTGGGGATCATGGCGGCAGGCAGCACCCTGGCCAGCTGCGCCTTGATGACCCGGCTGTCGCGCTCCGGCCCCGCCACGAAGGCCACCAGCCGGCGCACGCTGCCGATGCTCACCCCCTGCACGCAGGCCTCGTCCACCCCCGGCAGGGCCAGCAGCTGGGCCTCCACTTCGCCGGGCTGGATGCGATAGCCGCTTATCTTGAATTCGTTGTCGCGCCGGCCAAGGTAGACCAGCCGGCCGGCCACCAGGCGCACCCGATCGCCGGTGCGATAGACGGGCATCTGCTCCGCGCCAACCCGCAGAGTGCCAAAGCTCCCTTGCACGCCCCCCACATAGCCGTTGGCCAGCTGCGGGCCGAGCAGCACCAGCTCCCCCTCGCTGGCGGGTTGCTCCCCCGCCCCCAGGATGAGCGCCTGCATGCCGGGCAGCGGCAGGCCGATGGGCAACTGGGCCTGGCTCGGGTCTTCCTGTTGCAGCTCCTGGGTGGTCACCACCACGGTCGTTTCGGTGGGGCCGTAGGTGTTGAACAGGCGCACATCGGAGCGGCCCTGGCGCTGCCACTGGGCCAGTTGCTCGGGGTAGACCGCCTCGCCGCCGATGATGACGGTAGCCAGATTGGCAGGAATGTGGGCCTGACCCGCCGTCAGCGCCACCACCCACTCGTTCCAGAACGCGGTGGGCAGGTCGAGGTGGGTGATCCCCATCTGCTCCACCCCGGCCGCAAAGGCGGGCATGGATTCGAGCAGGGCGTCGGTGCGCAGTACCAGGGTGGCGCCGGCGCTCAAGGTAGCGAACACCTCTTCGATGCTGGCGTCGAAGTTGAAGGGGGCGAATTGCAGCATCCGCGCCTCTTCATCCAGGTGATAACGGCAGCAGGCGGCGGCGGCGAAGTGATCCAGCGCGCCGTGGCTCACCGCCACCCCTTTGGGCAGACCGGTGGAGCCCGAGGTGAACATCAGGTAGGCGACGGCGCGGCCGGCGGCCGGCTGGTTCAAGCGGTTATCGCTCACCAGATCCCCCGCCAGGAGGGTACGCCCCTCAAACAAGCTGGCCAGCTTGTGACGGTACTCGGCCTGGGTGATCAGGGTCTTGACCTCCCCCAGCCGCAGGATATGGCCCTGACGCTCCAGGGGCTGCTCGGGGTCAAGCGGCACGTAGACGGCGCCCGCCAGCAGCACCGCCAGCTGGGCGAAGATGGCCTGGGGGGTGCGGGCCAGCATGACCCCCACCTTGTCGCCGGGGACGACGCCTTCGGCCTGCAGGGCGGCCGCCATCTGTTCGGCCCTGGCCAGCAGCGCCTCGTAGCTGAAGCGGGCCTCTCCCTGCTCCAGCGCAACCTTGTCCGGGGTCTGGGCGGCGAAGTGGCAGAGCGCCTCCAGCACCGGCCGCACCTGGAGAGCTACATCGGCGGGGCCGGCGATCAGGGCGCTGGCCCGCTGCTCTGCCAGCCAGTCGGCCTTGAGGGTTCCCAGGGTCTGAGCAGGCTCGGCCAGCCAGCGCCCCAGCAGGGCAAACAGGGTATCGGCGATGACCGCCAGATCCCCCTGCTGGTAGCAGCCGGGGTTGGCGTCCAGATCCAGTCTGGGCTGGCCATCGACGCCGACCTGCACCTCGATGGTGAGATCCTCCACCGGGCCGGCGCTGATGTTGAGAATATGGGCAGATAGCGGCCCGAAGCGGCGAGCGTGATCGAACGGCATGATGTTGACCAGCGGGCCGAACAGGCGTTTGTCGCCCCCCACCAGGCCAAGGTCGCGGCGCAGCAGCTCGTAGCGGTAGTGCTGGTGCTTGCGCACCCCGCGCTTGGCCTTGGCCACGGCGCCGGCGGCTCCCGCCAGATCCAGTTCTTCATCCAGAACCAACGCCAGCGGGGTGATGTTCATCTGCATGCAGGGCACGGTCAGCGACGCCGAGCCGATGCGGTTCATCATCATCAGGCCGAGCAGGGTCTTATCCTGGCCGCTCGACAGCGACAGCTGGGCCGAGAGGCCGACCAGCAGCAGATCGGGCCAACCCAGCTTGTGCTCGTCGGCAAAGCCGGTCAGGGATTGCCAGAGCGCCGCCGGCAGCGGGCGGCTCTCGCGGATAAATTCGGCGGCAATCGGTGCGCGGGTCTCGCCAAAGGACTTCACCTCGGGCCAGGCTTGCAACTGCTCCTGCCAGAAGGCGCGGGCGGCGGCGTTCTTGCCGCTCTGCTCGCGGCTCGCCTCTTCTGCCAGCACTTCAGCCAACGAGCCGAAGGGAGATGGGGAGTTCATCTCACCGGCCAGCCCCTCTGCATACAGTTCGGCGATGCGCTGGAACAGCAAGGTGGTGCCAAAGCCGTCGAGGGCGATGTGGTGCACGCAGCTGTAGAGATAATCGCGGCCGGGGCCGCGCAGCAGGGCGAAACGGCAGGGCGCCTCTTGGGTCAGCTCGAACGGGCGGCGCAGATCGGCCCAGGCCCAGGCGCGGGCCAGCGTCTCGTCATCGTGCTCGAGGGAGATTTCTTCATAGGCCAGGGGCAGCTCATGCGAGACGAAGCAGACCGCCTCCTTATCGTCTTCGAAGTGGCCCTTGAGCGCCTCGCACTCCCCCACCGCCTTGGCAAGGGCCGCGACCAGCACGGCCGCCTCCACCTTGCCGTCGAAGGCGATGCACTCGGCGGTGTTGAACATCGCCTTGTCGTCATTGAGCAGATGCCCGGACCAGAGCCCCTGCTGAGGGATGGTCAAGGGGAAGCGGTTCATGGGGTCACCTCCAGGGCCTGGGCTGCCAGCCTGGCCTCGATGAGGCGCCACCAGCCGTTGAGGGTCGGCAGCTTGGCGAGATCCACGAAGCCAAGCTCGACCCCGACGGTGCGCCACTCGGTGAGCAGGGCCATGATCCGCACCGAATCCAGACCGTAGTCGATGAGGTTCTCGTCGGGGTCAAACTCATCTTCGTCCTCGTCGATATGACTCAGCAGCCGCGCCTTGAGCCCCTCATACGTCAGCAACGGATTGGTGGGCAGCGGACTGGTCTGGGCGGCAGAAGCGGAAGCCGGCGCAAGGGCCAGCACCTCCTCGCAGGGGATCACCTTGCCGCAGCGGGTCGCCACGTAGTCGAGCGCCATCTGATGGTCGGCCAGGGAGAAGTCCGCCACCCCGTCCGCCAGGAAGAAGGGCTGGATGTCGCGCATGAAGGCGTCACAGGCTGTCATCATGCAGCCGATATGGCCGTAGATGCCGCCGATGAGCAGCTGATCCCGTCCCAACGCTTTGAGCATCTGCTCCAGCTCGGAGCGCTGGAAGGCGCTGTAACGCCACTTGACCAGCACAGTATCGTCCCGCTCTGGGCGCAGGGCTGCCACCACCTGCTGCTGCTCGGGCCGCTTGTTGAGACCCGGGCCCCACATGTCGCTCAGCAGGGCGCGATCTTCAGGGGATTGATCCTTGGGCTGGGCGGTGTAGAAGACCGGGATGCCGAGGGCCTTGCACTGCTTGCGCACGGCGGCCAGACGCTCGGTGAGCGCCGCGATCAGCGGGCTGTTTTCGCCATAGAAGGCGGTGAAGTACTCCTGCATGTCGTGGATCAGCAGGGCGGCGCGTTTGGGATCCAGAGACCAGTTGACCTTGTTGGCCTTCCACTGGCTGGGCATGGCGTAATTGTTCAGGGTTGGGATAGCCATAACGTCATGATTCCTTTTTAGTTTTATGCTGTTGTCGGGGGTTTGCTGGCGGCGATGGCGTGCGCAATGCGCGCCCGCAGCCCCTGCTTGTCAATCTTGCCCACCGCCGTCATGGGCAGGGCGTCCAGGGTTTCGAAACGGTCGGGCAGCTTGAAGTCCGCCACCCCGCGCTCGCGCAGAAACTTGCGCAAGGCCAGCGGCTTCAAGGCGGGATCCGTGCTGACGATAAAGGCGCAGCTCTTCTCCCCCATGGCGCTGTCAGGCATGGAGACCAGGGCCGCATGGGTGATGGCCGGGTGGTGCAGCAGCTGGTTTTCCACCTCTTCCGCCGCGATCTTCTCGCCGCCCCGGTTGATCTGATCCTTCTGCCGCCCCACCACGGTGAGGTAGCCATCAGCATCCTGTACCACCAGGTCGCCGGAGCAGTAGAAGCCATCGCTATCGAACACCCGGGCGTTGTGGGCCGGGCTCTGGTAGTAACCGCGGAAGGTATAGGGGCCGCGGGTGTGCAGGGCACCGGGCTCGCCGGGGGCAACCGGGTTGCCCGCCTCATCGAGGATGCGCACCTCGTCGTCCGGGCTCATGGGGCGGCCCTGGGTATGGATCACTTTCTCGTCGGGGTCGTCCAGCCGGGTGTAGTTGACCAGCCCTTCCGCCATGCCGAACACCTGCTGCAGCCGGCAACCGAGCAGCGGCCCTATCTTGCTGGCCACCGCCTCCCCCAGCTTGGCGCCGCCCACTTGCAGCAAGTCGAGGCTCTCGAGCTGAATGCGCGCAGTGGGATCCGCTTCCGCGGCCTGCAGCCAGAGGGAGACCGCCGGCGGCACCAGCGAGGTGAGATTGACCCGGTGGCGGGCAATCAGCGGGAAACAGCTGATGGGGCTGGGATCGGGGGCGAGCACCACAGTGCCGCCCGCCTCGAATACCCCGAGGGCACCCGGGGAGCTCAGGGGGAAGTTGTGGGGCGCCGGCAGGGCGCACAGATAGCGGGTATGGGGGCCGAGGCCGCAAATTTCGTTGCTGCGGCGCACGCTGTACAGGTAGTCGTCGTGGGTGCGGGGGATGAGCTTGGGGGTGCCGGTGCTGCCACCTGATAGCTGGAAGAAGGCCACCTCGTCTGCCGGAGTCGGGGCAAAGGAGACGGATGGGGTGACCCCCTCATCCCCCTCTCCGAACCAGCGGGTCAGCCCCAGCGCCCCTGTGTCGCCATCCAGCAGCTCCAGCTCGGTGCCGATGGTTGTCAGCAGCTCGCTCTCGCGACCCTTGCTCGCAAACAGCGGGTGAGCCAGCGAGCCGACAAAGAGGCGCGGAGTGATCTGTTCGGCATAAGAGAGGAGCTCCAGCCGGTTGTGGCTAAAGAGCGCGTTGACCGGCGCGATGCCGGCCTTGAGCAGGGCAAAGAACACCAGATAGAACTCGGCCACGTTGGGGAGCTGCACCAGCGCGGTATCCCCCACCCCCAGGCCGTGGCGGGCCAGATTCGCGGCCAGCCGGCTCGAGGCGGCGTCCAGCTCACGATAACTGAAGCGGCGCTCGCCGCAGAGGATGGCCTCGGCGTCGGGGGCCAGCTCGCACTGACGCGCCAGCATGGCGGTCAGCGGCTCGCCGCGCCAATAGCCCTTGGCGCGGTACAGCTGGGCCAACTCTTCGGGCCAGCGGGTATAGGGCAGGAAGCGGTTGGTATCGCTCATTGCGCCACCTCCAAATCCAGGCCCAGTGCCTTGAGCATGGTGCCCAGCTTGGTGCCGGTCTCGGCCCACTCCATGGCGGGATCCGAGCCCGCGACGATACCGGCGCCAGCAAACAGCTCCACCTGATGGCCATCGAGCACGCCGCAGCGGATCACCACGGCCCACTCGCCGTTGCCCTGGCTGTCGCACCAACCGACGATGCCGCTGAACAGGGCGCGCCGGAAGGGCTCCTGCTCGCGGATGAACTGGCGGGCCAGATCAGTGGGATAGCCGCACAGGGCCGGGGTGGGATGCAGCTGGCAGGCAAGTGACAGTACCGATGCCTCGCCGCCATTGAGCCGCCCGGCGATGGGGGTGCCCAGATGCCAGAGGGTATCCGTGCTCATCAGCGAAGGGTGGGAAGGAATGGCCAGCTCGCGGCAGTGGGGGGTCAGCACCCGGCGGATCTCGTCGATCACCAGACGGTGCTCATGCTGATCCTTGCGAGAGGCCAGCAGATCCCGGGCCACCATTTCATCTTGCGCCGGTTCGCTCACCCGTCGGGCGGAGCCCGCAAGCGGGTGGGTGAACACCTCTCCCCCGCTGACCCGCAGCAGCAGCTCGGGGCTTGCGCCCAGCAGGCGGCGGCCCTGACCGAGCGGCAGGGAGAAGTGGAAGGCGTGGGGATTCTGGGTCATCAGACGGGCCATCACCAGCTTAGGATCGGCGGGCTGGTGCAGGGTAAGGGTGAGTTTGCGCGACAGCACCACCTTGGCGAGCCGACCTTGTGCAAACGCATCCAGCGCCGCGCTGACCGAGGCCTGGAATTCGCTGGCCGGCGGGGTGCTCTGCACCGAGATGACCCGGTTGGCCTCGACGGCCTGCTCTGCCATCGCCGCTGTCGCCGGCGCCTGTGCTGCCGGGATGGGGCGATCGCCCCGCTCATAGTGGCCGGGCACATAGAGGCAGGAAGCCTCTGCCGGGTCGAACGCAAAAGCACCTATCAGCAGAGGGTTGGTCTGGCCGGCAGCCCTGGCGGCATCGAGGGCCAGGGTTATCTGCTGTGCCAGCAGGGGCCACTCGCAGGCGGGGGTGGTGATGGGTTGCCCCAGGTCAGTGGCACTGATCGTGCCCTGACACGAGGTAAACAAGAAATCAGGCGACATCTTCGCCTCGGCAGGTGTGCCATTGTCCATTACTCGAGTCTTCACGTAACACCCTCAAAGAAGATTCAAAATGATAATGATTATCAGTTTGACTTTGTGCGGCGGTAAAATACTCGCTTTGAAATCGCGGGGTCAATGGGATTTTGCATCGTTAAAACAGGAGCTTGTCTGTGGGTATGTCGGGGATGACGCCAGGGCGGGCCTGCTGGCGGTGAAGGGAAACAGCTACTCGAATGAAAACGGATTGCCATCCCCATATGGGGGATGCGACAGAAACCGGTCAGGGCGGCCCCACTGGCGGCCAACCCGCTTTGCCTCTAAGATGGCGCCACCTCTTGTGACAGCCCCGAAAATGGAACCCTCCCATGTTGAAACACCTGCTTCTGCTCCCCTTCGCCCTGCTGCTGGCGGCCTGCTCGCTGACCCAGTACAGCGTCAGCGAAGGGGAGATCAACCAGTACCTCAAGGAGCGAGTCGCCTTCGAGAAACAGCTGGGGATCCCCGGCATCATGTCGAGCAAGATCCGACTCGATGACATGCAAAGCCGCATCGGCCGCAGCCAGGCCGACAAGGTGGAGCTGGATGCCGCCGGCGAGCTGCAGGTGGCGAGCCCGCTGGGCAGCCAGCAGATGAAGATCCGCCTCTCCCTGCGGGCACGCCCGGACTATGTGGCCGAGCAGGGCGCCATCTATCTGCGCGATCTCGAATTGCTCTCCGTCAAGACCGAGCCGGCGGACGTGGGCACCGCCCTCTCCCCGCTCTTGCCCACCTTCAACCAGTCCCTCTCCCTGTTCCTCTCCCAGACCCCCGTCTACCGGCTCGATGGCAGCCGCCAGAACGAGGCGCGGATCAAGGAGAAGGTCGAAGCCCTCAAGGTGGAGCCGGGCCGACTGGTCATCCCCTTCAAACTGATGTGACACCTGCCGCCGCGCCTCTCCTCTTCACCCCACCGGGGCGCGGTTTTTTTCTTCTCAAGCCCCGCCCTTTGCCCCATAATGCACACCATTCTCATTTAGATTCATGAGAAGCGTCATAATAAAATCAACAATATGGTGAGAAGGACATGAGAAAAACCGTACTGGTGCAGGCGATCGCCTGCGCACTCCTCAGCAGCGCCGCACAGGCTGCCGTCAAGGTGGAGGACAAGACGTTCAACACCGCCGCCAACATGCTGGCCTACACCGAATTCGAGCTCTCCGGCGAGCCGCTGGCCGAGGCCCTCGGTCTGGATCTGGATGTGCTGGACGCCAACCGCGCCGACGAGCCGACCCCGTTCGACTTCGCCGCCGGCATCGAATCCTATGAATACTCCGAAGAGGCGATGTACGCCCTCAACTACCAGTCCGGCATGGGCCCCCATCTGGTAAACGGGCCGCAAAACCAGGCCCGTGGCGGCACCCTGGCCGACCTGGGCAAACGGGTACTGGCCATGGCCGAGGCCGTCGGCTTCCCCGCCGATGAAATTCCCCAGGGCATGTATCCCCTCTCCCTGCCCTACGCCTCCGCCAACCCGGAGTTCGCCCAGGCCGTAAACGCCACCCCGGTCAACGGTGACCAGATCACCATCAAGACCGCCAAGGGCAACGAGAAGAGCGTCAAGACCCAGGTCCCCGCCTACTTCCGCGACTACGACACCCTGCGCTGGAGCGGCAGTGACAACCTGCTGGTCCCGGCCGCCGTAGGCGGCATCCTGCTCAAGGAAGTGATGTGGTCCCAGGACTTCCTGGGCGGCATGCACGTAGCCGAGACCGATGAAGAGGTGGAAGCCGCGTCCGCCACCATGGATCAGGACGGCAAGCACAAGCTGGGGGTTTCTGCCGCCGACGGCTTCAACGGCATGATGCTGACCGAGCAGTCCATCGACAAGCTCGCCATCCTGCAAGGTCAGCTCGGCTTTGACGGCAAGACCCTGGGCGCCAAAATCACCCCGCAGTACGATCCGGCCAAGGGGGTTGTCTACTTCCCTCATCAGGTGAAGGTGACCGAGACCAGCAAGAACGACGCCGGTGCCATCGGCAAGCTGGAGGTCGTGGACGGCTCCGCCCAGTTGCGCGACGCCTGGATGCTGCTGTGGCCCCTCTCCGAGTTCTACGCCTTCAGCGATCAGCGCACGGCCAACACCAATCAGAACCCGGCCTTCCACGCCGTGTTTGACGGTGCCCCGTTCGCCGCCGCTCCGGCTGCCAACCAGACCAACGATCTGGGCAAGGCGGTGGCGGGCAGCGATGCCTTCTCCCTGGCCCTGAACCTCTCCAACCTCACCTTCAAGAACCTGCTGGCCCTGCACTTCGAGCCCAAGGCCGGCACCCTGGTCGACAGCTGGCAGGCTGGCAAACAGGCCGGGCACGTCACCACCTTCGACGCCGCCTACGCCCTGGTCGCCCTGCAGATCTTCCAGCGCGCCCAGGATGCGCTGCCGGTGGGTTACGCCGCCGGTGACAATGGCGAGCTGAACCTCAAGACCCCACAGGGTGAGCAGGCGATCGCACTGGTCCGCAAGCAGGCCGATTTCATCCTCGCCAACCTCAAGGGCAAGAACGGCCTGGTCCATGACGGTCTGACCCTGGGCGGCAAGCTTGACGCCGGTCAGTCCATCGACGCGCAGTTCGCCGCCATCCGCGGCCTGACCGCCGCCTTCCTGGCCACCTCGGATGCCAAGTACCGCACCGCGGCGCGCGAGCTCTTCATCGCCGCCGACAAGGCCTACTTCAATGCCAAGGCCGGTACCTGGCTCGCCGGTAAGCAGGGTGAATACACCCCCTGGACCCAGGCCGCCATCTCCGGCGCCCTGCGCTCTGCCATGCTGAACCTGCGCAACGAAGGGGCCGAGAAGGCACCCGAGCTTGAGCTGGCACAGCTGACCCAGCGCTACGTGAGCTGGTTCCGCGGCACCGTCAACGGCGGCATGCAGATGGCCGAATGGGTCGGCGACTCCGGCGAGAACGTCATCGAGGGTGCCGGCAGCGACACCGACGAAGATGGCGTCCCGCAAGTGACCGCCGCCGGTGGCAAGCATGGCACCGCCATGGTGATGGCCGGCAAGGCCCTGGTCAGCGAGAAATAAATCGACCACCAATAGAAAGGGAGCCCAGGGCTCCCTTTTTTTGTCTGTGTCGACGAGGTTAGCCGAGCTTGGCCAGCATCGGCTTGGTCACCAGCACGATGCCCTGCTCGGAGCGGTAGAAGCGGCGTGCATCCTCATCCGCGTTCTCCCCCACCACCAGGCCGTCTGGCAGCTTGCACCCCTTGTCCACCACCACCCGGCGCAAGCGGCAACCAGCCCCGATCTCGACCCCGGGGAAGATCACCGCCTGATCCAGGGTACAGAAGGAGTGCACCCGCACGTTGGTGAACAACACCGAGTTGAGCACGAAGGAGCCGCTCACGATGGAGCCCCCCGCAAACATGGAGTTGATGGTCATGCCGTGCTGGCCGTTTCTGTCCTGCACGAACTTGGCCGGTGGCGACATGTTCTGGCTGGTCCAGATGGGCCAGTTCTCGTCATAGATGTCGAGCTCGGGCACCACGGAGGCAAGGTCCATGTTCGCCTCCCAGAACGAATCCAGGGTCCCCACGTCGCGCCAGTAGGGTTTTTGCCCCTCCTTGGCCCCGACACAGGACATGTTGAACGGGTGGGCAAAGGCCTTGCCCTCTCCCACGATGCGCGGGATCACGTCCATGCCGAAGTCGTGCTTGGACTCCTGGTTGTGGATGTCCTCTTCCAGCAACTGGTAGAGGTACTCCGCCTCAAAGATGTAGATGCCCATGGAGGCCAGCGAGCGATCCTCGCAGCCCGGCATGGCGGGCGGATTGGCCGGTTTCTCCACGAAGGCGCGGATCTTGCGTTGCTCGTCGATGTCCATCACGCCGAAGGCCGATGCCTCGCAGCGCGGTACCTCGATACAGGCCACCGTCACCTTGGCGCCGAGGCGCACGTGATCGAGCAGCATGGCGGCGTAGTCCATCTTGTAGATGTGATCCCCTGCCAGCACCACGATGTACTTGGGACCGTAGTCACGGATGATGTCGACGTTCTGGTAGATGGCGTCTGCGGTGCCGCGATACCAGTGCACCTCGTCCACCCGCTGCTGGGCGGGCAGCAGGTCGATGAACTCGTTCATCTGGTAGCGCAGGAAAGACCAGCCCGATTGCAGGTGGCGCAACAGGCTGTGGGACTTGTACTGGGTCACCACACCCACCCGGCGGATGCCGGAGTTGATGCAGTTGGAGAGCACGAAGTCGATGATACGGAATTTGCCGCCAAAGTGGACGGCGGGCTTGGCGCGGTTATCGGTCAACTGCTTCAGGCGGCTGCCCCGTCCCCCTGCGAGCACCAAGGCCATACTCTGATTCAATAGTTGCCGTGCTTTGGCGGTGTCTACGGGTTCTAGCAACATATCTACCTCTGCTCTGTTGGGGCTGTTTTCAACCCATCTTCGCTTTTTTTACAGACCATGAAAGTGTTTTCACTCACATTTAGTTGCATTCCGCCGGCGCTTTATCGTGGAGTTGCGTGAGTACTCATGTTTTGCGCCAGCGACTTGGTTAGAATTTCTACATCATGAACATCATCAAGGATGAAACGATGTTGAATAAACATGAGGGAAACCTGCTGCTGGTCAGCGCACTGGTCTGCATTCCCATGCTGCTGTTGCAGGGAGTGCTGCTCGCCCCCCCCGCCTCACCGCTCACCCTGCTGCTGGTCCTGATGACCACCCTGACGGGATTCGCCCTGCAGCTCTTTCTCACCCACAGCGTGCGCCGTGGGGAAAAGGCGAGGCAGGAGCAACGCTGGCTGCTGGCGCTGCAGCAGCGGGATCCCGCCATGCTCGACAGCGTACAGGCACAAACGGCTCTGCGCCAGCTCCTTGCGTCCTTCAATGAGGCCGAGATCGATGCCCACCGCCAGATCACCGAATTGCACAATCAGGCGACCCGGGACGAGATGACGGGCCTTGGCAACCGCCACGCCTTCCGGCGCGATCTGACCGAGCTGCTGCAACAGGAAAACACCCAGACCGCCATCCTGGTGCTCATCCGCGCCACCGAGCTCGGGACCCTCAACGCCCAGCGCGGCTTCCAGTCCGGGGATGCCTACATCCGGGACATCGCCGCCCTCATCAGCCACACCGTCAGCCGCTTCCCGGGCCACCGGGTCTATCGCATCTCGGGGGCCGATTTTGCCGTCCTGCTGCCTCCCCTGGCCCAGATCCCGCCCCATCTGCTGGGACGGGATCTGAAGCTCGCCTTCGATCGCTATCAGCACGATCACGAGCTCGAGAGCGCCGCCTACTCGGGCATGACCCGCTTGAGCAGCGAGCAGAAGATAGAGGCCATTCTGGCCCGGGCGGATCTCGCGCTGGCCCGCGCCCAGACGGAGGTGGTCAATGGCTGGGCCATCCAGCAGAACGACGAGGTGGTCGAGGTGCAGGGTCAGCGTCACTGGACCCAGGTGCTGACCGATCTGCTGGAGCAGGAGAGCGTCAGCTTCACCTGCCAGCCCATCCAGCCCCTGCATCGCGGCATGCTCGCCTATCACGAGATCTATCCCCGTTTCAGCAGCAGCGACGGCACCGTGCTGCCAAGCGATACCCTGCTCGCCATGGCGCAGCGGCTGGACATGGTACTGCGCCTGACCCAGATGGTGATCCGCCATGTCATCCGCCAATACCGCGCCTTCGGAGGCCACAACAGCCGATGGGGTCTCAATCTGCCGGGCTCCCTGCTGCAAAACAGCGCCTTTCTCATCTGGCTGGATCACCAGTTGCAAAAAGACCCCGACATCGGGGCCAACCTGGTGTTCGAGCTCGACGAGGAGCACCTGGAGCGCAACCTGACCGGGTCCAGGCGGCTGTTCGAGCTGCTCAGGCGCCACGGCAGCCGCTCGGCCATCTGCAACTTCGGCAAGGGGATCGGCTCCTTCAGCCTGTTTCGCGAGCTCAAACCCGACTACATCAAGCTGGACCCCGGTCTCATCACCGAGCTGGAGCAGGATCTCACCAATCAGCAGTTCGTGCGGATGATCGTCGACGTCTCCCATCGCATGGGCTGCCTGGTGATCGCGGAAGGGGTGGAACAGATAGGCCAGAAGCAGATGCTGCAGAGCATGTATGTGGACGGCTTGCAGGGCTACCTCATCGCCCGGCCCCAGGAGCTGGGGCCGGAGATCGGTCAGATGGGGATCTTCACGGAGACGGTTTCAGCTTCAACAGGGTCAGAATGATGTCGTTGAGCTGGCGATAACGCTCCAGCTCCTTCTGATCGTAACGGGTCGCCAGCATGGTCGGGTTGTGGCGATGCTTCAGGTAGCGGTTGATCTGCAGGCGGTTGAACCCGGCCACCTTGTAGATCTGGCCGAGCAGGGCATTGAGCTCGTCGTCCGCCAGCCCGGCCCGGGTCAGGTAATCGGGTTGGGACGGGCTCTCCTGGCGGGCCGTGACCTTCTCCAGCTGGCCACGCTCCTGCAAATAGGTGAGCCACTGCTCCACGTAGAGCGGCTTGCTGCCCCCCAGCAGATTGAAGTACCCCACGGCATCGCAGCGGCACCCGCTCAGCAGCACCAGGGCCAGCTCGTCGCTGTCACACTGAAAGCTCACCGGGCCGCTCTGGCTCCAGTCCAGCGCCTGCACCTGGATCCTCCCCTGCGCCCCCGCCTTCGTGGTCACGTCAAAGACAAACATGGCACCTCCCGATCGGCAAAGGGTTGATGATGACCCATCCCCGGGACGGGTGCAAAGGCAAATCGCCTTTTCATGGCCCATGGCGGCCATAAAAAAACCGGCCCCCTTCCGGGGGCCGGCTCATCACAATCCGGCAGGACGGCAGACTCAGGCGTCCAGTTCCACCAGCGCCTTGGCCAGCTCGATGGGCTCGAGCTCCTGACCTTCCAGATCGGCGTTCCAGTTCGGGCCGACCAGCACGTCATCCTCGTCCAGATCGTTGATCCAGATGTCCAGGAACTCTTCGAGCTCGATCACTTCCGGCTCGTAATCCGCCCACTCGTCCACGCAGTGCAGGCGGGCATCCCCTTCGGCGGACCAGAGCGGCATCACGTCCGCATCTTCGAACTCGGCGGAGCGGCACACCACCCAATCTTCACCGTAGCGCAGACCCCACACCTGACCCGACTCGCGGACTTCTTCGATGAACAGCTGGAAATTGGCGTCAAGATTGTCAGTTAGTTTGCTCATGGGGTCTCTCTCTTGCAAAGCAATGGCAGGCTGTCGGCCAGGGCTGGCCGAGAATGGGGCAGATGGTGTCCCAAAAGCCCCCCAGACTCAAGCCTTATCCCGAAAAAGCGGGGATAAAGGCCGTCAGATGCGATATTTCGCCACCAGGGCCCCCAGCTCGTCGCAGGCCAGCGCCAGTTGCCCGGATGCCTGCTCGGTCAGCCGGTTCTGGGCCAGGGCATCCGCCGCCAGCTGGGTGATGGCCACCAACCGCTGGTTGATCTCCTCCGCCGCCCGACTCTGCTCCGCCGCCGCCGTGGCAATCTGCCCATTCATGGCAGTAATGGTGTGGACGGATCCATCGATGGCATTGATGGCGACATCCGCATCGCCGGCCCTGTCCGCCGTCGCGCGGGAGAGCTGCTGTAATTGGCTGATGCCGCTGACCACCTTGCCGGCCCCCTCCTGCAACCGCTGGATCATCTGCCGGATCTCGTCGGTGGAGCTGTGGGTGCGGGTCGCCAGGGTACGCACCTCATCGGCGACCACCGCAAAGCCGCGCCCCTGCTCCCCGGCCCGTGCCGCTTCAATGGCGGCGTTGAGGGCCAGCAGGTTGGTCTGCTCCGCCACCCCGCGAATGACGTCGAGCACGGAGCCAATCTGCTGAGTCTCCTGCTCGAGGCGGCTCACCGCCTGTACCGTCTCCACCATCTCGTCCGCCAGCTGGCTGATGGACTCCCGGGTCTGGACCACCACCTCGCGGCCATGCTGGGCCAGATTGAGGGCCGAGTCCGCCGCGTCGGCGGCCTGGGCCGCGTGCTGGCCCACTTCGCGGCTGCTCACCGTCATCTGCTCCATGGCGCTGGCCACCCGCAGGGTATCCTGCTCCTGGCCGGTGACGATGGCGCCGGTACGCTCCACCACCTCGGCCAGCTGGTGGGCATGCACCCGGTTCTGATCCGCTATCTGCTGGCTGCGGGCCACCAGCTGCGCCATCTGGCTGGCGAAGAGGTTGAAGTTGATGCTGAGCTGGCTCAGCTCGTCACGCCCCGACTCCGGCAGACGTACCCGCAGATCACCCTCCCCCCTGGCGATGTTGCCAAGGGCCGAGACCGAGCGGGAGAGGGGTACGACGATGCTGCGCACAATGAGGCCAACCACGGCAAACAGCAGGAGGGCCAGCACCAGCCCGATCCCCAGCAGGGTGTGCAGCACCTCCCGGTACTGGGCCTCGACGTCGTCCACATAGACGCCGGTGCCGATGATCCAGTCCCAGGGGGCGAAGCGCTTGATGTAGGAGATCTTGCGTACCGGTTCGTCCACCCCCGGTTTGGGCCAGTAGTAGGCCACCTCCCCCGCGCCCTGGGCCCGCGCCAGATCGGCGAAGGCGACGAACAGCCTGAGCCCCTGCTTGTCCTCCACCCCGGAGAGATCCTTGCCGTCCAGCTCGGGTTTCATGGGGTGCATCACCATGGTGGGGTGGCTGTCGTTGATCCAGAAATAGTCATCGTTGCCGTAACGCAACCCCTTGATCAGCGCCAGCGCCTCGGCCTTGGCGCTCGCCTCGTCCATCTCCCCCTTGCGCACCCTGGCTTCCAGCCCCGCCACCAGGCTGTAGGCGGTATCCACCTGAGCCTGAGTCTGGCGGCTCTTCTCCCCCATCAGCCCCTGCTGATAGATCTGCAGGCAGAAGAACAGCAGCAGTCCCAGCAGCGCCAGCACCATCAGGGTCACCAGCGACAGACGCCGACCGATACTCCATTGTCTCAACATACCCTCGCCCCGCAGCAGCTACATATCCTTAACACAAGGTATGCCGCCGCGACGCGGGCTGTCCACGATGTCAGCAAAAGCGATGCCAAAAACATGATCCAGCCCCAAAAACAAGAAAGGGTGCCCAGTGGCACCCTTTCTCGTGGTCGACAGGAAGAGGTATCACCGCTCCCAGTACACCTCTTCCAGGCTGTCTTCCTTCTCCGGCAACCCGCGGGAGAGGCGCGGGCTGCTCTGGGCCAGCACCTCGTAGCTCACCCGGTTGGCGTACTTGCACACCTGGGCCAGAGAGGAGTAGGTCAGGAATTCCGAGAGATGCTTGGCGGAGTTCGGCACGTTCATGCGGTGGTAGGCGTTCGCCACCATGTCGTGCAGCACGGCGGACAGCGCCCCGTCCCCTGCCCCGTTGGTGTTCTTGATCTTCTCCGGGCCGCCCATGTAGGGGGAGATGTGGGAGTAGATACGCGCAGGCTTGCGGCACTTGTCCCGGGCCATGGGGCGGCTGAACTCGTACATGTTGAACTCGGGGATGACGCCGGGCAGCAGGGTGTGGGTGGTCTCGCGCTTGTAGTCCTCGTCGGTGTAGCTCGCCATGTAGAGGCCGATGGGGCCGGCGGTGCAGAGCACCATGTCCGCCCAGTCCAGCGCCTTGTCGGCCGCGCCGAGGGGATCCTTTATCCCGGTCAGGGCCTCCGCCTCGTCCTCGTTCATGGCGAGCACGGTCACGTTCTCGCTGATGAAATCGCGCCACCACTGGGGATTCTCGTCGATGACGAAGCGGGTGCCCAGGGTCAGCACCACAGGCACCCCGGCCTCGCGGGCATAGCGCACCGCGGCCATGGCGGCCTCCTTCATGGGGGTGCCGTCGGCGCCGCGCACCAGGTAGGCGGTGATCACCAGGGCCGAGGCCTCCTTGATGATGGTCTCGGGGATGTGGTCCACATCCAGGTGATCCATCTTGCCGGCGTTGATGCCAAAGCTGCGCTCTCCCCCTTCGGTGATGAAGGTGAAGCAGCGCCCGACCGGGCCGTCCACCGGCTGCAGGTAGTCGAGGTTGACCCGGGAGGAGGTGTTGCACAGATAGCGGTAGGCATAGCTGCCGATGCGGATGTCCTGGCTCATGACGCCAAGCAGGATGGAGTGGGAGTCCGCCAGCACGGAGTAGTTGTGCATGGTGTTGCCGATGGTGCCGCCGGCAAATTCGCTCACCACCATGTTGTTGGCCTTGAGCTCGTCGTAGACCAGCTCCGCCACTTCGTCGGAGATGAGCATGGAGTGGCCCTTGCTCAGGCCGTACCGGTTCAGGAAGTCTTCGTCCACATGGGCTTCGATATCCACCAGAGTCTGATCGATGCCCACTACATAGGCCTTGCCCAGTTCGGTGAGCTGGGAATTCTGCGGGATCAGGGGATCACGTCTGTCGACCGGGAAGTAGTGTTTGGACTTGCGCTGACCGGGAAATTTCATGGCAATCTTCTGTGCTCTGGGGAAAAGAGGGGCGGGATTTTAACACAATCCACCACGCCGAAAAGTCGCACGATTGAATTTTGAGGTCAGTATAGACAAGGGTTTGCGAGGAAAACGTTTGACTTGGCTGCCACAAAAAACCACCCCGTGGCGGGGTGGTGTTGCGGGATGACATTCAGCTTGCCGAGAGCCCCTGCACCAGGGCCAGCACCGAGAACATCCCCAGCGACAGCCAGAAGAAGAGGGTGCCGAAGAGGCGCGGCATGTTGGGAGCTCTGGGGATCTGGATGCCGATGGCATGCAGGATGCGACCCACCAGCAGCAGCACACCGCCCAGGTGCAGCCAGAGCGCCCCGACCCCCGCCAGTTCGCACAGGGCCATCAACAGCAGGGTGAGGGGCACGTACTCGGCAAAGTTGCCGTGGGCGCGGATCGCGGCCAGCATCTCGGGGGCTTCCCCCTCCCCTATCATCACCCTGAACTGGGCGCGGCGCTTGACCACCCAGAAGGAGAGCAGCAGGAACAAGAGCCCGAGCAGGCCGGCGTAAATCAGCGTGATATGCATCATCAGGACACTCCTTTATCGTTGAATCCGAACGTCCGCCACGTCGGGCACCGGATGAGAACGGCCATCATGCCAGCTCGCGACAGATGAGGGAAACCATCATGCGGATATGGGCCTGATCGCTGTTGAGGGCCGGGATGTATTCAAACTGCTCGCCACCGGCGGCCATGAAGATTTCCCGGTTCTGCACCTGGATCTCTTCCAGGGTCTCGAGGCAATCCGCCGAGAAGGCCGGGCAGATGACATCGAGCCGCTTGACGCCGCGAGAGGGCAATTCGGCCACGGTCAGGTCCGTGTAGGGCTTGAGCCACTCCTCCTTGCCAAAGCGGGACTGGAAGCTCGCGGTCCACTGCTCCGGGGCCAGCCCCAGCGCCTCCGCCAGCAGGGTGGCGGTGCGCCTGCACTGATGACCATAAGGATCCCCTTCCCGCTCGTAGCGCTCGGGAATACCGTGGAAAGACATCAGCAGATGCTCCCCCTGGCCGTGCTGCTCCCAGTGGCGACGCACGCTCATGGCCAGCGCCTGGATGTACTCCGGGTGGGCATGGTAATCGCGGATGAGCCGCACCACCGGCAGATTGCGCTCGGTTTTCATCGCCCTGGCCCAGGCGTCGAACACCGAGGCGGTGGTACTGACCGAATACTGGGGATAGAGCGGCAGCAGGATCACCCGGTTGACCCCCTGGGCCTTGAGGGCCTGCCAGCCATCGGCCAGCGACGGGGCACCATAGGTCATGGCGAGCGCCACCGGCACTTCGACTCCTTCCCGCTTGAGCTCGTGCTCCAGGGCCGCGCGCTGCTGCTGGCTGATGACCATCAGGGGGGAGCCCTGCTCGGTCCATACCTGCTGATAGAGCTTGGCCACCTTGGGGGAGCGGGTCGGCAGGATGATGAAGTGAAGCAAGGGGCACCAGAGGTAGCGCGGCAGGTCGACGACCCGCTGATCGTGCAGAAACTGGCTGAGAAACGCCTTGACCGCCGCCGTGGTCGGCGCGGCCGGGGTACCCAGATTGACCAGCAAGATCCCGGTTTTCGTGGTCACGTTAGCATCCTGTCGTTCTGTGTCGTGGGAATGGAATGCAAGAAAGGGCCCGGTATGGACCCTTTTCTCACTCTCGTCGCCAACCGGCGAACGGCTGCGTCCTGCCGGCCCTGAATGGCTTAACCGAGAATGGCGGCCAGTTGCTGGCTGACCAGATCCACCGGCTGGGTGCCGTCGATCTTGACGTAACGGGTGTTGCCCGCTTCCGCTTCCTTGCCGTAGAAACCGATGAGCGGCGCGGTCTGCTGATGGTAGACATCCAGACGCTTGCGCACTGTGGTCTCTTCGTCGTCGGCACGGATCACCAGATCCTCGCCGGTCACGTCATCCTTGCCTTCCACTTTCGGCGGGTTGAACACCACGTGGTAGGTACGGCCGGAGCCGGAGTGCACGCGGCGGCCGCTCATGCGCTTGACGATCTCTTCGTCCGGCACGTCGAATTCCAGCACGAAGTCCACGGTCACACCGGCATCCTTCATGGCTTGCGCCTGGGGAATGGTGCGGGGGAAGCCGTCCAGCAGGAAGCCGTTGGCGCAATCCGGTTGCGCGATGCGTTCTTTGACCAGGCCGATGATGATGTCGTCGGAGACGAGCTGACCTGCGTCCATCACGGCTTTGGCCTTGAGGCCCAGCTCGGTACCCGCCTTGATCGCCGCACGCAGCATGTCGCCGGTGGAGATCTGCGGAATACCGTGTTTTTCCATGATGAACTGAGCCTGGGTACCCTTGCCGGCGCCCGGAGCTCCCAACAGAACAATGCGCATACACGCTCCTAGTTGATTGGTTATTCAATTCTTGAGAAGGCAAAAAACTACACGTTTTCGCCCGTATTAACAAGCTCGCCCCGTGTGAGTGGCCAGATTATCACCACACTCCCGCCCCGTCTCTGCGACCAAAGACGCAGACGACGACCACGAAAAATGATTGAAAATGCAGCAGCGCACCAGAGGGGAACGGCCAAAAAAAAAGCCCACTGTCATGCAGTGGGCCAATCACAATCACATCACGCCTGGAGTAGCAGACGGTTGATACGGGAGACGAAGCTCGCCGGATCATTGAGGCCGCCCTGCTCCGCCAGCTGGGCCTGCTCGTGCAGGAGGGAGACCCACTCGCCAAACAGGCTCTCATCCTCGATGGTGCCGAGCTTCTTCACCAGGGCATGGTCGGGGTTGAGCTCCAGGATGTACTTCTGCTCCGGCACCGGCTGACCGGCGGCGCGCATCAGCTTGATCATCTGGGTGCTCATGCCGTGGGCGTCGGTGACGATGCAGGACGGCGAGTCGGTCAGACGGTGGGTGACGCGCACCTCTTTCACCGCCTCCCCGAGGCTCTTCTTGACCCGCTCCACCAGACCGGCGTTGGCTTTTTCGGCCTCCTCCTGCGCCTGCTTGGAGGCGTCGTCTTCCAGATCCCCGAGATCCAGTTCGCCACGGGTGACGGAGACCAGCTGCTTGCCGTCGAACTCGGTCAGGTGGCTCATCAGCCACTCGTCCACCCGCTCCCACATCAGCAGCACTTCGACGCCCTTCTTGCGGAAGATCTCGAGGTGCGGGCTGTTCTTGGCAGCGGCATAAGAGTCGGCGGTGATGTAGTAAATCTTCTGCTGACCTTCCTTCATGCGGCCAACGTAATCCTCGAGAGAGACGGTCTGGGCTTCGCCCTCACCGGCGGTGCTGGCAAAGCGCAAAAGCTTCGCGATCTCTTCCCGGTTGGCGTAATCCTCGGCCGGGCCCTCTTTGAGCACATTGCCGAACTCGCTCCAGAACTTGGCGTACTTCTCGCCATCCTCTTTCGCCAGCTTGTTGAGCATGGTGAGCACGCGCTTGGAGCAGGCCTTGCGCAGGGAGGCGGTCACCTTGTTGTCCTGCAGGATTTCACGGCTGACGTTGAGCGGCAGATCGTTGGAGTCCAGCACCCCTTTCACGAAGCGCAGGTAGGTCGGCATGAACTGCTCGGCGTCGTCCATGATGAAGACGCGCTGCACATAGAGTTTCAGGCCGTGCTTCTGTTCGCGGTTGTAGAGATCGAACGGCGCGCGGGCCGGGATGTAGAGCAGGCTGGTGTACTCCTGGGCCCCTTCCACCCGGTTGTGACCCCACAGGAGCGGATCTTCGAAGTCGTGGGCGACGTGCTTGTAGAACTCCTGGTACTCCTCGTCCTTGATGTCCTTCGGGTTGCGGGTCCAGAGCGCAGTGGCGCGGTTGACCTGCTCCCACTCCCCCGGGGTGCCGACGATGGTTTCACCGTCTTCTTCCCGATCCGGAGTGCCCTCCTTGAACATCTCCACCGGCACGCTGATGTGGTCGGAATATTTGCTGACCACGGAGCGCAGGCGCCAGTCGTCCAGGAACTCCTCTTCATCGCTGCGCAGGTGCAGGATGACGTCGGTGCCGCGACCGGTTTTGGTCACGTCAGCCACGGTGAAGGAGCCCTCCCCTTGTGATTCCCACTGCACGCCCTGCTCCGGCGCGGTGCCGGCGGCGCGGGAGACCACGGTCACCTTGTCGGCCACGATGAAGGCGGAGTAGAAGCCCACCCCGAACTGGCCGATCAGCTGGGAATCCTTGCCCTGGTCACCGGAGAGGTTCTTGAAGAACTCGGCGGTGCCGGACTTGGCGATGGTGCCCAGGTGCTCGATCACCTGGTCACGGGTCATGCCGATGCCGTTGTCCGAAATGGTCAGGGTCTTGTTCTCTTTGTCCACCACCAGGCGCACGCGCAACTGGCCGTCGTTTTCGAACAAAGAGGCATCGGAAAGCGCCTTGAAGCGCAGCTTGTCCGCCGCATCGGAGGCGTTGGAAATCAGCTCGCGCAGGAATACTTCTTTGTTGGAGTAGAGGCTGTGAGCCATCAGGCTCAGCAGTTGTTTGACTTCAGTCTGAAAGCCGTGGGTTTCGGCGTGAACACTTTGGGTCATCGACCAGTCCTCAAAACGTCGGGTTGAACAGATTCCCAAGCTAGATGGGGTTGGCCTTTCAAATATCAAGGGGCTTGCGTGCAAACTTGAGAGCAAATTTGCACACCGGCCCCTCGCTTGGCCCACAGATGCAACCCCCTCCCGGCCTCCCCCTTCACAAGGGGGAGGTGCACTGCCATCCCCTGTCTGGCGAGGAGGGTCAGATTGGGATCGAGCGTGGAGCCAATAGCGGGGTCAGCCTTGCTCTCCCCTGACATAGGAGGGGTGGGATTCGTAGCCCCCTCCTCTGCCAAGGGGAGGGCTGGGGTGGGGTCCATTGCTCTCTCCCCTGCCAAGGGGAGGGGTGGGGTTCGTGGCGTCTTCAGCTCAGACGCTGGCGCCCCATCAGGGAGTGGGAGAGCGTGGTGCCATCCACCAGCTCCAGCTCCCCGCCCACCGGCACACCGTGGGCGATGCGGCTCACCTCCACCCCGGCGGTGCGGGCCATGTCGGCGATGTACCAGGCGGTGGCATCCCCCTCGATGGTGGGGTTGGTGGCGAGGATCAGCTCCTTGATCTGCTCCTCTTGCAGGCGGCGCTCCAGGATATCGAGCCCCAGCTCCTCGGGGCCGATGCCGTCAAGGGGCGACAGGTGGCCCATCAGCACGAAGTAACGGCCGGAGAACTGGCCGGTCTGCTCGATGGCGGCCACGTCCGCCGGGCTCTCCACCACGCAGAGCAAGCCGTTCTCCTCACGCTTGGGATTGGCGCAGATCTCGCAGCGATCGTTCTCGGTAAAGGTGCGGCAGTGGCTGCAATGACCTATTTCGGTCAGCGCCCGATTGAGCAGGGAGGCCAAACGCAGGCCGCCGCTGCGCTCGCGCTCCAGCAGGGTGAACGCCATGCGCTGGGCGGACTTGGGGCCCACGCCCGGCAAGACCTGCAGCGCCTTCATCATCTCATCGAGCAGGGGACTGAATTTCATGGGGATATCCTTTGATGCCGCGAAGAGAGGCGCCGCCCCCAGGGGCATCGGCAAGCCGTCTCTCCAACCTCTTTTGTTGGCGCAGGACTATACCAGCCCAGGGCCGCCAATGGCAGATCCCGCCCGCTGGCGTCTCGCCGCCGAGACGCTCCGGGAAACCGGGCTGGCCCCGTTTTTCAGGGCCGGCAGACCCCCGCCAGCCCCCGCAAGGGGTAAAACAGCCTCCAATGTGTTCAATTTTTCTACTCGATTGACCATCATCGTTAAATAAAACCAAACAATAAAACCTGCGTGTTGGCCCCGCCATCCTCGATTTGCCCCCTTCAGGGACCGGCTCAGCGCCCCGGGGGCGTGGCGCCGCCTGCCCTCACACGCCGATCGCTGGCGGAGCAGGCTCACAGGATCGCAAAGAAGCGCCGCATCTGGCACTCAAACAGGGGCGAGATCAAGGTATTGGGGACCAGGGCCCCGGTAAACTTGGCCCCCGCGGCAGGATGAGAGGCCCGCTTCCCTCCCCTGCCCAGGCTACGCCCCTTCTATCGCGACGCAGCCCGTTGCCCCCCGTTCGTTGCACCCGATGGCCCATGCCGTGGCGGCAGGCCAGCAGATGGGAGTTCGATATCGCATGACATCCCCCAGGATGATCGCCGGATGGCCGCCCCTGTCGGCCCTCCCCAGCCTCCCTGTCATGAGGGAGGGTTCCCTGCCCCCCGGTTATCAGGGAGGGGCACAGGCCCCTCTTTGGATGGCGCTATGACCACGTCGACACGCCTTCGACTGCGCCGGGAATTTCATATCGACGGTATCGTGCAGGGGGTCGGTTTTCGCCCCTTCGTCTATGGGCTGGCGCTGCGCCACGGCCTTGCCGGTTATGTCTTGAACGATGCCAATGGCGTCACCATCGGCGCCGAAGGCTCCCCTGAGCAGCTCGCCAGCTTTGCCCGCGAACTGCGGGAACTGGCGCCGCCCTTGAGCCGAATCGATCATTTCAGCAAGCGGGAACTGCCCCGAGATCAGGATCCCGACTTCGATGGCCAATTTCATGGCCAGTTTCGAATTAAAGCCAGCCAGCAGCAGAGCCCCGCCACGGTCGCCATCTCGCCGGATCAGGGAATGTGCGAGGCGTGCGCCACGGACGTGGCCAACCCCAAAGATCGCCACCACCACTACCCCTTTACCAACTGCACCCACTGCGGCCCGCGCTACACCATTATCCGCCGCCTCCCCTACGACCGCCCCCACACCGCCATGGCGGACTTTGCCATGTGCCCGCGCTGCGCTGCGGCCTATGAAAACCCGCTGGACAGACGCTACCACGCCCAGCCGGTGAGCTGTCCCGAGTGCGGGCCCCATCTGACCTGGCGCAGCGGCCACGGCGATGCCCTGGCCGAGCGCGAGGATGCGCTGCACGCCGCCGCCCACGCCCTGCAAGCGGGGGCGCTGATTGCGGTCAAGGGGATGGGGGGGTATCACCTGATGTGTGATGCCCGCAATGAACAGAGTGTTGCCAGATTACGAATGCTCAAACGGCGCGCGCGCAAACCGCTGGCGGTGATGATGGGCTCCCTTGCCGAGGCCAAATTGCATGTCACCGGCAGCGAAGACGAGTGGAAACTGCTCGCCTCTCAGGCCAGACCCATCACCTTGCTGCGCAAGCGCAAAAGCGATGATCGGCTCTCAGAATCCCGCTATACAGCCGCGCAGCTGGCCGAGGGGATCGCCCCCGGCATCCCCTACCTTGGGGTCATGCTCCCCTATACCCCACTCCATCAGCTGCTGCTGGACGCCTGCGCCATGCCGCTGGTGGCCACCAGCGCCAATGGTCGCGGCAGCCCCATCCTTATCGAGTGTGAGGCGGCGGTCAGGGAACTCGGGGGCGAGATTGACGGCATCCTGGATCACAACCGCCCCATCCTGCACCCGTGCGACGACAGTCTGGTGCAGTGGGCCGGCGGGCGACGCCAGACGTTGCGCCTCGCCCGGGGCTATGCCCCCTGCACCCCCAGCCTGAAAGAGGCGGTCAAGGCGCCGCTTCTTGCAGTCGGGGCGCAGCAGAAGAACCAGCTGGCGCTCGCCTTCGGCCGCCAGCGCATCTACAGCCCCTATATCGGCGATCTGCACAGCCTGCCGATGCAGAACCACTTCGAGCAGACCCTCGCCACCTTTCGCGAACTCTACGATCTCAAGCCCGAGCTGCTGGTCTCGGATCGCCACCCGGGCTACCTCAGCCACCAGTGGGCCAAGGGCTATTGCCGTGATCACAATGCAACCCATCTCGAGGTGCAGCACCATCACGCCCACCTGCTGGCAGTGATGGCCGAGCACGACATCACGGGCCCTGTACTGGGGGTTGCTTTCGATGGCACCGGCCTTGGTGATGACGGCACCCTCTGGGGCGGCGAGCTGCTGCTGGCAGACGTTAAGGGATTTGAGCGGGTTGCCCACCTTGCCCCCTTCAAGCTGATCGGCGGCGAGGCGGCCATCCGCGAGCCGGTGCGCCAGCTGCTGGGGCTGCTGTTTGAATCGCACAGCCCTGAGCAGATCAGTGCCCTCGATATTCCGTTGATCAAGCAACTGCCCCTTAAGCGGATCAGCAACCTGCACCAGCTCTGGCTGCTGGGTCGAAACGCCCCCTACACCAGCTCCATCGGTCGGCTGTTCGATGCGGTGGCGGCGCTCTTGGGGGTGATCGACACCCCGGATTACGAGGGCGAAGCGGGGCTCTTGCTGGAGGCGGCCGCCTTGCAGCTGGCCCCCGATGAACAGCCCTTCCCCCTCGCCTTTGACCTCAGCCAATCAGCGGAAGGGCCGCTGCAGATCGAGTGGGCAGAGCTCATCCATACCCTTGTCAACGAGCGGTGCAAAGGCACCTCCACTGCCAGCCTGGCCGCCGGTTTTATCCGCGCCATCAGCAATCTGGCCGTTGCCCTTGCCGAGCGCTTCCCCGGCTATCCGGTGGCGCTCGGGGGCGGCGTCTTTCAAAACCGGGTGCTGATGGACGAACTTGTGCCCGCTCTCGAAGCCGCCGGCCGGCAGGTATTGACCAGCGAAACCCTGCCGCTCAATGACGGTGGCATCGCCGCCGGTCAGCTCTGGTTTGCCATCCACCATCTTGCCACGCACCGCCCAACCACAGCCGGCTGTGCCACCTTGTCGGAGTCCTGAAATCCATGTGTCTATCCATCCCCTCTCAGGTGGTGCAGCTGCACCCCGAAGATAACTGCGTCACCGTCGACACCCTGGGGGTGCAGCGGCGCGTCAGCTGCATGCTGCTCGAAGAGCCTCTCAACATTGGCGACTATGTGCTGCTCCATATCGGCTTTGTGATGAGCAAGATTGACGAAGCGGAGGCGCAGGCCAGCCTCGAGAGCTTCCGCCAGATGGTGGCCCTGATGCCCAAACAAGAGACGCTGCCATGCTGACCTTGAATGACCTCTTTCAGGGCTTTCGTGAGCCCCAGGTGATCCGCGCCCTCGCCGCCCAGATCACCGAACTGGCCAATGATCTGCCCGAGCCGCTGAGGGTGATGGAGGTGTGCGGCGGCCATACCCACACCATCATGAAGTACGGCCTGCACCAGCTGCTGCCAGCCAGCATCGAGTTTGTCCACGGTCCCGGCTGCCCGGTCTGCATCATGCCAAAAGAACGCATCGATCAGGCCATCGAGCTGGCCCGCCAGCCCAACGTCATTCTGGTCACACTGGGGGACATGATCCGGGTGCCGGGCTCCAGGGGCACGCTGGCCCAGCAGCGCGCCAAGGGGAGCGATATCCGCCCCGTCTATGACCCCCTCGATGCCCTGCGCATCGCCAAGGAGAACCCGGACAAAATCGTGGTCTTCTTCGCCATCGGTTTCGAGACATCCACCCCGATGACGGCCGCCTTGCTGGCTGCAGCCGAATCAGAGGGGATTGAGAACCTCTTGCTTCATATCAACCATGTGCTGGTGCCCCCCGCCATTCATGCGGTGATGGCCGACGGCGTTGCCAAGGTAAACGCCTTTATCGGCCCCTCCCACGTCAGCGTCATCACAGGCGCCGATATCTACCTGCCCATCGTCGATCGCTATCAGGTGCCTGTGGTGGTGAGCGGTTTCGAGCCGGTGGACGTGATGGAGGCGCTCTTGATGATGGTGCGCCAGAAAGTTGAGGGTCGCTACGCGCTGGAGGTGCAGTACAGCCGCGCCGTCACCGCCAGCGGCAATAAAGCCGCCCAGCGGCTGGTCGAGCGCTTTTTCGAGACCCGCGAGCACTTTCGCTGGCGAGGTCTGGGGGATATCAACGCCTCCGCCCTGCGCCTGCGCGATGCCTTCGCCAGGCGCGATGCGGAGCGCTACTTCCAGCTTGATCAGACCCCCATCGACGATCACAAGGCCTGCCAGTGCGCCGACATCTTGCGCGGGCTCGCCAAGCCGAACCAGTGCAAAGTCTTTGGCCGGGGCTGTACCCCGACCCAGCCCATGGGCAGCTGCATGGTCAGCTCCGAAGGGGCCTGCAATGCCTACTACCGATATATGGGGATCCAGGAACGATGAGAGAAATCCAACTTAGCCACGGCGGTCGGGTGATGGGTGGAGATGAACCAGCCTGTTTCGGCAATCTTGTGGAGAACCAGACCCGATGAGAGAAATTCAGTTAAGCCACGGCGGCGGCGGCGTGGAGATGAATCAGCTGATCAACCAGCTCTTCTTTCGCCACTTTGGCAACGAGATCCTGCTGCGCGGTGAAGATGCCGCCTTGCTGCCGGTGAGCGGCCCCGTCGCCTTTACCACCGACAGTTTTACCGTCTCGCCGCTGTTCTTCGAGGGGGGCGATATCGGCAAGCTGGCCATCGCCGGTACGGTCAACGATCTCGCCATGATGGGGGCCAAGCCCGAGTACCTCAGCTGCAGCTTTATCATCGAGGAGGGTTTCCCCTACGCCGATCTGGCCCGCATCGTCGAGTCGATGGCGACTGAACTTGCCAACAGCGGTGCCCGCATCGTCTGCGGCGACACCAAGGTGGTGCCCAAGGGGGCCGCCGACAAGATCTTCATCAACACCAGCGGGGTCGGTACTTTCCCGCTGCCCGAACAGAGCCGGGGCATCTCGGTGCGCAACCTCAAGGCCGGTGACGCCATCCTGGTATCGCGGGATATCGGCAGCCACGGCGCCTGTATCCTGATGGCCCGTGACGCCCTGCAGTTGGGATCTGATCTCAAGAGCGACTGCACCACCCTCTGGCCGCAGGTCGAAGCGCTGCTAAAAGCGGGTATTACCCCTCACGCCCTGCGCGATGCCACCCGCGGCGGCCTTGCCGCCGTGCTCAACGAGTGGAGCTGCGCCTCCGGCGTTGCCATCGAGCTGGAGGAGTCCGCCATTCCGGTGTGCGATCCGGTGCGTGGCCTCTGCGAGCTCTATGGTTTCGAGCCCCATGATCTCGCCAACGAGGGGACCATGGTGCTGGCCCTGCCTGCCGAACAGGCGCAGGACGCACTGGGCATCTTGCGGCAATTCAACCCAGCAGCCAGCCAGATCGGCGTGGTGCAGGCGAGCGATCGCCACAAGGTGATCCTTAACAACCCCTGGGGTAGCCGCCGCTATCTGGAGCTGCCGCAAGGAGAGCTGCTGCCGCGGATCTGTTGAGCGGCCATGCCGTTCCGTCAATTACAGGGAGGAGTCACTGCTCCTCCCCATATCGGTTAAGGAGCCACCATGCACGAAATGTCTCTGGCCATGGCCGCCATCGATCTGGCAGCCGAGCAGGCCACCCAGCGGGGCTTTAACAAGGTGACCGCCCTCTGGCTCGAGGTCGGCAGCTTCTCCTGCGTTGACCCGGACACCATTGCCTTCTGTTTCGAGGCGGCCGCCAAGGGCACCGCCGTCGAAGGGGCCCAGCTGCACTTTCAGCACCAGGCGGCAGAAGCCTGGTGTTACGACTGCAACCAGACGGTCACCCTCACCGAGCGCGGGCAAGCCTGCCCCGAGTGTGGCGGATACAAATTACGAGTCGCGCAGGGCGATAGCCTGCGCATCACCGACATCGAGGTAAGTTGACATGTGTAGCGTATGCGGATGCGGCCAGGCGCGGATCGCCGGCCATGAGCACGATCATGAGCATCATCACGAACATGAACATCACCATGAACATGGTCATGAGCACGACCATCATCATGCTCATGACACCCATCACCATCATGGCCACGAGCAGAGTGCGCCGCGCACCCTGATCATTCACCACCACTACCACCATCAGGGGGATGTCCATCACCACTACCACGGGGTGCGGCCTCCCATAAGCCATGAGGGGCATGATCACCCCCACGACCATCATCATGAACATGCCCACTCTCATGACCACGGCCATTCCCACGCGCATCCCCATGATCACAGCCATGACCATGACCATGACCATGACCATGACCATCAGCAGAGTGATCTGCACTACGGCAAAGGGGAAGCGGGGTTGTCGGTCCCCGGCATGGGGCAGCGCCAGCTGATCGCCATCGAGATGGACGTGCTGGCCAAGAACAATGCGCTGGCCGCCCACAACCGCGAACACTTCGACGAGGCGGCCCAGCTGGTGCTCAACCTGGTGTCGAGCCCGGGTTCAGGCAAGACCACCCTGCTGTGCGAAACCCTGCGCCAACTGGCCGACAAGCGCCCCTGCGCGGTGATCGAAGGGGATCAGCAGACAAGCAGAGATGCGGATCGCATTCGCGCCACCGGCGTCCCTGCCGTGCAGATCAACACCGGCAAGGGCTGCCATCTGGATGCCAAGATGGTCCACGACGCCTGCCACCAGCTGCCCGCCAATGAAGGGGGCATCCTCTTTATCGAGAACGTCGGCAATCTGGTCTGCCCCGCCAGCTTCGATCTCGGCGAGAAATACAAGGTGGCGATCCTCTCCGTCACCGAGGGGGAAGAGAAGCCGCTGAAATACCCGGACATGTTTGCCGCCGCCCAGCTGATGGTGATCAACAAGACTGATCTGCTGCCCTATGTCAGCTTTGACGTGGCCCGCTGCATCGAGAACGCCAAACGGGTCAACCCCTATATTCAGGTGATCCAGGTCAGCGCCACCACAGGCGAAGGGATGGATGCCTGGCTTAACTGGCTGGCCAGTGCTTGAAATCAACCGGTTAAACGCCGCTGATAACGGTAGATAAAAGAGAGGGAGGCTGATGCCTCCCTCTCTTTTATCTGCGTGCTTTGCCAACGATTCTCTCTGTACAGAATGGCCAACGTTTCATACTCGCGCCCCCTCACCCTGGCCCTCTCCCCAGGGAGAGGGAACCGGTTTGTGGATGCCGCGGCTATACGACGCCCTCAAACCCCTCAGGGGGCTTCGAGCATAACAACCAGCCATATTTTCAAACCCCAAGGTTCTCCAAACCCTAAACCCCGAGCCTGGCGAAATGGCACCTTCTGCTCCCTTCTCCCCTTGCGGGAGAAGGGCTGGGGATGAGGGGGAACTAACTATCAGGCCGCATTTTCAGCCAATACACCAGTCACGGGCTGCACCTCACCAAAGCGCAGCACCCGATGGCAGATCTGGCGCAGCAGTGCCTGCTGGTGGCTGAATATCACCATTCCAAGCCCGCGCTGCTCGCACTCAACCATCAGCTCCCGCCAGAGTTGGCGCTGAATCTGCGGATCCAGCTGGGCGGTCACCTCGTCGGCAATCAGCAGTCGGGTGCGGGGATCGAGGGCGCGCAGCAGCGCGATGCGGGCCAGCTCGCCGCCGGAGAGTTGACAGGGTTTACGGCCGAGCCACTCAGGCTTGACCATAAAGCGGGTAAGTATGGCGTCATCGGGGCGCCATACATCCCACAGCGCCTGCCCGGTGGTGCGATAGGGATTGAAGGTGAGCTCCGGGTGCTGGGGTACCAGCTGAATGGGGTTATAACCTTTTATCTGTTCAGGCACAGGCTGCCCATCCAGCAGGAACTGACCACCAACCCCAATCGGTTGCCAACCGGCCAATACCCGCCCCAGCGTGGTCTTGCCATGACCGCTCGGGGCGGAGATACCGAGCCGCTCCCCCGCTTTCACCGTCAGCGATAACCCCTGCCAGAGGGGACGTTCCCCCTGGGCTATGGTGAGATTTCGTAATTCCAACATTATGAAACCTCCGGCACAGAGAAGAGCGCGTTGAACTCCGGCAGCGCCTGCCAATGGGCTCTGAGCATCTCGCTCCCCTGCCCCTGGCGCAGATGGTGACAGCTCAGGGTGTCGCTCACCTGACCCTGATGGAGCGCGACGATGCGATCGGCAAAACGGGCCGCCAGCGCCAGATCATGGGTGACCCAGAGGATACCGCTGCCCTGATTGGCCAGCTCACGCAACTGGCTGAGCAGCTGGCAGGCCAGCCCCTCGTCGAGCCAGGCGGTGATCTCGTCCGCCAGAATGTAGCGGGCACCGCCGAGCGCCGCGGTGCAGGCCAGAATGCGCTTGGCCATGCCGCCGGAGAGCTGGCGCGGGAATCTGTCCAGGGTGGTGGCGGGCAGCTGGTAGCGCAGCAGCTGCTCGCCGAGCCGCTCGCGAGAACCGCTCTGACCGCAGAGGCGGGCCGCACGTCCCAGCTGACGCTCCACCGTCAGCAATGGATTGAGGGCGCTTACCCCCTGTGGCACATAGCAGAGGGTGTGACCGCGCAGACGGGCCCTACTGGCATCGCACAGAGGCGAGCCATCGAGGGAGATGCTGCCGCGCATCCTCAGGTTGTCCGGCAGCAATGTCAGGGCGCTTTGCAACAGCAGGCTCTTGCCCTCGCCGCTCCCCCCCACCAGCGCCACTATCTCCCCCGGCGCCAGTTGCAGGCTGATATCGGTCAGCAATGGCTGCCAGCTGCGCCGTCCCAGCCAGGAGTAGTGGGCCGCCTCTATGGTCACCTGATCAAAACTCAGCATGGTTCACTCCTGTGCCACAGCAGCTGTTGCAAGGCCCGCGAGTCATCTGAGCAAACAGCAGCGCCAGCCAGACTGTGCTGACGCCAGATGGCGCCTTCAAAACTCAGCATGTATCTCCCCCAAACCCAAACCAGAGTTGTTGCAGGGCCCGGGTAGCCTGATCAAACAGTAAAACCAAGGTCAGCAGCATCAACCCCGGGAAGAGGGCCAGCCACCAACCGCCACCGGCCAGATAACGCAGGGCATCGGCCAGCAGCAGGCCCAGCGAGGCCTCGTGGGCCGCCAGTCCAAAACCGAGAAAGCTCAAGGCCGCGCTGTGCAGCACCGCATGGGGAAACATCAGCAAGGTGCCAATAAACCACTGGGGCAACAGCCCCGGCAGCAGGTGGATGCGCCAGCGACGCAGCGCCCCCATCCCCTGACAGCGGGCCAGCACCACATAGTCGCTGCAGGCGATCCGCCGCGCTTCTGCGCAAAGGATCAGCGCCAACTTGGGCCAGTGGGTGAGCGCCACCGCCAGGATCACCCCGCGCATGCCGCCCCCTACGGTAAAGCAAATAAGGATCAAGAGCAGCATATGGGGCAGCGCCAGCATGGCGTCGATCACCATTCGCACCGCCGCATCACATCTGGGGTGAATGAGCGACACGCTTGCCGCCACCATAGCCAGCAGGCCACTGCAGAGCGCCGTGCCTAGCCCAAGTTCCAGACTGGTGAGGGTGCCCTGAAAAGCCCGCAACCAGAGATCCCGCCCCATCTGATCGGTGCCGAACCAGTGGGCCAGCGAGGGGGGCTGCTGGCGCGCCAGCAGATCCATCGGCACATCCTGATGAGAGAGGCTCCAGCCGTAAGTGGCCAGCAGCGCCAGCCCGATCATTGCCACGGCCAAGCGCACCATAGAGGGAAGCGGATTAAACAGCATGCTCCCCCTCCCAACCCCGATTGATGCGGGCCAGCAGCAGACTGGCCACCGTGTTGCCAATAAAGACCAGCAGGGTGCAGAAGAGCACGATTCCCATCAGCAGGGGGATATCCCCCCTGAGCCCCGCATCCACGGTGGCCTGGCCGAGCCCCGGGTAGGAGAAGACCTTTTCAGCCAAGAGCGATCCGCCAATCAGCTCGCCAAGGGAGGCAAACTGCAGGCAGAGCGCCGGGGTCAGGGCGTGGCGCAGCACGTGAAAACGCAGCATGGGCCAGCCGCCATCCCCCTGGGCGCGGGCGTAGCGGATAAAGTCGCTCTCCAGCACCTCGGCCACCCGCGCCCGGGTGTGCAGGGCGATGTTGCCAAGCCCCAGCAGGGTTAAGGTCGCCACCGGCAGCAACAGATGGCGTGCTCGCATGACCCAATCCGCCTCATCGGCGGAGAGGCCCGGCGTCCAGGCGCAGCAGACCGGAAGCCAAGGCCAGTGCACCGCAAACAGGGCGAGCAGCAAGAGGCCGACCCAGAAGGTGGGCAAGGAGGCGAGCAGGTAGGCAAAGCGGCAAATCAGGCGATCGGGCCAGCGATTGAGATAGCGACCGGCGCAGAGGCCCAGCAAAATCCCGAAAAAGCCGGAGAGCAGCCAGGCGCCCGCCAGCAGCAGGAAAGAGGCAGCAAAGCGCTGGCCTATGACTTCACCCACAGGCGCGTTGTAGAGCATGGAGTAACCGAGATCCCCCTGCAGCACCTGGCTAAACCAGTGCCAGTAGCGCAGCCAGAGCGGCTGATCCAGCCCCCAGCGGGCGGCGATGCGGGCGTATTGCTCCGGCGGCACATGGAGCAGATCGTTGCCGATATAGGCCTTGATGGGGTCGATGGGGGAGTAACTCAGCAGCACAAAGGTGGCGACCGAGACCAGACATAACAGCCCTGCCAGACGCAGCAGGGCTTTTAGCAACAAATAACCTGAATGACTCAAGGGCGAACTTAACGGCACGTCCACCGCCAATCCTGCAGGTTGTTGAGCAGTGACCAGCTACCGTGGATTTCCGGCGCCCCCTTGCCAAGGTCGATGCAACGGTTAGCCAGATAGGTGTGCTGCACGTTGAGCAGCCAGGCCCAGGCCGCATCTCCCTGCACTCCGGCGCCCGTTTTGCCATCCCACTCCACCTGCTGCCAGAACGGCACGGCCGCCTGCCAGTTCGGGGCATCCAGCGCCTGCTTGAGGTGGCCATCCACCACAGGGTTGCTGTAGTAGCCCGGGTTGTAGAACTCCACGCCACCGGAGCCGCTCTGGTAGTGGTGATAGAGCTCCATGGGATCCAGACTCCCCCACCCCATCAGCACCGGATTGGCGTGCATCTCCCGCTCCACCTGCTCCCAGCTGCCGGACTTGAGGCTCACCTCAAGGCCAATGGGTTTGAGCATGGCACGCACCGCTTCCGCCAGATCCCGGCGGGTGCTGTCGCCACTGGTGTACCAGAGGGTAAAGGCGGCGCGCAGGTCGCCCTTGTGGCGAATGCCGTCACTGCCCATCTTCCAGCCGGCCTCGTCGAGCAGGGCGTTGGCGTGGGCCGCATCCCCATCCTTGAAGGCGGTGGCTTTGTTTAGCCAGGGCAAGCCTTCCACCGCGCTGTAGGCGGGGATGGCGTGCCCTTCCAGCAGTTGATCGGCCAGCAGCTTGCGGTCGATGGCGTAGTTGATGGCGCGGCGCACCGCTACATCCGAGGTCACGTCGTTGCCGATGGGATAACCCTTGGCATCTTTTTTACCCTCTTCGCCACGCTTGCTCGCTGCAGGAATGGGGAAGACGATGCCGCGGTTCTCCACGCTCGGCCGCACCCACAGCTTGAGGGAGGCAGGGACTGTGGGCGCCAGCGACGGAGCGATGCGCACCAGATCGAGCTGGCTGCTCTGGGCCGCGGCGTAGGCGCTCTCTTCATCGATAAAGACAAACACCAGCCGCTTGAAGTCATTGTTGCCACCGGCGTAATGGGGGTTCGCCTCTACCACCAGCTGTTGACCGGGCAGGAAGCTCACCAACCGGTAAGGGCCGGCACCGACCGGCTTTTGGGCATATGCTTTTGCGTCGTAATCCCGCTTCGACACTATCCCCAAAGATCCCAGCACGTTGACGAAGGTGCTCTGGGGAGCACTCAGGGTGATGGCAACCTCGGTGGGCGAGAGCACCTTGGCCGAGACAAAATTGCCCATGTCGATCTTGCCGCCGCCTTGGGCTGCGCTGTTGTAGGTGAAGGCCACATCCTCGGCAGTGAGGGGCGCGCCATTGGAGAATTTCAGATCAGGCTTGAGGGTAATGATCCACCCCTTGCCATCCTTGCTCGGGGTCACCGATTGGGTGAGCACATTCTGCCAGCTGAGATCGGCATTCTGTTTGAGCAGCGGACTGTGCAACAGCAGGTAGCTGCCGTGACTCCAGCCAAGCAGAGGGTCAAACCCTTCGGTGGGCTCACTGCCGATGGCGAGCTTGAGTTCGGCGGGGACGGGCTGGGCAGCCAGCGCCATGGTAGAGAAACCGCCCGAGAGCAGGGCCAGCAGGGGCAGTGCCCGCACCAGGACTGGCGCACCAAGCAGGCCATCGACGCGGCCATGTTCAATCTTCATCATGATCCTTGTTCCCAGGATTCACTCGCAGAGATGCAACGCCACCTCAATGAGGCGAGTGAGGGGCCCATGCCGGCCCCTGTGTCAAACTGACGCGCCCGGTTGTCGGCACGCCTTGGTCTCAGGACTTTCGTCCCCCGAACAGTCGTCGGCGCCCCAGATCCACGCCGCCCGCCCCCTGCTGCACCGGAAGCGAAAGCAGCATCTTGAGGGCGCTGCTCACCAGCGCCCGCCCCTCGTCGGCCCCCAGATGCGGGTCGATGGGGGACATGAGCGAGCAGGCCAGCAACTGCCCCGTCTCGGGCAAGGTCCCCACCATAAAGGTCAGGTTGCCGCAGGGGAGCTGCAGGGCGAGCCGATCACTGCTGCTGCGCACCGGCCAGAGTTGATCCGGCCCGGGCAGCAGCACCACGCTCAGCATCCAGGGGGTGAGCACGCAGCCGAGCCACTGCCCTTCAAACAACGTGCACTCGGCCACGATGGGCATGGTGGCGTGATAGAAGGGCAGCGCCTGCATCTCTTCGCGAGCGATCCGCTCGTACTGGGCTACCAGCAGAGGCGCGGGATCGCTTGCAAAACCGGCGAACTCCTGCGCCGGCTCTTTCGCGGCTTCGTTCACTGTCTTGTTCACTACCTCATTCACAATGGATTGCGCCATAGGCCCTCCCGCGCTCGCTCGGCCTTCTCCTGCTCAGAGAGCGGGATGGCTGGGGCACCGACACTGGCCAGCAGGGTCAGGATCCGATCCGTCGCCTCCCCCAGCGCAGCCGCCACCACGGGAGTGAGGCCGATGCGGGGCTCGAGGGATTCGGGCTCGACCCCGATCAGGGTGAGCCGCCTGGGGGACTCCCCCGTCATGTGCAGCGCCGAGAGCACGTCCGCCAGCCCCAGCTGATGGGGGGAGATCTTGCGACCGAACAGGGTCGGGATCTCCTCATCCTTCAGGGTCACCACGGTACCCGGCGGATTGCCGCTGCGCACCGCGTCCGCCAGTATGATGTGGTCGCGACTGGCCATGGCTTCCAGCAGCTCCATGCCGGCGGTGCCGCCATCGAGCAGCTCGATGCCGGGGGCGAAGCGGTAGTCGCGCTCCAGCCCCTCGACGATGCGAACCCCCACCGCCTCGTCACTCAACAGCAGATTGCCCACGCCCAGGATCAGGGTGTTCATCACAGCACCTTCACCTGAGTTGTTTCACCACTCTGGGTATCCAGCACGTGCACCGCGCAGGACATGCAGGGGTCGAACGAATGGATGGTGCGCACCACCTCCAGCGGCTTGGCGGGATCCGCCACCGGGGTACCCACCAGGGATTGCTCGTAGGGGCCGGGCTCGTCGTTGAAGTTGCGCGGACCCGAGTTCCAGGTCGACGGCACCACCGCCTGATAGTTGGCGATCTTGCCGCCCTTGATGACTACCCAGTGGGAGAGCATGCCGCGCGGCGCCTCTTCAAAGCCCACCCCGCGAAACTCCTTGTCCGCCGGGATCTCGGTCTTGATGTAGGCGCTGACATCTCCCTTGCCGATATTGTCCACCAGCGCCTGCCACTGGTGAGACAGGGTGTCTTTGAGCACGCAGCAGCGCACCGCCCGGCCGATGATGCGGCCCAGGGTGGAGTGCAGCTGTTCGGTCTTGATGGCAGAGCCGGTCAGCGCCTTGTAGATGCCGTTCAGCTGGTCGAAGTGTGCCACCGTCTCCGGGTGCTTGGCGGCCAGCTTCACCAGCAAGTCGGCAAGCGGCCCCACCTCCACCACCTTGCCGTAGAAGGTGGGGGATTTGACCCAAGAGTACTTGCCGTCATCCTGCCAGCCGGTGTAGTCGGGCTCGGTTTTGCCCTCCCAGGGCTTGAGGGGGGCGTCATCCTTGTACCAGGCGTGCTTGTTGCTCTCGGCGATGCCATCCATCAGCCAGGCATCCTGATGGCTCTCGATGGGACGATAACCAGCCAGATTGCCATTCTCGATATAGCCACCCGGCATCAGGAAGCTGCCGCCGTCAGCGTCGGTGGGCAGCTCCGGCACGCTCAGGTAGTGCTTGGCCCCCTGCCCCAGGTTCAGCCACTCGGGGTAGTGCGCGGCGATGATGGCGGCATCCACCTTGTAGACCTGCTCGATGAACTCGCCGAGCCGGTCGATAAAGCTCTTCACGTAGAGCAGCCGCTCCAGGTTGAGCACGTTCGGTGCATCCAGGTTGATGGGGTTGGCCACGCCGCCCACCGCGAGATTCTGGATGTGGGGGGTCTTGCCGCCGAGGATGGCGACGATGCGGTTGGCATCGCGCTGGCACTCCAGCGCCTGCAGGTAGTGGGCCACGGCGATGAGGTTCACCTCCGGGCTCAGTTTCATCGCCTTGTGGCCCCAATAGCCGTTGGCAAAGATGCCGAGCTGGCCGCTCGCCACCAGGGCGCGGATCTTGTCCTGCACCTTGGCGAGCTCGTCGGCGCTGTTGAGGGACCAGGTCGATACCCCCTTGAGCAGGTCGGCCGCCTTCTGCGGGTTGGCCTCAAGGGCTGCCGTGATGTCCACCCAGTCCAGCGCGGAGAGCTGATAGAAGTGGACGATGTGATCGTGGATGTTATGGGCCGCGATGATGAGGTTGCGGATGTACTGGGCGTTGACCGGCACCTTGGCGCCGATGGCGTTCTCCACCGCCCGCACCGAGGCGATGGCGTGAATGGAGGTACATACCCCGCAAATGCGTTGCACTATCATCCAGGCATCGCGCGGGTCGTTGCCCTTGACGATCTCCTCCATCCCGCGCCACATGGTGCCGGACGACCAGGCCTTGGTGACAACGCCGCCTTCGATTTCACAGTCGATACGCAGGTGACCCTCGATGCGGGTGATGGGGTCTATGGTGATACGTTGGCTCATACGTTGGCTTTCCCTCGGGCCTGATAATCTTGGTGAACACGTTCAAGTGATGGCAGTACCGGCAACAGCCGGATCAGCAGCAAATAGGCACACACTTCGATGGCAACAAAGCCAAGGGAGATCAGCACCTCCGTCGCGGAGGGGAAATAGTGGTAGCCATTGCCGGGGTTGAAGGCGATCAGGGAGTAATCCAGTCGCCAGAGGGCTGCGCCCAGCAGCATGCTGAGGGCCCCCAGGAACAACATGCGCGAATCGCGGCGGCTCTTGTCCCAGTGGAACACCAGCAGCGGGAAGATCATCAGCGCGATCTCGCTCCAGAACATCAAGGCGTAGCGATTCCACTCGGAGAGATACTCCGACTTGTCGTTGATGACGATCTCGGCAAAGCGCAGCGCCACGAACAGGATCAGGAAGATGTCGATCACCTGGGTCAGCTTGTAAAACAGCGACTTCTCGTTGGGGCCGCGCCCCGCCAGCCCCGCCTGCACCAGGGAGCCTTCAAACACCACGATGGAGAAGCCCATGATGAAGGCGGTCAGAAGCGAAAAGACTGGCAGCAGCTCGTAGCTTTGCCAGAGCGGATGGATCTTCTCCCCCGCCACTATCATCAAAGAGCCCATCGAGGATTGGTGCATGGTGGGCAGCAGGGCCCCCAGCGCCAGGATAAAGAACATGATCTTGTTGAGCCGCGCCATGGAGGCCTTCCAGCCGAACTTCTCCAACAGTACGGGGGCAAACTCCAGCGCCATCACCCCGATGTAGATAGTCATGCAGACCGCTGTCTCGAACAGCACCGAGGAGGTGTTGAAGAAACCCGGAATGTAGAAGTAGGGCAAGTTCCAGTAACGGCCGACGTCGATGGTGATGGAGAGGCCGCCCAGCGAATAGCCAAACAGACTCGCCAGCAGGGCCGGCCTTACCAGGGGGTGATACTCGCCCCGGTTAAAGACGTAAACCGCCCAGGCCAGCGCCCAGCCGCCGCAGGCGAAACCGGTGCCAATCAAAAGGTCAAAAGAGATCCAGAGCCCCCAGGGGTAGCCGCCGTTCAAGTCGGTGACCGAGCCCAGCCCGAAGATGAGGCGTTTGAGGATCAGCATGCCGCACAGGATGACAAACGGCGCCAGCACCATGACCGGCCAACTGACCAGCCTGCCCCCCAGCGGATGTGCCTTGTGATTACTCATGGTCCTTGCCTCCCGTATTCTGGTCATGACCCTTGCTCTGACCATGGCTGGCATCATCCCCCTCTCCCCCGCCATGCTGCTTGGCATTGCGGCGAATGAGTACCGAGAGCCCGGTCAGCACCACCAGCGGCAGCACCATCCCCTTGTAGAGGGTGTGCTGGATGTGCTCGGAGCGGGCACCGGAGGAGAGCTCCGGCAGATCGGGCATGTCGAGCTTGGTATAGGGCACCCCGGCCAGCACCAGCACCTGGGTGCCGCCCCCCTCTTTCTCGCCATAGACGTAAGGCTGGTAGTTGGGCACTTCATGCAGGTAGGGATCGTTGGCGCTGAAGGTCTGGCGCGGGTAGGCGTATTCGCTGCCCGGGGTCGCCAGCAGCCGGCGCTTGGCCTCGGCCATCAGCGCCTCGCGGGTGCCGAAGATGACGGCGCCGGTGGGGCACACCTCGACACAACCGGGCAACTTGCCCTGATCGATGCGCTCAAGCCCTTTCTGGTTGCAGAGCTCGCACTTGTGGATCGCCCCGAACGGGTTGTCGTAGTCATATTTGGGCACGTCGAACGGGCAGCCCACCATGCAGTAACGGCAGCCGGTGCAGACGTCCGGGTCGTAATGGACGATGCCAGTCCTGGGATCCTTGGTCAGCGCCTGCACCGGGCAGACGGAGACGCAGTTGGGATCGACGCAGTGCATGCACTGCTTCTTGATGTAGGCATAGCCATCCACCAGCTGATCCTTGTGCTCACCCGTGCCGCTCTTCCACACCTGAATGATGTTGTTGGTGTAGGGGCTCAGCTTGTCGTTGTTGGACCAGGTCGCTTCCCCGGCCGGATTGGCCGGGTTGCCGTTGAGGCGCTGACACTCCGCCACACAGGCCTGGCAGCCGATGCAGAGGGTGGAGTCGTAGAGCATGCCGAGTGCGCCGGGAATGGGCGGCTTGTTCTCGGCCGCTGCCAGCGCGGTGCCGGAGACGGTGGTGCCCGCCGCCAGCGCACCGACGGAGGCGAATTTGAGAAAATTGCGTCTGTTCACGGTCACTCCTCCCGTGAGGTGTGCTGTCCGGCTTCATGGCGCTTCTGCTGGCGACCGAGCTCGCGCACCGTCATCAGACTCACCCCGACCAGCACCCCGAGCGCCCCACCGATAAGGCCGGTGGCGGTGGGCGACATGTGTCCTCCCTCCTGGATGGCCACGTCGGGCTTGTTCACCCGCGGGGTGGGATTCTCCACCTTGGCGAGCTGGAAGATCCCCTTGCTGAAACCCACTCCCTGCTCGTTGCAGCCGTAGCAGGGGTGGCCTATGCCCACCGGCCAGATGCCACCGCCCACGTCGCAGAACTCCAGGGTCGAGCAGTTGCCGTAGGTCTCCGGCCCCTTGCAGCCCAGGTGATAGAGACACCAGCCCTGACGGTGGCCCTCATCGCCAAACTCCTTGGCGAAACGGCCGGCATCGAAGTGCGGACGGCGCTCGCAGTTTTCGTGGATGAGCCGCTCATAGGCGAACAGCGGCCGCTTCTTGGCATCGAGCGCCGGCAGCTTGCCGTAGGTGATGTAGTAAGCGACCGTGGTGAGGAAGTTGTGGGGATTGGGCGGGCAGCCCGGGATATTGATAATCGGCGTGCCGAGGTTGCCGAGGGCCTCTTCCAGGCTGACGGCACCGGTCGGGTTGCCGCCGCTGGCGGGCACCCCGCCCCAGGCGGCGCAGGAGCCGATGGCGATGACGGCAGCCGCATCGGCAGCCGCACGGCGAATATGGTCGACGATGGGCTCACCGGCCACCATGCAGTAGATGCCCCCATCTTTAAGCGGGATGGAGCCATCCACCACCAGCACATACCTGCCCTTGTAGCGTTCCATGGCGTGGTGCTTGTTCTCTTCGGCCTGATGGCCGAAGGCCGCCGAGAGCACCTCGTGGTATTCCAGCGAAATGGTGTTGAGGATCAGGTTCTCGATGGTGGGGTGGGTGGCGCGCAGCAGCGATTCGGTGCAACCGGTACACTCCTGCGCCCCTATCCAGATCACCGGCGGCCGCTCGGGGCTGGTAAGCGCGGTGGCCATCTTGGCCACGGCATGCTGGCTTAATCCAAGGGTTGCGGCCATCCCGGCGCACAATTTCATAAAGTCACGGCGATTAATTCCATGAGCCGATAAAAAAGTATCCTCGACCATTCTTCTTATTCCCGTCAGTGAGCATTGTTTGACAAATGCTTAATTGCGGGAATGCTATGCCTCCCCTTCCCCCTTTATGTTGATCTCCATCAAGTTGAACCCTATTAATGCCTCTGTCGAACTGGAGAGTGAAATTAAAAAAGCTATATGCCACATGCATTTATTATTTGCCAAGCCTCCAAAAAACACCCATAAAGAGGTATTTCAAGAAAAGCCTAATTAACACCATATAAATTATGCCTTTGTTTTCGGCATGAAATTATAAAAATGAAAGCATTATCACAGAATCCTTACCCCATGAATGATAAGGCGGCTCATGAAATTATGATAATTGCTTGCTTGGGAAACAAGCAGAAATGTAGCAAGACATGAAAAATTAATCATCATGCTAGATTACTGAACATAAGTTGCAGGTGATCGCATCCGACAACCTCGTTTGCTAATACCACACTTCACTGAGTTTCTACCACCATGTCCAATGACCCTCAGGAGATAAATGCTGCCAAGATCGGCCCCCTGACTCAGGAAAAAAAGATAGAGGTAATGCTATAATATATTTTGTGTAATTTTGTAAAAGCACCGGCCTTAAGCCGGTGTCACGCATAATAATTTAATATTGATTTTCATCTGCATGAAATAACAGCCAATTCTTTTCCATTCTGTGTGACTGAAATTTCGCCCTTTTCAGGAGATACATTGTAGCTAGTATTTTTATTTTTGAAAATAAACCTATCACCAACTAAGGAGTAGTCATTGAGAGATATTTCTTTTTTCTGCTTACCATAAGCATAGGTTATATCTCCTGAAAATGGAGAGTAACATAAATTTAAATAACGCCCTGACGTGGTCTTACAATAATAAAAAACGCGATCTCCACTGTCACAAATTTTGCTTCCTGTGCTTTCTGACAGTTCATCTATCTCAATATATCGCATTTTACTGTATAAGTCAGGCACTTCACTATTTACATGAATATATGGGACATCTATTATTTTGCTTATGATGGCAGAATCCTCATTTGCCACCCCTTCCAAATTTATTTTAGTAATATCATTACCTTTATTTATCTCACCAATACCACTTACTCGCTCCTCGCCAGCGCTTGTAAATATAGATGCACTACCTATATAATTAATTTTCCCAGTAATATCAAAATAATATACTGCGCTCACATTAGGCCTATCAGCAACAACTGAAATTTTTATAACTCCATTATCGATTACTTTTTTACATGAACTATTTTCAGATGTAAAAGGTACCGTAAATGATTCCACCTCCTCATTATATTTTATAGAAAGCATGCTAATCGGCTCACCGTTTTCAGTTTTAGTTTCAACTTGATGAGATATTTCATCTGAGCAGCCTTCAATAGCGTATACCCATGAAGGTAAAAGACCACAAATAGTCAATAAAAAAAAGAGAGGTGGATTATTCATTAACAGACTCCAGATCTTGATTCGCTTTCCTAACCATTGAACCATCTTTATACGCGCTATACCATTTAGAGTCTTTAAGAGCACTTTCAGAAAACTCAAACTTTTTAAATTTCAATTTGGAAAAGTCTACATTTCTACAATCTATGCTCTTGCTTAATCTCAGCAGTGACTCATTTCGCTCTTTTACATGATTAAAACCACCATTTACAGCAATAGTTACTTTCAAGAAATCGTTATTTTTCGTGAAACCTCTTATATCGCCCCATGCCGAGCCAGAAACCCAATACCATACAGCAGAGTACACTGCATGATGGATTTTACTTGCAAGCATCTCGACCTTATCACTATCAATAGGCAGTAAATCAATTGACGCCAAATATTTCTCGTAATTTTTTTATGTGTTATCTGTATTAGTCCTCGACCATGATAGAAACTTCCACCACCATATTCGTCCCATTTAGATGGAGTGGTGCCGTCTTTATTCTTATATTCTTCCGTTGTTCTGAAAAAGTCAGTCTCAACAAGACATTGTGCCAAGAAATACATTTTATCAAGGCATGTTGAAACACCATAGAAATTCATAGCCGCATTAAGCTCTTTGAGGAAGACATCTGCAGAAATACTTGTAATACCAGCATATGATGACCGTGAAAATAAATTTTCCACTGAAGCCTTCCCTTCGATTGCACTTTCTAAATGTTTCAGTTCAATATCTCGACCACACAAACACTGATTGCCATTTAGCCGTGATAATGTTAATGGCTGAAGATGCCAAACTGCCTTATCAAGCTTTAGCTTCGCTGCACTCTGCATCCACTCCAGCTTATCGATACGCTGTTTCTCGTGATCCACCAGCAGGTCAAAATCAGGCAAGCCAATTTTAGCCATCAGTTTTTCCAGCCACAGATAACTGCTGGCCGACGATTTTTCATACCACTCGCTGGGATGCTTGACGATAAGCTTGTGAAGTTGCTCTGCATTGCTGCTATTTTGCAGCGCGGTCTGTATCTCTTCACTGCTAAGTTCACCGCTCTTGTCGGTATCGAAACTGTTTACCAATTCGGTAAAGAAAGTAGGCGGCGCATCCGGGTCCAGATAACCATCTGAGCCTGAACCATCGACCTTTTTAAAGCCAATCTTAAGCCAGTCATGCTGGCTCAATAGCTCCACTTGCTCTTTCTTGACATATTTTCCTGACGAAATGCTGACCCACTCCTGCTTGGTGGCATCTTTTTCAAACGTTGGTGATTCAACCAGCGCTTCCAGACTCTTGTCACCGGTTGCCACCCAGAGATCTTTACCATCCTGCTTTTTCTTCTCGTGCAAGATGAGTCCCACCGGGACCTTGGCATAGGTAGCACCGCCTCTTGTTTCCGCCTTGTTGGCCAGCACATCATCAAGACGGGGATCCTGGGTGAACACCTCAAGATGAACTTGATGCTTACTCTTTTTGCCTCCAATCAGAGAGCCTGGCGTTTCCACCAGGCCGAGGTAGCCTATGGCCTCACCTGCGGAAATGGCCACGGGAGATGGCAACACATAGAGTTCGCCAAGATGGGAGGGAGGCAGCGTATTTGCCTTGATATATCGTCTTCAACGCACACCCAGGCAGCACCACACTCGGCGTCACATAGATGGTCATCTTGGTGAAGTCACACACCTTGTAGCCAATCCTCTCCTTTTCTGATAGAGATTATAAAATCTTATTACATTGGCTTACATCAAAATGAGAAAACGATGATGCATGAAAATAAATTATCAAAGTAATGAATGGCTATGATTTACTGAACACTAAAGGGGAGTGCTAGATCAAGACCTAGCACCCTACTTAAAGTCAGCATCCATCAACAGTGAATGACAGTGCTATAAATTGACCATCAACACCTAATGGTGAAATCAACATTGGTTGGACTGAGCTATATGTCCCTGTTTTCGATTTATCCGAAAAACATATGGTGTAATCAGCCGTCCCATCTCTATTTTTATCTTTTTTTTCTATAACGGTAAATGTATACACCCAGTCCTTATTATCTATCAAAAAACCATCCTTGAAATAGCTAGGTTTAGAAAAACCCATTTGACTTAGATAAACTTTATCCTTTGTTCTTTTTGGCATCAAAGAACTTCGGAATGTTGATATATTTAACTTATCATATATAACTTGCAATTCTGATTGCGTAAATGTCTGAACGTTAGCCGCGACAGAGAATGAAAAAAACAAAAAAATAACAATAAAGACTTTCATAGTATACCCTTTAAATATTCAGCTTCTTTGCGTCTTCTTGTAATGTAAGCATCTCCAAAATCCAAGAGGTTTTCATATGCATCCTGCCATTCTTGATTTACAACTTGTTCCCAAAGTGCTGGTGTACTAACTTTTAGAGAGCCGTACTGATACTCAACAGAGGCAATAACTGTCTGAGCTTCCTTAGGCAGTGATTCAAAATCAACTGAACTTTCAGCATTATATTTTCTAATCAACTCCTCTGTGCTTTGTTTTTTAACGGCCAAATAAATTTCATTTGCTTCATCTGAGGTAACTGATAATGGATTGTTTCTAACAAAACGATCCGCCTCAGATTTTTTCTTCCCTAAATAGGGTGTCAACTTAGATACCAAAGAAGTATTTAAACCAAGTCGATTAAGGTCAGACAAATTTCTAGCACCTAAGTCAAAACCAACAGATATTGTCACACCACTTTGGCTAGTTTCTGGCTCAGGTACATAGCCATTTAAAATCATCCCCCCCTCTAGGCTATGAATGAAGTCATAATCTATTTTCAGTGATGACTCATTCTCGCTCTCCCCTATCAATTCCATCATCCCTGCCGGATGAATAAACCAAGGTTTGGTTTCACCCACTACTTCAGTAGTCTGCTCTATCCAGGCCATTTCATTGGTCACTTCTAGTACATATTTATACAGATTGGGCATGTTTTTTAGCTCTTGCTCGAGCCTGGGCCAAGTATCGCGCTTTACCCATTCACTTTCGTGCTTGATAAACAGCTTTCGCACTTTGTCTGCAACCATTTTCTCAGCCATCGCCGCCTTGATTTCATCGGCACTGATACTGCCATCGCCATCCCGATCTGTCACCAGCTCTTCGTAAAGGGTGCTGAAAAAGTCTCCCCCCTCCTTGCCGTCAGTGTCAGCCTTGTCCAGGAATCCGTCGGGATCAGAGCCGCCATCAATCAATGTCACACCCAGCCTGGCCCACTCATGTTGGTTCACCAAGCGGGTGTCACCACTGATAAGGACATGCTGATCTTCGGCCACCTTCACAAATTTGTCGGCACCATGGGTCACGATATCCTGAGTATTTATCGGTTTGGGAGCCTCCAGCGGGCCAAAGGCTCCCACCTTGCTGTAACCGACTTTATTATTCTCCTTGGTCAACTTATAAGTATCTACCAGCTCCCCCTCTTTGAGCAGCAAATACTCTTGTCCCTTGGCCAACTTCCCTTCATTGCTGATGCATTTACCAAGAGCCTCCTTGTCACTCTCTGCGACAAATATCTCCATATGTATTGCTTTACGATCTTCATTGAGAACAAAACCACTGGCCGTCGGTTTCGGTGTCTCATGTTCCCCCCAATGGCCGACCACCTCACCGACCTTGACCGGAATGGGATTGGTATGTCGCAGCTCCACTTTGTCGTAAACAATGGGGGTATGCCGAACGGCATCGCTGGGTTGACCCAACATCTCTTTGGCAATCCAATAACGATCACCCTTAGAGGCATTGGGCACAACATTTCCCTTATCATCGGTCAGCTTGCCTTGAGAAATATTCCAGACTTCAACCTCGAGATACTCCTTCATATTGGAAAATACGACAGGCTGAGCAGTGGTTCGTGCGACTTTACTCGTTTTTGGCAATCCCGCAGCCACAGCTTCACCCTGATCTTTGCTTTTACGCAGATAGCTGTTGCGGCTTATCGGATAGAGAGAAGGAATATCTTGCTTCGCCATCATCCAATCGGGCTCAACCTTGCGCTCTTCCTTGATAAATTGTGATGCTACATAAAACTCTGACGGATCACCGCCCTTTGGGGCCGCATAGCTGACTAGCTGATAAGAGTGAGGTTCATTTCTCAGATTCCTTCGTTCCGAGGGAGCTCCAATCAAGGTAACCTCAGCCCCCTTACGAGCCGTACCCAGCTTGTCCTCTTTCTGAAACTGCAGACTTGCAGTGGCCTTGTATATAGCGACACCGCTCCCTGTCAGCACATGCCGTTCAGGCTCACCCTGATAAGCGTTTTTACAGGCTATATGCATATAGAGGCAGTAGAAGGTAAGAGCATTGCGCTTTGGCTGCTGCTGTCCGGAAACTTCTTCTGTAGCCTCATAGCGATGCCGGATCAGGCAAAATGAAGGGGAGGTATGCAGAGTAATTGGCTCACCTGGCTTTCCCTCTTCAGGCTCCAACGTTACGGAAACGGGATCGGACGCGATGCGGTAGGCCACTATCTCTCCATCGGCAATAGCTCGTACGGCGCCCCCTGGATGCCAACCCCCCTTGTCGCTTAAATGAATGCCGCCATGCCAGATACGGTTGCCACCTAGCAGGAAAGTGCCGCCCGGCTCACCATTGAGCATGCCGATGAACTCTTCAAGTGAGGCAACCTCTTTGGGAGCGTCACCGCCGCCCACTTGCATTGGATATAAGATTTTCATCTTCTTCTTTTCACTCGTAATCGTACAAGCTATGGCCCTTAGCGGGATGGCACAAAGAAGGTCTGCGCAGGCCCTTGCTCCTTGAGCAGCGCCTCCATCGCCTTCTCGGTGGGAATGGCCTTGATGAGTTCAACCAGTTCAGGGGCTTTCACCACCTCAACCCCCTTGGGCACCACGGGGGCCTTGCCATCCCAGCCAGAGCCTGAACCTGCGCTGCCGCCGGCGTTGAGTTTGATGGCGGGGCCCACCAGCTTGATGCCGCTAGGATCCACTTTCACAAAGCTGCCGCCTCCCTTGAGGGTTATTTCAGAACCCGCCTCCAGCACCAGCTTGTCACCCACCTTGATATGCACCTCCTGCCCGGCTTCCACCAGCAGGGATTGGCCGAGCTTCTGGTGCAGGCTGGCATCCACGGTCAGGGAATAGTCGGCCTTGATGTGATCGCGTTTCTCTCCATTGACGGTGAGATGGTCATTGGCCTTGATGCGGGTCACCCGCTCATTGTCGATATCCCGATGCTCGTCATGCTTGATATGCCACGCCGCATCGTTCTCGATAAGCACGTTCAGGTCTTTCTGACCGTGGATGTAAATCTCTTCCTGCCCCGCCTGGTCTTCAAAGCGCAGCTCGTTAAAGCCCTCACCCTGGTGAGTTTCGGTGCGCAGCACGGTGCGGGTCTTGTTGGCAGGCAACTCGTAGGGCGGCCGATTGGTGGCGTGGTAGGTGCGCCCGGTCACGATGGGCTGGTCGGGGTCCCCTTCCAGGAAACTCACGATGACCTCGTGGCCGATGCGCGGGATGGCCATCATGCCATACTGGCCGCCGGCCCAGCCCTGGGAGACGCGCACCCAGCAGGAGCTCTGGTCGTTGCTCGAACCATAGCGGTCCCACGGGAATTGCAGCTTCACCCGGCCGTGCTCGTCGCAGTAAATCTCCTCCCCGTCGGGGCCCACCACCATGGCGATTTGCGGGCCATCCACCATGGGCTTGTGAGGGGCTTCGGGGCTGCCGATGCGTGCCCGCCAGGTGGTGCTGGCTTTCACCACGCCGAATTCGTTGTGGTAGACAGTGGGGCCACTGCCTCCCTCCTCTTCCAGCGCCTGCGGCTGCAAGCCGGTGTGCTGGATGCGCACGATTTGCCAGTCGGTATTGAGGCTGCCGTTGGGGTGTTCGGTGAGTGAAAACGTCTGCCCCGGCAGCAAAGCCGCGCAGTTGGACTTAGCCTGGCCCGCCACCGCATCGTTGCGAAGCGCATCCAGCCGGTGCTGGGCAAACGCCTTGCCGCTCGGGTCCTGCTTGTAGCGACCCGGAAAATCGAAGTGCTGGTAGGTGTCGCGCTGGTGGGTCAGCTCCGCCCCCACCTTCTTGTGGGAGAGGCCGTAGGCCGGGGTCTTGAAGCTGTAGTCTTTGAGTTCCACATCCGAGGGGCGCACCGCCTCCCGGTAGTGAAACTGCCTTACATAGGGGCCTTGCTCGAGCGAGCGGTTACCGAGGTTGAAGAAGAGCTCGGGGCCGGCAGTCAGGGCGGCCGCGTCATCGGCAAACACGATGCGGTGCTTGCCCGCTTCAAACTCGTGGAAGTAGAACATCCCCTCTTCGGCGGCGAGGCGGTTCACGAAATCGAGGTCGGTTTCCCGGTACTGAACGCAGTATTCCCGCTTGGCGTGCTCGTTCTTGAGCGCAAAGGCGTAGTCGGTGATGCCGTGCTCTTGCAACAGGATGGAGAGGATTTCATCGGGCTTCTGCGCCTGGAAGATGCGGGAGTTCTGGCGAAGCGACAGCCGCCACAGGGCCGGCTGCACCAGCAGCTGATAGCGGGTGCGGCGAAAACCGCTATCACCCTGTGCAAAGTCACTCACCACCCCGCACACCCGGCGCTGCAGTTCGCCGTTGTACCACACCAGCAGCTCACACGGCTGGTCCAGCACGGCGCCAAAGTCGATGTCGGGCTGGGCACTTGCCAGCTCCAGGCGCAGGTTGAACGGCCGGTTGAGCGCTTCCTCCAGCGCAAACTCGGCCACCACGAAGGTGCTCTCGGGCAGGGCCCCCACCTTGACGGTAAATTGTAATCCTGTGCTGTCTGCCATGAAGCGCTCCTTAACCTGCCTGTCCGCTGCCTGAGCCAATCACCACGCCGCCGCAGCCGACGGCAGTGCCGGTCACGGCGATGGGCTTGCCGTTGACCAGCACAGAGCCGACGCCGCCCGAGATGCTGCGCGGATGGGGTGGATTGTTGGGTTTGTCGTGGGGGGCCAGCGGATCACCCTGGCGGGCCACCGGCTTGCCATCGAGGAACACATCTGGGCTGGCGGCAATCACGGGGGATGGGTGGAAACCATCGTGGTCGGTGCCGATGTCACCGAGCAATGCAATAGAAGGGCACATCTGGATTCTCCGTGGGGCAACCATGGTGCAAGCGCAGCCTGGTGCAGAGACAGTTGAAACGGCGACCCAGCAGCCTCCATGCCATGGCAAAATCGCCCACAATCACATTAAAAATCAGCCAATTACGATTCAGGCTCGCTGCATCAGACCAATCTGCTGCAATCCATTGCGCAAGACAGGGCAAGTTTCCCGGCAAACCTTGCCTTGCCAGTCAAACTCACCACGTCTTGCGCAATTTTTTGCTCAAGGCAGCATTTTCAGCTACCAGAAGCGCCCTGCTGTAGCTGATAGAGGCGGATATTGAGCGCTTTCAGATCATTTTCCAGGCTTTTGAGCTCGGCAGCCGTGATGGGCTCCTGGGAGGCTTTTCTCGCCTCCAGTTCACCGAGGCGCAGACTGAACGGGATGTTCTGCATCAGGTTCTTCTGCACTTCATAGAGCTGGGATTTGAGGTAGGAGATGGTCACCGTCTTGCGCTGGCGCTCCAGCTCCAGCAGCTGATCGAGCAGGGCATCCACCCCGGCGCGGGCATCCAGGTAGGTGGGCACGCTGATGACATCCCCCTGCTGATCGCCAAGCTGCGCCTGCCACTGCTTGTCCAGCGCCTTGACCGCCAGCGAGTCGGGGTAGAGCATCAAGAGCGAGTTGCGAAGTCCCTCGCCGTAACGATACCAGTAGAGCGGCGACGTCTGCTCGAGCCGGGTCAACTGGTTCTGGTAGCGGGCCACCAGATCGCTCTCCATGTTCTGCAAAGTCTGCTCCCCCAGCACGATGCGGGCCTGGCGAATGTCGTCATAGCTGAGGGCTCGGGGCAGCTCGGCGGCCGGCTGTACCAGACGCTGGGCCGCCACGGTCTTCTCCTGCTGATGTTGCTGCCAGCCCAGCCACCCCATCACCGGCAGGGCGCAGCTGAGCAGGCCGCACCCAAACCAGAACCAGGCCGGACGCTGCCGGCGGTGCTGCTCAATCTTCAGCACAGTGGGCTTGACCTGCCCCTTCTCGCGCCCCACCAGAATGCTGCCCTGGGGCAGGTGCGGTGTCGATGCCGAAACCGTGCCGCCGTGCTCACTCTCCAGGTCGGACTTGAAGAACACCATGGGCGGGATCTGCAGATCCTCCTTGAGGCCCGGCTCGTCGGAGACAATGACGATCTCGGTCTCATCGAACAGGTGGGTATACCCCTCGATGAAGTGCACCAGATTCTCGACCCGGGGAATGCGGCTCAGATCCGCGTTGTGCAGCTTCTCGCTGATGAGCTGCAGCGCCCGCTCGCAGCGATAGATCAGCCGCTTGTCCTCGTGGCTGATCTGGTACTGGCGAATGACGTCGCTGATGCGGGCGATGAACCAGTCGAGCATCTCGATGCGGGCCCGCTCCTGATGAACCGGCGGCCAGAAGCTCTCCCACTGGGTGACGATGAGGTTGGCGAGAAACTCGCACCCTTCGGTAAAACCGCTCAGCCCCTGCAGGCGCGAACGGGCCAGGGTGAAGTAGATGGCGGTCTGCAGATCCACCCCGTGTTTTTCGAAGATAAGGCTGGCAAGCTGATGGATCCGCTGCCAGTCCACCTCGGGGCGCGAAGCGTGGCTGAGCTTGTTGATCTCGGCCCGCAGCGCCTCGTACTCCGGCAACATCCTGGGGTCGCGCCCCACTTTCAGGGCCTGCTGACCTTGCTGATTCTGTGACATATGGACTTCCAACGCAGGAAGGGGGCACAACGCGCCCCCGACGCGATCAATAGAGGGATTCGGGCAGTCTGAACTGACTGAACAGGCCGCCGGTGAAGGGGTTTTGCGCGCTGTCGGTGTAGACGCGATAGGTCATGGCCCCCTGATCCACCGGGAAGCGCACATCGAAAGTGGCGTCATTGACCTGGGTCAGCTCCCCCTTGTCCATCAGGCGGAACATGGCCCAGGGGCCGACGAAGCCTTCGCTGCGCGGTGAGCGCTCTCGGGCGGCCGGCACCAGGGTGATCTTGCTCTCGGCCCCGTCGCGCATGGTGTTGGGCCACACCAGCGGGATCTTGGTACGGCGGCCATGGGCGTATTCCAGCAACTGGCCGTCCAGGTTCAGCACACTGCGCCGCTTGTTGGCGGTGAGCTCGATGGGCTCAAGGGCGAACTGCACCTCCAGGTTGCCCTGCTGGCTGAAGAAGATCTGACGGATGCGGGCTGCACGGTCCAGCTGCTTGACCAGCTCGGCCTGGATGGGGGAGCTGAACTCCCCTTCCATCAGGCCGCTCTCCACCATGGGTTTGAGGTTGACCTGATAGAAGCTGTCCAGCGTCCCGTTGGGTGCGAAGAAGCGCTCCATCTCCGAGAGGGGCACGTCCTTGTTCGAGCTCGGATCAAACGGATAACGGCCGGCCAGCTGGCTGTTGAAGGGGGCCAGCACCTTGTCCTGCCACTCCTGATTGAGGGAGGACATGGCAAGATCGATCACCAGCCGCGAGCTCTGCTCGGAGAGCTGACCCACCCAGCGATCGAGCGGGGCCGGCAGACTGCGGGCATATTGCTGCAGGGCGAACACCGGATCGGCGTACTTGTTGGTCATGCGCAGTTGCACCGCTTTCAAGGCTGACTGGCCCGGCTCGGTGGCGTTGACGATGAGCTCCAGGTAGTGCTGCAGCTCCACCAGCTTCTGGTTGACCTCGGAGATGAGCGGCCCCTGCTCGCCGCGACCGCTGAGCGCCGCGTTGGTGGCCATGAAGGGACGACCGATGCGGGCGCTGATGGCCTGGGCCGGGTCCCCTTCCACGTCGGAGATCTTGCGAATGCGGGTGTTGTCATCCAGCGAGGCCAGTACCCGCTGGAACGGCTGATCGTTGCCGGTGATGGCAGCGAGCACGTCCAGCGCCTGCTCCGGGCTCTCCAGGGTCTGCACGTCCAGATTGGTCAGCAGTTTTTGCCACTGGTTGACGTAATCGGTAACGTAGCGGTCGTTGACCTGACGGGTGATCTCCTTGCGATCGGCCTCGCTCAGCTGGCTCAGCTTGCGCTGGCCCAGTACCCAGGCATCCATCGCGGTGAGATCGATCAGCGCCTTGTCTTGTTTCAGGAAGAAATCGTTGAAACCGGGCCAGGTGAGCAGGCGCGGCACCTGGCCGGCGTTGTCGCTGCGCAGGGCAAACACGGTGTCGAAGGTGGGGCCCACCTCGTCACGGACGTTGAGATCCGGCGGCAATACATCACCCGCCTTCACCACCAGATTCTGGTAGACCCGCTGATACATGGGCAGCTTGCCGAGCTCGCGCTGGGCACCGTAGACCGGCTCCTTGAACGGCACGAAGGCGGTGATGGCGGCCTGATCCCGCTCAGCCCTGGCGCCATACCAGTTGGTGTGGTCGAGGGCATAGTCCAGGTGCCCCATCAGCTGTTCCTGTACCGCGCCCTGCCCCGGGAAGGCTTTCTGCCAGCGGCTCGCCATGTACTGCGCCACCAGCTCCTTGTTGCGACCGGACGCATCGTCCAGCATCCGCATCACCCGCAGGATGGCGAGCTTCTCCTCGCTGCCGGCAGGCGCCTGGTTGAGATCCGCCAGCAATCCCTGCATCTGGGCCGGCAGAAAGCGCAGGCTCAACAGTTGCAGGTAGGAGCCCTCCACATAAGGACCGATCTCGTCCCCCTGGTAGAGGCCGAGGTCGGCCACCAGCGGCATCCGCTCGCGGTAGTTGCCAAAGGAGAGGGTCGCCTCGCGAATGAGGTTCAGCCTCGGCAGCTGGCTCACCCCGAAGGCGTGGGCATCGGCCACCTCGTTGGTCTCCATGAAGGCCTGGGCCTTGGTCAGTACGTTGCGACCCGCCTCCTCGTTGACCCGGTAGAAGTAGTGCCAGCCACCGATGAGGGCGGCCGAGAAGAGCGACAGACAGCTGAGGCCGATGGCCATGCGGCGCCGGCGATAGAGAGTGTGCAGCCGGTTTTCGCCGGCAAGATGGGCCTCCGGGAAGATGATGGAAGAGAAGAGCTGGCGCACGAAATAGGTGTTGGACTCCCCGCGCAGGGCCGAGTGGATGGGCTCTGGCAGGTTGTAGCGGCGGGAGGCCGCCTGGGCAAACGCATCGAACGGTACCCCTTGCTGATAGACGGAGCTGACATAGACCCCGCGCACCAGCAGCGGCTTGCTCTCCTCGATGGCCAGGGTCTCGGCCAGCAGGCTGGTCACGTAATCCTTGAGGCCCGCCAGCTGGCGCACGAACGAGAACAGCGCGTTGCGCTGGGCGGCATCGAGCCGGCTCAGCATCAGTTCGGGCAGATTCTGGTTGAGGTTGTCCACCCACTGATCCCAGAACAGGGCCAGATCCTGCTGCCAGTCGGCGCCAGGCTTGAAGGTCACCCCCAGCACGGCCTCGCGGGCCTCCTTGTCGAGCTGCTGGTAGATCACCTCAAAGCCGCGCAGCAGATCGAGCTTGGTAAAGGTGACATAGAGCGGCAACCGGGTATTCATGGTGGCCGACACCTCCTGCAGGCGCGAGCGCATCAGCTGGGCATAGGCCTTGCGCTCGGCCACGCTGGCGTGGGAGAGCCAGGCCAGATCCACGGTCAGCACTAGGCCGTTGAGGGGCTGACGACGACGGTGTTCATTGAGCCAGCCAAGCAGATGCAGCCAGAGCCGTTCATGCTTGCGGGCCTGCGGATCCAGTTCGGCCTCGCTCTGGGAGAGCAGCACACCGGCGGGATCCAGCATCACTGCCTGTTCCCCCAACCAGCAATCCACCAGCTGATCCTGCGCCACGTCGCGCAGCTCGGTGTCGAGTCTCGGGTTGAGCTTGTTGGCCGGGTTGGCACGGTGAATGAGGCTGCTCTTGCCGCTGCCGGGCAGGCCCAGCACCAGATACCAGGGCATGGCGTAGAGCGCCCCCTTGCCCAGATGGGTATTCAACGCCTGCAGCCAGCGATCGAGGAACAGCGCCTGCCTGTCGATGAGCCCCTTGACCGGGTCCTGCTCCAGCACCACCTCGTGCTGACGCTCTGCCTTGAGCTGCTGCATCTTGCGCCACACCCGCCAGGAGACCACTCCCAGCAGCAACCAGAGCCAGAGCAGGGTGAACACCACCCGCCCCCACAGCGGCTCGAACGGCTTGGCGCCGAGCACCTCGAAACGAGGGCCCAGCCACCACACCAGGATGAGGGCGAGCACCCAGAGCACAGCACCGAGCAGGGGCCAGGAGGGTTTCAATTTCGGCAGCTGTTGCCGCAGAAAAGTAAAAATGGTTTTGAACATAAAATGTGATCCAACTCCGACTCAATGACTCATTTCGGCACTCATTTCGACAACGGCGCCGCCAGGCTCTCCAGGCGGTTGACCAGCCCGGGCTCCCAGTGCGACAACCCGAGGCGACTGGCCTCTTGCCACAAGTGTTGATAGTGCTGGCGCGCAAGCGCCTCCATGCCTTCCTGCGCCAACAGCTCCGCCTGCACCAGCAAGGCGTGGAAGCGATCTCTTGGCTCTTTCAACTGCGCAATCCGCTCATCGAGCAGGGCGAGCGCCGCCGCGATCCCCTGCTCGCCGTGGCGCTGGGCGACCTCCTCGGCCAGCCCCGCCTCTCCAATGCCCGCACTGCCGCCCTTGGCCGGTTGCAGCCAGCGGCCGCACTCGGGAGAGAGAAACGGCGAGCCGTCGCTAAAAGCGAGCTCCCGCAGGGCCGGCAGGCGCTGCAGAAAAGTCCCGAGCTCCTCGGCGATCGCCTGGGCCACAGTCCCAAAGCCGAGCTTCTGGGCCACCTCGGCCGAGAGCCTGTGCCCCTCGAACCAGTAAGGCGCAAGGGTCAGGCTCTGCTCGATGCGTTGCCAGAGCCCCTGATCAGGAGCGTTCATGGCGGCACGGTACTCGTCCACCATGTCCGTCGACATGGGCGCCAGCGGGGTTTTATTGCCCGCCCCGCTCATGGGGACCGCCGTGATCCCGGCCCAGACGGCGTGACGGCGCAGTCGATAGCCCACCGCCGCCTCCGGCTGGCGCTCGATCAGGAGCTCCGCCACCTTGAGCTGGGTCTGGCGCCAGGCGCGATCGTTGGAACTGTCGATGTCGACGCCAGCACTGCCGCCACCGCCGCTGAGGAGCATGGCGCCGGCACCGCTGGCGGTCGATGCCACCGAGGCCGGGGAGCCCGCTGCCGCCGCACCGCTGCTCTGGGGCTGCCCGGCGGCATTCGCCTCGGCCTGTGCCACCTGCTGGCGCTGGGCCCGCTTCAGACCCATCACCAGCGGGTCGAGCAGCTCCCCCTTGTCGGGACACTGCGCCAGCCAGACCCGCTCCAGCTGCTCTGCCTGGGCCAGCAGTTGGGCCAGCTCGGCCGCCGAGGCGCTCTCGCAGATGCGCGGCAGGGCCCCTTCGAAGCGCTTGACGATCTGCACCATCAACCGATGTTTCTGGCTGGCATTGCCGGGCCAGGCCAGCAGCCAGTAAGCCTGGATCCAGGCCTCCAGCAGGCTGATCGCCGCCCCCAGCGGGGTTGCCTTGGCTGGGTGCTGCAGGCAGCGCAGCAGCTGGGCCAGTACCCGCATGTCCTTGGTACGGCTCTCCAGCAAGCCGAGGCAGGCCTCGGCCACCGCATTGAGATCGACCTGGCTGTGAGCGAGGGAGCCCAGCTTGACCAGCTCGGTCTCCACATAGTCCCAGCGCGGCTCGTCGGCCAGCACCGCGCCTCTGATCTGTTCATCCGGCAGGCTGGTGAGCAGGCGTGCACACCAGGGGTGTTGATAGCTCATCTTCCCCCCCTACCAGCGGCACTGCTGACGCAGCGGTGCCAGCGCCTCTTTCAGGCCGCTCAAATCGACCCGCAAGAGGGCACCGTTGTCGGCCCGCACCTGCAGCTCCCGATGGCCCAGCCAGCGTTTGAGCTCCTCGATGGCGGGCAGACCGCGGCCATATTCCAGCAACAGACCCTGATCCCGAATGAACCAGCTCTGGGAGCTGGCACTCGGCTGACCATCCAGCTCGACCTGCACTTTCTCGCCGCTCCAGGGCTGATCCAGCCGCAGCCGGATATGGGTGATGCTGTCGACGCAGCCGATGGAGAGCGTCGCCCCGCGCAGCGCCGGACGGGTCAGGGTTTCACTGCCGCGCGTTTCATCGCTTTGTAGGAGGAAGGGGGCGCTCTCTGGCGTGCGGGCCTGCTCCTGGGCCCAGATGGCCTGCCAGGCCGCCGATTTGGGGGAATCCCCTTCGGCGGCACTGGCCGCGCCATTGTCGATGGCGTCGTAGCAGGCGAGCCGTACCAGCGGCGAGGGTTCCTGCCGGCAGGCCTGCCAGCGCGCCATGTCCAGCGGGACCCCGGCCGCACTGGTGGCCAGCAGCAGCGGTAACAAGCCGAGGATGCTCATCAGTTCACCTCCAGTTTCTGGCACTTGTGATCCAGGGTGCGCTTGGGAATGTTGAGGCTCTCGGCCACCAGCATCCGATTGCCCTGGAAATGGCGCAGCCGCGCCTCGATGACCGAGGCCTCATACTGCTGCATGGCCCGGCGCAGATCGCGGATGTGGTTGTAGTCGTCCATGGTGCCGGGCAGCTCGACGCAGACCCGCTCGCGCAGCTCCGGCGGCAGCGCCTCCAGCCCCACTTCCTCCCCGTGACGGGTATGGGCACAGGCCACCTCCAGCAGGTTGCGCAGCTCGCGCACGTTGCCGGGGAAGTCATAGGTCTGCAGCTGTTTCAAGAACTTGCGTTGCAAGCCGGCGAGCGTCTTGCCATCCTGGGCGGCAAACTGGGCCATGAAGTGCTGGCAGAGCAGCGGCACATCATCCATGTGCTCGCGCAGGGGGGCGATCAGCAGCAGGCACTGACAGAGACGGTGGTAGAGGTCAGCCCGAAACTGCCCCTCCTCCACATGGCGGGTGAGCGGCTGATGGGTGGCGGCGATGAGGCGAAAATCGGAGTGATACTCCTGCTCGGCCCCGAGTGGCCGGTAACTGCGGGTTTCCAGCACCCGCAGCAGCTTGGCCTGCATGGCGGCGGGCATGTCCCCCACCTCGTCCAGAAACAGGGTGCCACCGTTGGCCTGGGCCACCAGCCCGGTCTTGTTGGCAAGGGCGCCGGAGAAGGCCCCCTTCTGGTAACCGAACAGCTCGCTCTCGATGAGGTTCTCCGGGATGGCGGCGCAGTTGATGGCCACAAAGGGCTTGTTGGCGCGATCGGAACACTGGTGCACCAGCCGTGCCACCACCTCCTTGCCGCTGCCGGTCTCCCCCTGAATGAGCACAGTCAGCTTGTGCTGGCCGGCTTGGCTTATCTGCTCGCGCAGCCCGCGGATCACCGCCGACTGACCGACCAGCTGATCGCCGAGCAGCTTCTCGTGTTGACGCAGCCGCTCCCCCTCGCCCTTTATCTGGCGCAGGGAGTCGCGCAGTACCCCCTGATCCCGCCGGCTGCGACCGAGATCGCGAATGAGGGTGAGCTGGTTGCAAAAGACCTGAGAGAGCTGGGCCAGCTCGGGGCCGTCGGCCCAGGCTCGCAGCACCTCCCCTTCATCCATCAGAGCCAGCACGGCAAACGGCTTGCCGTTGCCATCCAGCAGCGGATACGCGTGCAGCCCGCACTGCTGACCAAGGTTGGCCAGCAGTGCGCGAAAACCAGCGTGCTCGATGCGAGCACCGCCGTAGAGGGAGTCCCAGGTGCGGGACTGGGCCTTGTGCAGCACATAGGCGAGCGGATGGGAAAAATCGTCCACCGCCAGCCCCAGCGCAACTTCCTTTCCCCTGACCCAGCCTTGGCACTCCAGCTGACGGCCGCTCACATCCAGCATGCCGAGCAGCAGCCCCCTGGGCTGGAAGCTGGCATGGACGGTCGAGCTCCACCAGTGGCACAGGTGCGGCTCATCGCGCTGGGCGGTGAGGGCCAGGGCAAATGCGAGGGCTTGCTCCATACTCAAGCCCCCACCTCGGCCACGAACTGGTGATCGGCCACGGAAAAGTGGACGCGCTTGATGGGTTCACCGGCCGAGAGGCGCTGCAGCAGCTGCAGGGAGACCGGCGGCAGCAGGGCACCGTCGATGACGGATTCGAGCATGCGGGCGCCGTTCTCGCTGCGATTGGCCCGCAGCAGGATCTCCTCGGCCACCTCGTCGTCCAGCACCACTTCGGCGCCGAAGCGCTCCTTGAGCAGCTTGACCAGCCGGTTGAGCTTGCCGCCCACGATCTGCACCAAGGTGTCGTGACCGAGCGGCAGATAAGGGATCACCTCCATGCGCGCCAGCAGGGCCGGCTTGAAGAAGGCGGCGAGCTCCGGATAGAGGGCATCCAGCAGCACGTCGGGCTGCTCGGCATGGTCGACGATGGTCTGGAAACCGAGGTTGGAAGTGAGGAAGAAGACCACGTTCTTGCAGTCGATGATGCGCCCTTCCCCATCCGCCAGCTCGCCCTTGTCGAACGCCTGATAGAAGAGGTTGAGCACATCCGGGTGCGCTTTTTCCACTTCATCCAGCAGCACCACCGAGTAGGGCTTCTGGCGAATGGCTTCTGTCAGCACGCCCCCCTCGCCGAAACCGACGTAGCCGGGCGGCGAGCCGATCAGGCGGGAGACGGTGTGCTTCTCCTGATACTCGGACATGTTGATGGTGGTCAGGTACTGGCGACCACCGAACATCAGCTCGGCAATCTGCAGCACGGTTTCGGTCTTGCCGACCCCGCTCGGTCCCACCAGCAGGAAGGCCCCCAGCGGACGGCCGGGACGACGCAGGTCGGCGCGGGCGGTGAGCAGGTGCTTGTGCAGGTGAGCCACCGCCACATCCTGCCCCTTGATAAGCTCGCCGAGGTATTCCGGCAGACGGGTCACCACATCCAGCTCCCCCTGGGAGATGCGATTGAGCGGCACCCCGGTCCACTCGGCGATGACGGCGGCAATCTGGGTCTTGTCGACATGGGCGGAGACCAGCACTTCTCCTTGCTGCAGCTCGGCCAGCTCGCGCTCGAGGGTGGCCAGCTGCTCGGCAGCGGCTTGCGGATCGAGCGGCGCATCCGCGAGATCCAGTGCCTCTCTGGCCAGCATCTCATCCTGCTGATCGGCCAGCAGGGCTGCGCGCAGCTCGACAATCTGGTGCACCAGCCCCTGCTGTTGTTGCCACCGTGCCTCCTGCTCGGCCAGCTCTTCACGGCAAGCTTGCTGGGCCGCCTGCAACTCGGCCAGGCGCTCTGCGTTGTCACCAAGACCTATCAGGCTCTGGCGCTCCAGCTGGCGGATCTCCAGCTCGCGCTGGCGCAGCGAGTTTTGCAGGTGGCTGACCGCGCGCGGCGGGGTGGTGAGGTTGATGGCCACCCGGGCACAGGCGGTATCGAGCACGTCAATAGCCTTGTCCGGCAGCTGACGGCCGGAGATGTAACGGGCGGAGAGCTGGGCGGCGGCCTGCAGCGCCTCCTCGTCAATCAGCACCCCGTGGGCCTTCTCGTAGATGCTGCGCAGGCCGCGCAGGATCACGGTGGCCTCGTCGGCATCGGGTTCACCGACCTTCACCAGCTGGAAGCGGCGCGACAGGGCCGCATCTTTCTCCACGTATTTCTTGTACTCGCCCCAGGTGGTGGCGGCGATGGTGCGCAGCTCGCCCCGGGCCAGCGCGGGCTTGATGAGGTTGGAGACATCCAGCCCGCCGGCCTGGTTGCCGGCCCCAATCAGGGTGTGCGCCTCGTCGATGAACAGGATGACCGGTTGCACGGCGTCCTTGACCTCCTGCATCACCCCCTTGAAGCGCTTCTCGAACTCCCCCTTGACCGAGGCGCCGGCCTGCATGGCGCCGAGATCCAGGGTCATCAGCTCGACCCCGCGCAGCTTCTCGGGCACCTGGCCCGCCACCATGCGCAGGGCCAGCCCCTCGATGAGGGCGCTCTTGCCGACACCGGCCTCACCCACCACGATGGGGTTGTTCTTGCGACGACGGGAGAGGATGTCGATCATCAGGTCGATTTCGTGATCCCGGCAGAGTACGGGATCAAGCGAACCCTGGCGGGCCTGCTCGGTCACGTTGACGGTAAAGCGGGCCAGCAGGCTGGCATCGGCCGGCAGGGCGGCCTGGGCCGTCTTGCCGCCGGGGGTAGTGGTCACTTGCGTCTCGGCGGACTCCTTGACCCACTCGTCGAACTGCTGACGCAGCAGCTCGCGATTGACCTTGGCGAGCAGGCGGGTCACCGAGCCCGGCAGATAGCGCTGGGGGGTCATCAGCAGCACCAGCAGCATGACGCCGCTGCGCAGCTGGGCATGTTGCAGCTCGGCGGAGGCGAGCAGCCAGCTGTCTTGCAGCCACTCCACCAGCATGGGCGAGAAGGAGGGGTAACCCTGGCCATAGCTGCCGTCGGCAGCGGACGGTTGCAGCAGGGTCTTGAGCTCTTCCACCTCCACCTCGGCCACTTTCAGGATCTGGCGCACGTCGCTCAGCGGGGTCTCCAGCATCTTGAGCAGCAGATGCTCGATACGGATCTCGGCTCCCTGGTGATTGACGCAGAGGGCCGCGGCCTCCTCCAGCATGTGACGGCAGATGGGGTTGAGTCTTTCCACCAGTACCGGTAGCTCTATACGAATCAAGGCGTGCTCTCCTTAGGTATTTATTTTAATAATTCGCCCAGTTGACGCAGTACGTCCTGGGTCTGGTTATTGAGTTGGTGGTGATAGAGGCCAAAGATCAGCGCCAGGATCAGCGCGCCACCCATGAACAGGCTGCGCAGGGAGACCTGCTTGCGCAGCTGGTAGCGGGAGGCCTGCTGGCCCAGATCGAGGTGAAACACGCTGGGCGCCTCGCCGCCAACCTCGGGGGCCAACTGCTTGTGAAGCTGGCGAACGATGCGCTCGAACTCCCCTTGTCCCTTGCTCATCACCTTGTAACGCCCCTCGAAACCGAGGCACAGACAGAGGTAGATAAACTCCAGAATGTCGCGATAACGCACCGGGTCTTCCTGCAGGCGGGCCAGCAGCACGAACACCTTCTCGCCGCCCCAGGTCTCGTTGTGAAAGCGGGTCAGCAAGGAGTGCTCGGACCATTCGCTTTGACTGCCCCAGTCGCGGCCCATCACGGCCTCGTCGATGAAGGTGCAGAGGATGTAGCGAAACGACAGCACCACCCCGTTCTCGTAGCCCTGGGCCATCAGCTCCTGCTCGATGGCCTGGATCTCGGTCACCACCCGCTGATAAAGCTCGGGCACCCGGTCGTAGCGCGACAGCAGGCGCACCCGCTGCACCAGCCCCAACAAAGGGGTCACCGCATCGATCATCGGGTTGATGCTCTGGCCGCGCAGGCGGAACCAGTAGTCCGAATCCATGTCCAGCTGCTCGGCATGATCGAACAGCAGGTCGCTGAGTTGCTCGTTCTTGATAATGTCCGTGGTCATCTCTGCTTATTCCTTGGTGCGATCACTGGCTGCGAATGGCCCAGAGCTGCATGTCGAGCTCGGGGAAATCGCCGGCGATATGGAAGGCAAGGGTGTTGCCCACCGCCAGCATCTGCCAGGCCGGGCTCTGCCGGTCGAGCTGGAAGTAGCTGTAACCGGCGTGGTAGGGCAGCTGGCGCGGCGCCACCGGCAGCGGCAGCAGCGGAATGCCGGGCAGCTGCAGGCTGATGAGCTCGCGGATCTTGTCGCTGGAGGCCACCTTGGTCTGCTGCAGCAACTGCTTGCGCAGCTGCTCCTGCGGCATGCGGGCACGCACCGCCAGCACGAAGTCGGCGCTCTGCATCAGCTCGCTCTCGTTGACCATGGCCACCATGATGCCGTACTGGTGCTTGCGCAGCTGGATGGAGACGGCGCGCGGCGACAGCACGGTACTGAGCGCCTGGCGCAGGGCCAGCATCACCGGCTCGAAGCTCACCTGCTGATCATCGTGGCGATAGGCGGGGAACTCGGGCGGCAGACGAGACTCATCGGTAAAGGTCATCAGCTCGCCACAGATCTGCACCAGCGCCTCATGCAGCCGCTCGGGGTGCAGGGTGCCAAGGCGCGCCAGATGGGAGAGCTGGGGCTGGGCCCGGTTGAGCAGTTGCAGCATCATGAACTCGGCCACGTCGGCCACTCCCTGCTGACCCGGCGCGGCGATGCGCTGGGAGAGGCTGCGGGCACGCTCGGCCACGAGGCCGGCCGACTCGCCGAGGAAGCGCTTGAGGGTCGGGATGGCGGAGACGCTGATGCTGCAGGGCATAAAGTTGGGATCCAGCACCAGGCCGCCGTCCGGACGCTTGTCCAGGATCCGGGCGATGGCGAGCGACGCATAGGCGCTGCGATCCTCGCGCTCCAGCATCAGTCGCAGGCTGACCCGCCCCACTTCGAGGGAGACCACGTCCCCCCCTTCGCTGTGCAGATCGCGCACGTCGTGGCGATGGGCTTGCAACCGGGTAGCCACCTGACCGCCCTGATTGACCTCGTTGACGCCGCTCACCGAGAGCGGCAGCGCCAGATAGACCTTCTGGTTGGCCACCGAGGCGTCGGTGACTTCCAGCGGGGTCGGTAGCACGTCGTCATTGGGGATGTTGAACACGGTACCGTCCGGCAGGATGCCGGTGGCCCCCACCAGGGCGATGCGGCCAAAGCCCAGGTAGTCCTCGTTGATGGCAAGCGACTGCAAGCCGTAGAAATAGTCGGACAGCGCGCTCAGGCGAGCGTGCAGCGCGTAATCCGAATGTCTTTGTTGTTGCTGGAAGTGCTGGGGCTTGATGAACAGCCCCTCACGCCAGATAACCCGATTTCGACTCGACATGGTTATTCTTCTTCTTTTTGCAGTTCCACTTCATCCAGGCGCAGGTGCACCAGGATTTGATAAGCCGTTCCCTTGCTCTTGATCTTGATGACCTTGCGCCACTCGGCGCTGTCGGGGTCGGCGTAGCGTGCGATCACCCCGATGTAGCGGGTCTTCTCGTCGAGCTTGATGGGGGGCAGGTATTTGAACTGGCCCGGCAGCAGGGTGTAGTCCTGGTGGTCCAGGTAGTTCTTGCCAAGGGCCTTCTCCACGTCCGCGGTCACCTGGTCGTAGTCGGTGGCGAGCAGCTTGGAATCCTCCGCCAGCAGCACCACCTGAAACTCGATGGGCGCCGCCTCCCCGCTCTCGTTGGGGTTGACGTCAGGCTCCGCCAGCAGGCTCAGCCCCAGGGTCGTCGGTTGACTGTCATTGCTGCCCACCTGGATATCCGGGTTCATGGCCACGTCGGCCATCTTGCCCATGGTGGTACAACCTGCCAGGGCCAGCAGCGCGGCGCCCAGCATCAGCGCACGTATCATCAAATCAGTCCCTGTTGCTGACGCACGGCCTGGTCATAGGCCTGGGCATACACCTGGTGGAACAGCTTGTCGAACCCCTGTTGGCGGGCGGAGGTGAGCTCGCGGTAGTAGTGCTGATACATGTCCCAGGCCCAGCCTTCGTCGGCCGTGCCCGGTGCACCGCTGCGGCGGTATTGCTCGAAACGCCCCAGCAGCGCCTGCGGTGAAAACGCCTGCAGGATGCTGTCGAGCGCCGCGCCGATGGCCTGCTGGTTCGCCACGTGGTGGATCCGCACATTGTGCAGGCTCTCGGCCACCGCCGCCGGTGCGCTCAGGTGGACCGGGCTCTTTTGCTCGGCAAACAGCACCGCCAGGGTCTCGTCATAATCAAGGCCCAGGCGCAGCGGGTTGTCCTCGATGGGACGCAGGTGCTTGTCCGCCAGTGCCGCCTGCTCGCTTTGCAGCTGCAGCAGCCCCTCCACCATGGCCCGCACCGTCTTGCCCATCTCTTCGAGCATGTCGTGGGCCTGCTGGGTGTCCTGCAGTTGCAAGGGTTGACCCAGGCCGCGCATCAGCGGGGTCAGGGCCACGTGATCGACGCCGTCCAGCGACAGCTGATAATCGGGATGGTTCTCGATGGCGGGCATATCCAGAAATTCTTGGTTCATGGTGTTCTCGACAGCAGAAAAAGGGGCAAGAGGGGGAACGTCCACATCCGGTTGTGAACGCAGTGAAGCCTGCAGGCGACCGTCCGCCAGCGGACCATCCATCAATGGGTTGGGCGCTCTGCGCTCCTGCTGCAATGCCAGCAAGGGATCGGCCGCCAGGGTGCGCGGATCGTCAGCCGGCACGACGGGCTCATCGCTGGTCAGCCACTCGTCAAGCTGCTCGGTGGGGCGGTTGCCCAGCACCTGTTGCAGGCTCTGCTCGGGGGTGATGGCCCCCAGATAGGCTCGCAGCCGGAACGGGCCGACCACGAGTTCATCCCCCTGCTCCAGATGCACCTTGCGGGCCCGCCCGATGGGCGAGGTGGCCCCGTTGATATAGGTCTGGCCACTCAGATCGCACAGGCAGAAGCGACCGTCGTTGAGCTCGATGCGGGCGTGGGCAGGCATGACGGCCCCCAGCCTGTCGCGCAGTTGCCAGTCATCCTGTTCGGAGGCCCCCAGGGTCCCCCCCATCTCGTCGAAGCGATACTGCACCTGCTGGCTGCCATCGAGCTGTTCGCTGTTGAGCACCACCAGGGAAAGTTGCTGGTTAAAATCGTCCACAGTTACTCCTGCACTGATTCCTGTAGTTAAATTTTCTGCGCTGCTGATCTCTGCACTCATTCCTGCACGCAGATGGTCACGAACGGATCACTCGGCGGCTGGCCGAGAAAGGTACTCCACCCCAGGCGGGCACTCTGCTCTTCCCCCAGCTTCAACCCCCTCGCCTGCTCCTGGCCGAATCCCAGACGTAGATCCCAGGCCAGCTGATCGCGCAGGATGAAGGAGACGAAGGTCACCAGGGCATGGAAGTGCTCCCCGTTCGGCAGAAAGCCGAGAAACTGGCCAAAGCTCAGGTTGTTGATCTTCAACAAGAACTTGCCGGCACAGTCATTCACCTTGTCACCGATGACAAAATCGCTCCCCAACGTGGCGCAGGCGCCGCCGAGGCGATTTTGCTGATCCTGATGAATCGGCACCTTGCGCCATTGCCAGGCGCTCACTTGCACATCGGCCAGATCGAAGCAGTGGGCCACCAGACCGGCCACCACCTCGGGGGAGCGGCTGGGGCTGGCCAGCATGCCCGCATAGGAGAGCATCTTGGCCCGGTTGACCGGCAGGCTCTGGCAGACTGCCTCGTTGCCAAGCCCCACCAGAGCGAACATCAGACGGGAGAAGCCATCCTCGCCGTTGTCCTGGAACCGCACGTGATAGCGATACTTGCGCCAGATACGGTGCAGCAGGGTCAGCAAACGGTGGTGGAAGAAGTCCAGAAACAGGCCGAGCTTCTGCTCCCCCTGGGCGTACTCCCACGCCAGCGAATCGAGGTAATAGCCGGGCATCGGCGACTGACTGCCGTGCAGGCCGAGGAAGGCCACCTCCAGCTCGTGGCGGCCCTGCCCGTCCCGGCCAATCTGCAGCACGTCGCTGGTGGGAAACCCCAGGGAGGCGGTCGCCTTGAAGCGGATGTTCTCGTCACCGGGCAGGTAGTCGAGCCCTCGCTCCTGATCGGCACCATCGAGCCGGTTGAGCAGCTCAACCAGCTGGAAGAAGTTGAAGCGGGGCGCCTCCCGGGCGGCGCTCACATCAGGGAGTGCTGACCGATCTGGACTGGCCATTGGTAGCGCTCCTTGTTGTCGAGATTGACCACCTCAAGCAGGTGGAAGGCGTTGACGCTGGCATAGAGCGAGAAGAAGTGGGCCAGCACGGTGCTGAACAGATAGAGCTCCCCTTCGCTGCCAAAGGCGGACTGGCGGATGGAAAGCACCGACTTGAGCCCCCGCACCGGCATGCCGCGCACCAGCCGGTCCACCGGCTTGGTCTCGATCTCCTCGATCCCCGCCAGCCGCTTGCGCGAGGCCTGCTCCGCCTGCTTGTCGTGCAGGGCCGGAAAATCGTAGGTGCGCAGCACCTGCACCAGGGCATCGCGGCGCAGCAGGGAGACATAGTTGAGGGAGAGGTTGGAGATCAGCGTCCAGTGCAGACTGCCGTCCAGCGCCGGGCGCAGCGGCCGGGTCGGCCGGATCAGGTTGCGGAAGGTGGCAAACGAGGGCGAGCTGCCGGTCGGCACGCAGACGCTGCCCACCTTGAGACGGGCGGCACGGGAGCGGTTGGTGCAGGTGAGCGTCACCGAAATGGATTCATCCAGTTCGACCGTGGTGGTTTCATCCCCGCGCACGAACGAGAGGCTGTGCTCGAAACCATCCCCGCTTACCGCCTCCTTGACCCGCACCCGGTAGTAGAGCGCCAGCCGCTGTTTGGCCCGCTCGATCTGGTGCTGGAAGCTCTCGAACGGCTGATAGATGCGCGGCGTACCGCGGGAGCGGCCGAGGTTCCCCTCGACCCAGCCCTCCACCTGATCCACCGAGAAGATCTCGAAGCTGTCGGCGTGGCGATAGCTCGCCTTGAGGGGGTACTCCGCCTGACGGCCATTGAGATTGACCGGCTCGCTGTCGTGCTGGAACAGGTTGATGGCCGGCACGCAGTTGAGCATGAAGGAGTCGGGACGGATCTTGAGCTCCGCCGGCAGCGGCCGATCGAAGCAGAAGTGCACCTTGAATTCGCTCACCGGCAACGGCTGCTTGGGCCAGTCGCCACCGGAAAGTTCGAAGAAGAGGAAGCTTTCCGGGAAGCAGAAATACTCCTGCAGGATCCGGTAGCCGGAATAGACGTTGTTCGGGTAGGGCAAGAGCGCATCGCCGCGCTCGAAGCCGACCGGTTTGAGGGCCTTGGCCTCCTGGCGAAAGCGCTTGCCGTCGATCTCCAGCTCGATATGGGAGAGCTGGTTGGAGAGCCAGAAGTAGAGCTCATAGGCGGTGTAGCTGTCACCACCAAGGAAGAAGCGCAGCTTGTCCAGCTGCAACTCGCTAAGCGGCAGAGGGGCATGCAGGGCGATGTCCAGCGAGATGGTGGAGAGATCGTTGCCGCTCTGGGCGGCGATGTGGCGGATATCGGCCGGATAGACCCAGGTATCGTGACAGGTCTGGAAATGACAGGTCACCTCGTCCAGGGGCAGGCTGTCGAGCTGACAACCTTGCCTGACCAGCGCCGGCTGGGCGATGGCCCCCGGAATGACCGAAAACTGCATGATGGTCATGCTGGGCACGGGACGCAGGTAGTTGGGCCAGAGCATGTTGAGCAGACCGTGGGTCAGCTCGGGAAACTCATCCTCAATCTTGGCGCGCAGGTTGCCCGTGAGGAAGGCGAACCCCTCCAGCAGGCGCTCCACGTCCGGATCGGTGTTCTGCTCCGACAGAAAGCGGGTGAGCTCGGGATAGGCGTCGGCAAATTCGCGCCCTTGCAGGCGCAAAAATGCCAGTTCATCCCTGAAGTAATGTTCCAGCGACATTGATCAGACCATGCGGTAGTGACGGTGACTGTCCATGTGGACGTTGAACGAGGTAACTTGCTCGAGCTGCTCCAGCCGCACGTGGGCCGTCACCTGAAACGTCATCTCAAGCGGGCTCGCCTGATAGTCGGGTGAACGGACTTCCACATGCACGATCCGCGGCTCATAGCGGCGGATGCATTGCCGGATCGCCTCCCGGATCCGCCCCTTGATGTCGGCACTCCCCTGGGTGGCGTCATTGAGATCGATGACGCCAAGTTCGGGGGCACTGCGACAGTTGCCGGGACGGGTGTTGAGGATCTGATCGAGCTGCCGTTTGACGGAGTCCACCAGTTCATCCACTTCCGAACGGGGGGAGGAGCCAAGCCCCTCCCCCCGGATGCGATCAAACAGACTGGCCGCATTGCCTCTATCCCAGGATGAGAGATGCGGCATCGGGCTTTATTCCTTGTCCAGACGACCTACCAGAGAGAGCTCGAAGCTCGCTCCCATGTACTTGAAGTGCGGGCGCACGGCCATGGCAACCTGATACCAGCCCGGCTCCCCTTCCACGTCCAGCACCTTGATCTGGGCGGCGCGTAGCGGACGGCGGCTGCGCACGTCCGCAGGGGGGTTCTCCTGGTCGGCCACGAACTGACGGATCCAGTTGTTGAGTTCCCGTTCCAGATCCTGGCGCTCCTTCCAGGAACCGATCTGCTCGCGCTGCAGCACTTTGATGTAGTGGGCCAGGCGGTTGATGATGAACATGTAGGGCAGCTGGGTACCCAGCTTGTAGTTGGTTTCCGCTTCCTTGCCTTCCTTGGTGTTCGGGAACACCTTGGGCTTTTGCACCGAGTTGGCGGAGAAGAAGGCGGCGTTGTCGCTGTCCTTGCGCATGGTCAGGGTGATGAAGCCCTCTTCCGACAGCTCGTATTCACGACGATCGGTGATGAGCACTTCGGTCGGGATCTTCGCCTGCAACTGACCCATGGCCTCATAGACGTGCACCGGCAGATCGTGAATGGCGCCACCACTCTGCGGACCAATGATGTTCGGGCACCAGCGGTACTTGGCGAAACTGTCGGTCAGGGAGGTGCCCATCAGATAGGCGGTGTTGCCCCACAGGTAGTGATCATGGTTCGAGCTGATCTCTTCCTGATAGTTGAAGCCCTTGATGGGATTCTCCGTCGGATCATAGGGCAGACGCGCCAGGAAGCGCGGTGCGGTCAGACCCAGATAGCGGGCATCTTCCGACTCGCGCAGGGAGCGCCACTTGGTGTAGGCCGGGCCTTCGAATACCGATTTCAGGTCCTTGATGGAGGGCAGATCGGTGAAGCTGTCGACCCCGAAGAAGGCGGGGGCGACGGAAGAGATGAAGGGGGCATGGGCCATGGCGCCCACTGCACTGACATACTGCATCAGCTTGATGTCAGGGGAGCTGTGGGTGAAGGCGTAGTCACCAATCACGGTGCCGACCGGCTGTCCGCCAAACTGGCCATAACCGCTGGAATAGACGTGCTTGTAGAGGCCGGACTGGGTGATTTCAGGAGAAAATTCAAAATCTTCCAGCAGCTCTTCCTTGGTGGCGTGCAGCACCTGGATCTTGATGTTCTCGCGAAAATCGGTGCGATCCACCAGGAGCTTCAGGGAGCGCCAGGAGGACTCCAGCTCTTGCAGCTCCTTGGCGTGCAGGATGACGTCCATCTGCTTGCCGAGTTTCTTGTCGAGCTCGACGATCATGCTGTCCACCAGCGCCTTGTTCACCGGCTCTGTGGTGGTGCCGCTGTCCAGAATGTTGGCAATCAGGGCTGCAACGCCCTGCTTGGCGACGCTATAACCCTCATCCACCGGGGTGATGCGGGCCTGCGCCATGATTTCGTCCAGCAGGGACGAGGAGGCTGCACTCGCCCCCGCTTGAACCTGTTCTTCGACCAGAGACATAATTTTTCCTTATAAGTCAGTCAATTAATCTGCTGATCACTCGGCAGGCTTAATCAAATCCAGCTCCTTGAGCAATTGCTCGCGAGCGTCGTCACTGGACAGCAGATCCTGCAGACGGTTGCGGAAGGCGGGGATATTGCCAAGCGGCCCCTTCAGGGCAACCAGCGCCTCACGCAGCTCCAGCAGCTTGCGCAACTCGGGCACTTGCTGGGCAACGCTGTCAGGGGTGAAGTCTTCCAGGGACTGGATTTTGATCGACACGGGCAACTCGTCCTGGCTGTTCTCCTCCAGGCGGTTGGGAACCGAAAAATTCAGCTCCAGTGCAGATTCTTTCATGACGGAAGAAAAATTATACTTGTCGATGGAGACGGTCTGACGCTCCTCGATGGGGGTCTCTTCAGAGCGCCCTTTCATATTTCCAACCACCATCATGGTCAACGGAAGCTCTATTTCCGCCTGTTGGCCACCGGTTGCCGGCACATATTTGATATTGATACGTTCTTTGGGCGCAACAGTGGCGCCATCAATCCCTTTTCCCATGCTCTAGATACCAAGTTGAGGATCCATGAAGACCCAAAAGCTTATAGCCAATGCTTTTGTCGGCAACTGTAAAAAATGACAGTTGACGTGCTCAGGACGAAAATGAACAAAAAAGCACCAGACAACCACGCCTTTTCGATATATTCCAGGAGAGAGCCTGGATATCCAAAAAGCAGCATTCAGCTTGTTATTCAATACAATCCGATTACGTCTCTACTCTTCGTTAGAGATCATACCTGGCTTAAGAGCCATTTGTAGCGAATGGTATATTTTTGATGATGATAACGTCAACGACAAATATATTTGCACATGTATCAAAATCAAAATAAACCCACAAAAACAAATAAAAACAACAAGATAGAGTCAAGCCATCAAAATGTAAACTTGGACAAAAAGTGTATGAAAGTTGTATTTAGTGAAGAGTTAAATAGGAAAAATATGATTTTAAATCTTCATGACCTCTCATGATAAGCCATAAGCCGCGCTCATTTTCCGAACACAAAAAGAGATTTTTCTGACAACATCCGATATTATTTTTGTCAAAAAAACCGCCAGGATGCATTATCAAGGCGGTATTGGATGGCGATAATAAGTGGGAAATGGCTTTATCCACTCACTGTTATTTTTATCACTATGTCTCATTCATGTTATGGGAATGGCATCATATGCCCTCTGACGCCTGCCCCATTTCACCGTGTTTATCCAGCCTGATGAACCAGTGCTGCGCCAGTTTTTGACCGGCACTTTTTTCTTGTGCCGTCATGCCTTTTTCAAGTTCACGGCTGGCGGCGGTTGCATCAATATTGCCATCCGTTGCGGCCAATAAATACCATGCATAAGCATGCAATCTATTGCGGGGGGCTCCCCATCCCTGCTCACGCATGATGCCCATGCGATATTGTGCTTGCCGATGATTGGCGTTTGCCGCAGCCCGATACTGTTTCATGGCTTCGGTGTAATCAGCCTCACCACCCAGCCCCAGTCGCAGCATCTCGCCGTAGGCATATCGAGCCTCGACATTGCCCTGCGAGGCGGCCAGAGAGAGGCTCTTGCGCGCAGCTTTCAACTCCCCCCGTTCCTGTTGCAGGGTCGCCAGTTCAAGCTGAGCCTGGCTCACCCCCCCCGCAGCAGCCAGATTCAGCCAGTGCTCCCGTGCGGTGATATCGCTCTGCTGCAGGCTCAATTGATATTCGGCGTCATGGGAACCATTGCCTGCCGCCAGCTCCAGCCAATAACGGCCAAGCGCAAGGTCCTGGGCAACCAGATCCCCCCTCAGATAGGCCTGCCCCAACCACAGCTGGGCAGGAGCAGCCCCAGCATTGGCGGCGCGCTGATAGAGGCTGAATGCCTCTTCAGAGGGCGCCTTGCTCGCCAGTACCAGCAAAGCGTCCGGCTGTTGCTGGGCTGCGGCTTTCTCATACCAGCGCAGGGCAAGATCGGCGCGCTTTATCACCCCTTTCCCTTGCTCATAGCGAGCGCCAAGCTGGAATTGGGCATCCCGATTCCCTTGTTCGGCGGCTTTCTCCAACCACTTGACGGCCTCTTCATCGGCCCCCGCCTGACCTGCATACCACTGCCCCAGAACCAGCTGGGCATTCCCATGATCCCGCTTGGCGGCATGCTCGAGCCAGTCGAGACACTCACTGGTAAGCTTCCCCTTGTGCCGTTGCCGGCACTCCTGACCCAGTTGATAGCTGGCCTCCGAATTGCTCAACTTGGCGGAGCGCTGCCACCACTGCCTGGCCAGTGCAGGATTTTTGGGCTCTCCCAACCCCGCCTGATACCAGCTTCCCACCTGTAGCGCAGCCTTGCCCCGAATATCGGTATCTGCCGCCAGCGGACCGACTTGATCGGCAGCCTGCTTCATCCAGCGCATCGCCTCGGGATAATCCGGCTTCGCCGCCAAACGGTTGGCCAGCTCATATTGCGCCTTGCCCTGGCCTTGCTGGGCAGCTTGGGAGAGTTCAGACTCGGTGAGTCGTGTAGTTGTAGTACATGCAATAAGCAAACTAGCTACTAACATCGATAGTAAAGCTCGATATACCATCTATAACGCCCGCAGTTTTAAACAAGAGGATAATAACAGATTTAGTAGAAACACCCAAAATACCAAAAACACATAATAAAAACACTCAACAATATTCTAGAGAAAACTAAAGGGGTCACAGCAAAATATTTGCCAAGCCTGATTTAGGGTATTCCTTTTTTATCAAACATGCATAATGTTGATCATGGTAGTCAAAAGTTATACCATCAATGTATTTTTTTGCCGTACTGTAGCAAGCATGACCAGGTAAAAAAAGTCATCTTCTATTTTGTATGGATAAAAATCCACATCATATATGGAGCAATAGATATAGCAAGCACTAGCGGTAAATTGAAAGAAATCTTCTTTACTATCTTTATCTAGCGTGCCGATAAACGCATTCATTCCTTTCGTAAGATTTTCTAGTGATAGGTCCCCCCGTTCAATATAGGTTAGAAGACGCCCAGTTGAACGATGATGGCTATGCTCTCCCCAATCTCGGTCCATAACCAAGAATCCCTCATTTCCTCTAAAGAAATTCCATGGTTTTGTTTTAAACTCTGATATGAACTCAATTTCATTATATGGCTTCATTATTGCAATCTCATCGTATCATCAAAATAACTAAGAAGTTTTTCTATATTTCCATCATGTTTTATGTTTTCCGCACCATGCAATGCGGCTTCTTTTGCCCCGCCTTTAGTTTTCCCGCCAGGAACCCATTCACCAGAAATTGCCCCTGGTTCATTGCCAGTAGCCACTTTATATTTAAACCGACTATCACCTCATCCTTGCATTATGTATCCCCGGAGGGGAGCTACTCTTTCATTCATCGCCATTTTGCAAGTGGCTCTGAAATAGTTCCATTTTCAATATTAATATCATGTTGCCAAAAACGCTCACCTTTAAATGACGGTTCATGTGCAAGAACAACTCTCACTGTTTTTTCTGCTGAAGCCGATTGGTTTGCTAAGCAATATATGCAACTGCCAGGTTCTTTAAATGAAAAACGGGTAATGAAAAGTAAATCTCCCTCCTTATCAAAAAAACTAATGCCAGAGGCATTTAAAGCCGCCACACCATCTAACTTCTTATCATAAGCAGCGTCAACATAATCACCTATCACTTTTATTTCTTTACCATCATAAACCCAAGAAATATCATCATCATTTAAATAAACTCTCATTTTTATTCCTGTGGCAAGACTATGCAAGCTTGTTGCCATCGAGCGACTGCTAGTAGACTGGCCGCCCATGACATCATGCTTGAAATAGCTGAAAACCCAGCTCGTCCTGCTCGGTCGTCATCTTGCCGTAGAGGGAAAGAAAACAAATAAAAAGGTCATGGTATTACGTTATCCTAACCTATACATATCCACTTCCTGAATTAATAAAGGTTAAGTCCAGTGACCGACGATAACCATACTATACAAATTTCTCTGATGATTTCCAATTACACCACACTTATTAACCCTATGCCCTGCACATATTAATACGGGCGCTTACTCTAGCAGGGTTAGTTCATCCATATAAATACATTAGTTCATCTACCAAATCTCTTTCCTCGGAACTGAATGGCTTTTTGCTAAATATACTAACATGTTCAAATATCGCTCTAATTGGAATGGGGCGTTGATCGTCAGATATTATATCGATGAAACGTTTAGCATCTGGATGCTATACCTAAAAGATGATTTTCTATCAATCTTTTTGCATCATCTCTTAATTTATGCCTACCCATATCATTCTCCTGGCAATATATCGACCTTATCCTCCTTTATGTATATCAGTTGATATAACAGTTTCACTTCCCTGTCGGCAGCCTTCCACCTGGGAGAGCCTCAATATTTATTTTGCTCTAACCATAACGATACATAGCTTCATCAAGCATTTCTTTCTCAGCATCAGAGTACTTTGATTGGTCGCACCCTCTCATACTCTCCTTAATCCCCCTGAACGGTATTCTTCTATTTTTATCTTTGAGGATTTCAAATAAATATTCATAGTCAGAAATAAAATCCTCTTTATGATTTTCAATAAAGGTTATTAATTGCTCTCTAAAGTATTCACCTTCGGTCATAATCATTCCTTTGGTAAAACATCAATTGCATCAGCCTTTACAGATTAAAGCATTTCTTTATTAGGCACTAGTTTTACAATTCCATCCATTCCATACCTGGAGCATTTATCAATAAATACTTCCAAGTCATTACCTCACCAATAAAGCTATTTAACGCGGTAAAAATATAGGTCGTCCCAACATCTATTACCAACTCCCATATCCCCACCACACCCTTTATACTGCTACTCCACGATTGCTTCCTGGCTTTATTATCAATCTTTCATCTACTTTACGGTTGCGGCACATTTCAGCAAACCGAAATGTTTTATCTTCATTTCCCCTATAATCGTTAAATTCACCCTCAGTTATTTCATAATATTCTTCATAGTCAAACATGCCATTGCTAACCGGTATAGATAAATAATACATCCCTGATTTTTCTATGCCGCCGCATAAGCGGACGCCCTACTCGTGAGCCACGCCAAGTGCTTGATGGCATTCTCTGGATACTTCACACCGGCGCACCTTGGCGAGATCTGCCAGAACGTTTCGGCCCATGGAACTCGGTCTACAACGCCTTTCGACGTTGGCAAAGCACAGGTCGTATCGATGCCATCCTTGCAGCACTGCAACTGCATCTCAATCAAGAAGGGCTTATCGGCTTCGACCTCTGGTGCATTGACGGCTTCAATGTCAGAGCATCCAAAGATGCTGCCGGAGCGCGTAAAAAAACACTCCGGTGAATCAAGCTCTTGGTCGTTCTCGTGGTGGTTTTGGCAGCAAAATTCACTTGGTCACTGATGGTAATGGTTTACCGCTGGGGTTCTGCCTTTCGCCGGGGCAGTCAGCGGAAATCAGATATGCGACAAGTGCGTTGGCCATGGCAAGGCTCCCGACTTCATCAGGCCGTTATCGCACGCGGCCAACACATCTTGCCGCAGATAAGGCCTATAGCAGCAGGGCTCTGCGGGCAGAACTCCGGCGCAGAAAGATAAAAGCGGTTATCCCGCAACGCAGCGACCAGCAACGGCACCATAAGGGACGTCCACTGGTGTTAGACAAAGCTCGTTATCGTAGGAGAAATGTGGTCGAACGGTGCTTCGGATGGCTGAAGAAGTTTCGCCGATTCTCAACGAGGTATGAAAAGCTGGCAGGAAGTTTTGCTGCTTTTATCAAGCAGGCTTTCTGCCTTCGTTACTTACGGGAACAATTAGTGGACAGAAAACCAGCATTTTGAGAACACAGCCTAGCCCGCTACCTGACAGTAAAGGGGAAGTCAACATATAAAAAGATAAGAAAATGGCGTTATTCTGACCTTTACACATCCATCTTTTTAAAAAATGACTGAGTTAATAAAATTACCCAGCTATAACCTGATCTGCACTGATTACTCAGAAAATACCGGATTACGCAGGGAAAAATCGAGCCTACGACAATGTTTGATATACAACCGCAACCATTCGAAGGCTCACCCAAAATCGCATGCACCACAACATTTACATTTTTATATTCTAGACAGCCATAATTCACATTGCTTTACGTAGTCATCTTTGTGAAACTTATGAGAAACAACCTTTTGCACCTCATCCCATCCTCCATTAGAATTCTCTGAGTACAAAATCAACCACCCCTCCCGACCATCATTCTCGATCAGATAGCTATCACCATTCTTATTTAGCAAAGCGGTCCATGACAAAAAAAATTCTTTGAAATCTGTAAACTGCTCTAATAAAAAACGGTTTTTCAAAGCCATTTGTTGAAAATCATCTTTATTAATCATTATTCAATACTCTCTACGAATATATTTTTCTCTGTGGTGAAGAGCTGGGTGCCTCCACCAGAAGATGGCTGACTCACACCTCTAACAGACCAAGTATCATCAATTGCCTTAGAGGTAGAACGAATCACTTTAGTTTTTTCATTAACTACATATTGTTTTTTCAGTTTAAGTTCCATTGTACCTTTAGCCCTATTATCCCATCTTACCAATACCCAACTCTGATGACGTTACACCGCAATGCAGTGCATAGTAATTACCTTGTGGGGCACCTGGTGATTGATACTGATATACTTTTTTACCTCTGTTGAGGGTTTCAACACGCACATCGTGACTGTAGTCAATTCCATTCAAATGACTAGGCATGCTTTCTTCGGCAACCCCCTGCCCCTTATAAAAGTCAAATGCAATTTTTTCCTAGCTCTCTGATTTATGTCAGCATTGATATCACCAGTACGGGACGTTGTTTACCAAATCAACCATCAAGCCACAACTGCCCCAGCCCCAAGTGACCGTTACACTCGGGGCTTTCTGACAGGCAGACCCAGGGTATTGGGTTTGTTTATGGCGCTGACATACGCCATTACCTCTCCCACTTGGCGGTTGTAGTTACGCAGACTGACTTTCCCTGACAACAACTGTTTGAACCCATACATCGTTGTCTCTGCCAGTGAGCGACGGTGATACCCCGATATCTTCTTCCAGTGCGCCAATCCTTCCTTGCGCATCATCAGCACCGCGTCATTTCTTGCTTGTCCTTTTTCCAGGAGTTGAGCATCACGATTACCCTGTTCAGCGGCTTTCTTCAGCCACTTGACGGCCTCTTCATCGGCCCCGCCTGACCTGTATACCACTGCCCCAGAACCAGCTGGGCATTCCCATGATCCCGCTTGGCGGCATGCTCGAGCCAGTCGAGACACTCACTGGTAAGCTTCCCCTTGTGCCGTTGCCGGCACTCCTGACCCAGTTGATAGCTGGCCTCCGAATTGCTCAACTTGGCGGAGCGCTGCCACCACTGCCTGGCCAGTGCAGGATTTTTGGGCTCTCCCAACCCCGCCTGATACCAGCTTCCCACCTGTAGCGCAGCCTTGCCCCGAATATCGGTATCTGCCGCCAGCGGACCGACTTGATCGGCAGCCTGCTTCATCCAGCGCATCGCCTCAGGATAATCCGGCTTCGCTGCCAAACGGTTGGCCAGCTCATATTGCGCCTTGCCCTGACCCTGTTGGGCGGCATTTTGTAACTTGATATCAGATAAATAATTTAATTGGTTGGCACAACCAACAAGCATAAATAGTAGGCATATTGGAAAGAGTTTCTTCATAGGTTTTATTACAGTGCTTTGAGTTGGTTAAATTTATTAATGTGGTGAGATACAGAATTAAATTTATTGCCAAGTTATAAAAACCAATATTACATCCTTTCTAAAACTCAGAAGTTCTGCTGTGTAGAGTTCAATTGAAAATCAGACACCCTCACGCTTAGATACCAGAGTATCTATGTCACTGAATTTCTATGACGAGTAGAGAATACACCACCCAATACTAATGGTGTTTTCATGGAAAATAATAGCATTCATCACCTAAAAGGTTAGCAATATTATTTCCAGTTACAATTTATTACCCACCCCCCCCTTAATTACACTATATGTAGTGAAGCAATCGATAGTTTGTTCATTTTTATTTATTTTAATCGTGTCGGGAAACTCAAAAACTGACAATAGGTCATCAAAGTCTATGTCCTTCTCCAAGTGGCAAAAGTAGCCTGTTCTATTGTTCCCCCATAAGAAATCATTGTGAGAGACATTCCCTTTACTTAAAAGATAGTCAACGACTGGCTGCAAGTGATAGTAATCCTTTTCTTCAGAAGATGCACTTCTATTAATTGCAATCATTTTTTTGACCGCCTCAAGCTTTCCAGTTTTTTCGAAACATCAGGTGCTGTTGTATTCTTCATCATTTCCAATGTGCCATCGACAGGTTTTAATTTCAACAAGAACTCATCAAGTATAAAATATTGATTATGTGTCTGGTATCTGCCAGGGTTAAACTGAGGGTTCGCTTTAGTGGGTCCAGTCGCAGCACCTCCCATGGGTATGTCTTCATGTACTTCAAATATTTGAACAAACTTTTTGTATTCTGTCCTGCCATCCCCGGCATACACTTGAACTCCTTGATTTAGTGCTCTGGAGCTAACAAGACCATCTTTAGCACGGCTAATTTCAACGGCTTCTGGGGTAGTGAAATAATTACCTGTTATTCCCCCTTTTTCTTTCCAAGTGATATGAGCTAATTTGGTTCCCTTTGGTAGCAAAATATCTTTTAACCTATCGATACCAAAGTATGGATCCTTTCCTTGATAAGAGGCAGAAACATCCTTCGCTGTTTTGGATATTGCTTTTGATATAAGCTGACATCCAGCTTTTACTTTACTTAACCCTAGCGGATCCACCCAGCCTGTAGGGTTGGGGGCATACTGGTAGTTATTGAGCCCGCCAGCCAAGCCTATCGGGTCAGGGGTGATAAATCTACCCGTGCCGGGCTGGTAGTAGCGGTGGCGGTTGTAGTGAAGCCCCGTCTCGGCATCATAATACTGCCCCTGGAAACGCAAGGGCGTTGCCACCTCAGCGATCTCTTCACGCCAGACATTACCATAGGCTCGATAGCGCACCTGCCAGGCGGTGGCCCCGCTTGTGCGGGTCAGTGCCAAGGGCGTGCCCAGGTGATCAAGCTGGTAGTGGAATACCTCGGCCTTCTGCCCCTCCCCTTCCAGCTGTGCCAGGGGTTTGAAACTGCCGGGTTCATAGATAAAGCTGCGGTACTGCTCGTCAGTACGATGCTTGTCATTACCGAGCAGATAGTGGCTCTCGGCAATCAGGTTGTTGGCCTGCCACAGGAATTCGGTAACCTGCTCGCCTTTTGCACCCTTTACCGTCTTGCGAATGCGGCGACCAAAGGCATCGTAGTCATAACAGGCAGTGCTGCCATCGGGCAGTTCAGCCCTCACCAGCTGGTGCTGGCAGTCGTAGTGATAGCGGGTCACCAGTTGCTGGCCCTTGCCGCGCCGCTCCAGCGCCAATCGGCCAAATTCGTCGTACTCGAAGTGGCGATCGCCACTCAACAGCAGCCGGTTCCCCTGGGTGCGGGCCCCATCGAACTGACCACCCGAACGTTCACCCAGGAGGTTGCCGGCCGGATCATGCAAGAAGCGCTCGGTCAGCTCGCCCCGCACCTCCAGCAAGCGGTCCAGCGGATCGTAGCGGTAGTGCTGCTCCCCCTGCACGCTGTCATCGATGCGCAGCAGGTTGCCCGTTCTGTCATAGCCATAGTGCCGCTCGCGGGCGACCTGCTTGCCCCGCTGCAGACGCAGTGCCGAGAGGCGCCCCTGCTCGTCATATTCGTACTGCTGGGTCAGTGCCCCTTGCTGCCTGCGCAGCTCAAGCCCACCCACCACCTGGTGGCGAGTGAGTTCGGCGCCGTTGAGATCAATGCCGCCAAGCGCCCCGTGCTGATAGTGATAGCCAAGCCGGTTGCCGTCAGGCAGTTGCCAGTGTGACAACCGTCCCATGGCATCGTATCGGAAATGGCTTGAGGCCCACCCCTGATGCTCGGCCACCAGATGACCGGCACCATCGTAGTCAAATGCCAGGGGCCAGGCACCGTCGTCGACCCGGATGAGCTGGCCATGGCCGTCATACTCGAAGACGATCTCGCGACCATCTGGCAGGGATTTTTTCAGCAAGCGCCCCATGGGGTCGCGCTCATAGCGGGTGACCAGCTCGGTCTCCTGCTTGCCGAACTCCACTTTTTCGCTCAGGCGTCCGTTGAGGTCATAACGGTAGGCGGTGGTGCGACCATCGAAGCCGGTTTCCCGAGCTACCAGCCCGTTGGGATGGTAATGGATACGATGCTGTTCACCATGCTCGTTCTCGATTTCGCTGAGGAACAGCTTGGTATTGTCGTAGCGGTATTTGAGCTCGCTGCCATCGGGGTTGATGCGCCGACTCACCAGATGCAGGCCGGGGTGATATTCGAAACGTGTCTCGCGACCCAGCTCGTCCCACTGCGCCGTGACCTTGCCATAGGCGTTGTACTCATAGCGGCGAACGCCGCCCCCGGGCAGATGGACGGCACTGAGGCGATCTGCCGCGTCCCATTCATAGCGTGTGATTGCGCCACGCGGGTCTTGCTGCACGATCTGGCGGCCCCGCTCGTCATAGCGCCAGCGGCTTATCCCGCCATCGACCCCTTTTTCTTCGATCAGCTGGCCAAGGCGGTTCCACACCAATTCGGTGCGGGTGCTGTCCGGGTGAACCACAGAGCACAGCTTGCCCTGAGGGGTATAGCCATAACGGGTTTCGTTCCCCAGGGGATCCCGCCTGGCAATCAGATCCCCTTGCGGATTGTGCTCAAAGCGCCATTCGCGCTCCCCCTGCACTACCTTGCGAACCCGGCCATCCCAGTAGTGATAGGCAGTCTGACTGCCGTCGGGAGCCACTTCGAGGGCCAACATCCCCTCTTCGTCGTAGTGATAATGGGTCTCGGCCCCCAGCGGATCACGGGCCAGTACTTTCTGACCCTTGCCGTTGTAGGCAAACTCGGTTATCGCACCATCCGGATCCTGCTGGCGGACAAGACGTGCCTGGCTGTCGTGCTGATACACCTCCTGACTGCCATCGGCATTGAGTACCGTCACCTCGCCCTTGTCATCATCCCAGCCATAGGTGACATCAAAACCCGCCACATCGCTCCAGTGGCGGATGGCGCGGGCAGCCTTGCCTTCCCCTTCCCACTCCCAGAAGAAACCGGCACCGCCAGCCAGACGGCGCTCCACAATGACCCCATCATCACGATAGCGATAACGCTCGCCCTCCCCGGCCCCATTCTCGGCCGCCACCAGGTGACCATGGTCATCGTAGTGGTAGCGTTGCAGCGTGACCTGGGGCTGCCAGGCAATGCCATCAAAGCGCTGCAACTCGAGCGCCATGATGTGGTCGCCCTCGTAGGCGAGACGAAGGGCCAGCCCAGCCTCATTTTCAACCCAGGCGGGGCGCCCTTGACGGTCAGAACGCACTGTCAGTCGATTGCCGTAGGGATCGGAAAAACCGGTCAGCCGCCCGATCTCGCCATGCCAGGTAAAATGCAGGAACGGCGAACCAGCCTTGGCCAGGATCACTTCATCAGCCTCGTCACCGAGGTAGACCGCCGCCTCCGACAACAGGTTGGTCACCATGGGTCTGGCGGCTGATGGCAACGGCAGTTCGGTTGCCAGGGACTCCTCATCCCACCAAGTCAGGGTATCGCCGTGACGTTCAAGTCGGTGCGCAAGGGCATGCGTCCAGCCAAGCCCCATGCCGCAGGATTGCGCGACGGCGGAGGTGCGATAGAGGCGCCCGAAGACAAAGGGAAGCAAGCCCGGCAGTTCGCCATCTTGCAGTGCCAGCAACTCTTCCCCCGTCACCATGGAGACCGGGCAGTTGTTCTTGCAGGTGCTGGCTTCCGGTTGATGGGGCCGGTTATTCGGGGTAACTGCCTGCTTGGAGGCATCAGGTGTCTTGTTCACCTGTTTGATCTCGGTGTGCCCCTGGAATCGGCGTTTGGCCGCCGTGCCTTTTTCCACCAGCGTGTTGGCATTGCCATCGACCAGCTTGAGATCCGCTTTTTTGGCCGGGCTCAACGGTGCAGCCCCGGTGATCAGCACCTTTTTCGCCTGCTGGGCGTGCTGGGCCAAATTGTGCTTTTTGGAGAGATCGACCAGGGAAGTGACCAGTCGCATGACCCGGTCACTGTTCTTGGCCATGGTGGCAGCCTTGGCACCATAGCGTGCAGCCAGGCCTGCCCCGCCGGTCAGCACCACCCCGATGATCACGTCAATCAGTACCGACGAAATCACCTGAGCACCAAACTCGGTCTGCTGATCCGGGGGCAACATCTTGACCCAGCACACCAGGGCATAGGCATAAAGATAAAGCAGCGCCTCATCTTGCAGTACCAGCATGGCAGCTTCCATCTGGGAGGCCCCGGCCTTGGCCATGGCCGCTGCGTCCACCCCGAACTCGGCCAGCTTTTTGGCATTGCCTACCGGATCGGCCAGCAGGTTGTAGATGGTTTTAAGATCGTCCCACACCCCGACCAGTGCCTTGCCGATACCGCTTGCTGCCGCAAGAGCATGGCTGCCAAACCCGCCACCAGTACCGCTGTAACGAGCCCAGGCAACCTTGTGCTCACTGTTCCACTCCTTGGTAAGCCATGCCTCCAGGTCTTTTTGAACCGGGGCATAAGAGGCAAACAGCGTATCCAGATCGCTCTTCTTCACATTGGGGTAGAAGGTCACCCGATAGGACTTGCCCGGGGTCAGCTTACCAACCTCGGCAATGCCCTTGGCATCCAGGGTTCCCTCCTTGGCTACCGCCTCGCTGACAAAACGTCCGCGCACCAGTTTCCCCGCCTCCACCTTGTATGGGGTATTGCCGATGGGAATAAACCTGACGGATTCGAACAGATGAACCAGACGCAGCGTGCCGCTTAGCGGGCACTGCGTCACCACGGACTGCGCCTTCTTGCTGCCGGACGATGCCGTGATGGTCTTGTCGCCCACCTTGATGGTCTGCTCCATGTCCATGCTGAGCATGTCACCCAGGAAGAAACTCTCGGCATCCTTGCGATAGGCACTCAGGACGTTGCGATAATCGGCGATCACTTCGTTGAAGACGGCCTGGCCGACATTGCTCATGCTTGAACCTCATTGATCAGCGCCGCTTCCAGCGCCGGAAACAGATCGATATCGGGGGATGGATGACGGGAAACAAAGCGGGCGACCTTGCAGCGCAGGTTCGCCTCGGGAAACGCCCAGTAGAGCTGACCGTTGTGATCCGCCAACTGCTGCATCAGGTTGTTGATAAGAGGGGCGGGATCCTGTCTCGCCAAGGTCGCGGCAATGGCGGGGGGCAGCACCCACCAGGGGAATGCGCGTGGTACTTCGGCTTCTGATGAAGTCCACTCGAAGCCGTCCCCTCCGACCCAGATCCCGTTCACTCCAGGCAGCAGGGCGGTGAAATCCTCTCCCAGCTGGACCAGAATGCGCTTCAGATACACGCCATCCCAGTAACGGAAGAAGACCGCCTCCCCCTGGTGCCAGATCTGGGTCAGCCCCTGCAGATGGGCATAGAGGGCATCGACAGGCTGCTCGCTCGCCACTATCCAGCCCCAGTCTCTCGCCTCGGCGCCCTGCGCCCACTCGATAAAGGGGCTCTCCTTGTCGAGCGCAACCAGATAGGGCATGACGGGATGCCAGTCCTCATAAGGGGTGCCGAGATAGAGCCCGCGTGGCGTTTCGCGGCCATCGAGCTGGTAGTAGTGCTGCAAGGGAGCCGCATCGCTGGCCCCCGCCAGCACGGCATAAAGAGGGGCTGATTGCCTCTGTATCCACGCTTCCAGCGGCGTGCTCTCAAATCTCACAGCCACCCTCCTTGCATTTTTCACACTCTTCACAGAAAGGGGCGGCACTCTTCATGGTGGCCAGTTGGGCAGGCGTGAGCGGTACCTTGGGTTTGGGGGGAACACTGACACCCAGAGGACCCAATGGTGACTTGCCGCCCCATCCCGAGCCGGCCCCCGGGCTGCCGCCCGAGTTCATCTTGATGGTGGGCCCCACCAGGGTCACACCACCGCCATCGACCTTGATGAAGCAGCCGCCGACCTTGACGGTAATGTCTGAGCCCGCCTCCAGCACCACCTTGGCACCGGCTTTGACGTGCACTTCCTGCCCGGCCTGTGTCAGCCAGCTGTCACCCAGTTTTTGGTGCATGGAGGTGTCAACGCCGAGTGAATAGTCGGCCTTGATGTGATCCCGTTTTTCACCGTTCACAGTGAGGTGATCAT
>OKEV01000023.1_pt1 | contig 141895 bp, 128 predicted proteins | sample 1611141 | NCBI WGS metagenome assembly OKEV01 (sample SAMN04436713, study PRJEB24849) | human gut metagenome | biome: human gut; feature: NICU; material: stool | host: Homo sapiens | place: USA: Saint Louis, MO | collected 2010-08-30
GAACCCGCGATCTCCGCAGTGACAGTGCGGAATCCTAACCAACTGGACCACAGCCATATACCTTTTGGTGCATCCGGTAGGATTTGAACCTACGACACCCGGATCTTCAATCCAGTGCTCTACCAACTGAGCTACAGATGCATATTTGGCAAGGGAGGCAGGTTTCGAACCTACTACTTCGGATTCAAAGTCCAATGTTTTACCAATTAAACTACTCCCCTATTTTAACAAAATAGTAACCTATCGATAACTTTTTATTAACATTATCGGCAACAAAAAAGCCACTTTTTCAAGTGGCCTTTGTTTTGGTGATTACGGGCTGGATTGAGTTTATTTCATCTCTGTTTCCAATGCCCCGCTATCTACTTTCAAAAGACCACGAGTGATTGTCTGTTGATCATCGAAATGATCACAGAAATCGAAATGGTCTTGAAAGTTTTTGTTGATAGCGTTCATTTAAGTATTCTCCAAAACAAGTTAATTATTTAAAGGGTTTCCCCTCACTGTTTTTATATTATTACATACATCTTATATTATAGTCAAGCGTTTTTTTTATCTTTTTTAAATTATTTTTTTTCGTTTAAAAAATCAGCAAATTCTTGACCTTGCGTTTTCACTTCATCATTCGTTGATACAGGAACATTGTTGTTGGTATCTGATGTTTGATTTATACTATCATTACTCTTTTCTTCTTGTAAAGTGTTTTTTTCATTTTTTTGTTTTTCTTTAAATTGTTCAACACTTTTCATTATAGCATTTCTATCATAATGAGGATTAGATAAACTATCTGGTGCCATTTGTTTTTGTTGATTGGGCATTGAAACAACATTCGTTGACAATAAGTATTTTCCGCATACAAGTAGTACAACTATTCCCATAACCACTTTTAAAGTAGTAGAAATAACATCTTTATCATTTTTAAAATAAGCTTTTTCTATAGCTTTACGTGTAGCTATAGCATCATCTCTATTTTCATATGTTAATAATAAAACGTTATCTTCTAATAAAGTATCTTCATAATATAATCCATATATTACTTTTTCTTCATCTTCTTTATTTCCTTTCATTGTTTCAACTTTTATAGGAAATGATAATATCCCATCAACTTTTTTTATTATTATTGCTCTATCTTCAATAGAAGATGGAGAATAGATGAATAACTCTCCAGTGCGCTTATTTAATTTTATTTTATTACTCATTTATTTTTCCTTTTCATCAATTACAAAAGGTGATTAAATCACCTTTTTTTTATTTAATCAATTTTTACATCTTCCAGTGCTTTTTTCAGTGCTTCTACTGCGTTTTGAACATAAGGTTTTTCCATTGGATGTCCAGCTTGTTTTTCTGCGAGATTATGTCCGAATATACCTGCTATTTCACAAAACGGAGTTCTTCTTCCTACACAGTTTAAAGCACTCCACAAAACAGGATCTATTGGTCTTAACCATATAAAGTATGACGGAGGTAAAACTCCTGTTAACCTTGCTGCTTCTAAGACACTGCATAATACATTAATTGTATAAGCATTTTTTGATGTAGCTTCTTTAACAAGTTTATTATTTATATGTTTTTTTATTAAACCATCAACCCATTCATAATTAGGAGTACTATCCATTGTTAATGCTAATTGTTTTAATCCATCTCTCGATCCATCTTTATCATTACAAATTTGTGCGATAAAACAAGCAAATAATGCTTTAGCATAATTTGGAAGATTTTCATGACCATCCCATAAAGCACCCAATTGTGATGAGAATAACTTTTCTGCTCTATCTCCATCTAAATTATTATTTTCTATAAGTAGATTATATTTTTTACAGAAATCTAATGGTTTTTTATTCATTGCCCATTTACCTTTATCTATAGGTTCTTTAGCTAGATCTAAGTTTAATATAGGATAAACCCAAGGCCATAAGGTTACTTCTGATTTCAATAATTTTTTCCTGCTTAAAACACGAGAAAATTTCTCTGATGGATTTTTATTTATAACCGAATAAGAAAATATTCCGAATATTATAATAAGGGGAACAGCTATATAAAATTTTAAGTTTTCAGCAAGATCGGATATTCTGCTGTAGGTCCATTCTTTGGGAGTATAAATATCAATAGAGTTATATGCAATATTCAATGTGTCATTATTAAATACTAACATATAGAGTTTTACCCACTGCATTTTAACCCATAGATAACCTGCTGCTATATCATTTCCAAAGAAGTGAGAAATGAGCCACCCAGCCACAAGAAGAACAATGATAACCATAATTATTTCCATTGTTCCGTCTGATTGATTTTGTTGAGCCATTTATTATTTGTCCTTTTTTATTCAAATATTATCTAGTTATAAATTATTGTTATTCTTTTGTCTACTCTGCATTAGGAGAAATCTTTTCATCAAGAAGTGTTTTTATTTTATCAAGTCTTTCATGACAAATAGCTTTTGCTGTTATAGCTGTTTCTACACAGTCGAATAATGTTTCTATATCTTCTTCTTTTGAATTTCTTAATGTATTTAATGCTTTATTTAAATCATTATATGCTTTATTAAATATTTCTGAATCTTTTGTCATTTCTTACTTTCCTTTAAGTTTATTTTTTTATTAGAATCATGCCATTGAATAGTTATAGTTTCTTTATTTTCTAATTCATCAGCACTTTTTATAATATGATTCTCACTATCTTTGATTATCACATATCCTCTTTCAAGAGTTGCTTGAGGACCAAGAGTTATAGCTTCTCTAGAAAGTTCAGTTGTTCTTCTTTTTAAAGAATCTATTCTTTGATATGCTTCATATATAATATTTTCTGTTATATTTTTTATATTATTTTCAAGCTTGTCACAACGTTTAGATTTTTCATTAGCGATAAAAGAAAATCCTTGTTCAAAGTTATAATATTCTTTCTGTAATGAATCCCATATCCTTTGAGCTGCCTTGGAAGGCGTATGAAGCGATAAAGAAGATATTTCATCTAATAGGCCATTATCTTGTTCGTGTCCTATAGCACTCCATACAGGAGTGTTTTGACTTAATACTTGATGTAGTATTCCATAGTCATCTAACCATGCTAACGAGGTTTTCGCTCCTCCACCTCTTAATATAATAATAATATCGTATAATGATGTTTTATTATTCTCAAAATAGATATCTTCTTGTTTTTTTATTTTTAATAGAGCATCCTGTATACTTGAAGATGTTTTTTCACCCTCAAAAGTTGCATTGAAAACATCCACTTTTATTAATTCTTTTTCTTTCCATTTATTAGCTTCACTAATAAAATCACCTAATCCAGCAGCTTCTTGAGGTGCTATAACAGCAATACTTGTTATTATATTTGGTGATAAAATATTTTGCTGCTTCCACCATAAATTTTCTTCTTTTAGTTTTTTTCTTATTTCTTCTTTTTTCTTTTCATGTTCTCCTATAGTCCACAATGGTTTTATATCACTTATAGTTAAACTAAGACCATATTTTATGTTATAATCTAGTCTTACTAACCATTCACATTTTATACCATCCTTTATCTTTTCTTTTGTCGCAAGCTCAAACTTATTAGTTATTTTGTAGGCATTACTTGACCAAATTTTCGCATTTATTTTTGATAACTCATTTCCATATAGATCCCTATCTATAAGCTCTAAATAAATATGACCATTTTTACCTTGCTGTTTTAGTTTCGCTATTTCTGCCACTATCCATACTTCTTCGGATAATGTTTCATCAACAACATCTTTTAAATCGTTTAAAAGATCGGAAAGAGTAGCTGTTTTATTCTGCTCCTCTGTTGATAAGAGAAGTAAATCACTTATTGTTTCTTCTGTTTTAGGTCTTTCTGTTTTTTTATATTCTGTTTTAATATTGAAATCAACTTTAGGTTGAATTAGTTTTATTTCATTTGGTTTATTTTCTTCGTCACTTTTTAAGACTGGCCTTTTTCTTGATTTATATTCTGTCATTTAGCACCTCCTTTTTTATTATTAAAAAAAAACGTTAGGTTGTCTAGCCCTAACGTTTTAATATATTTTATTTTTTATTTATTTTGGAGACTTTGGAAGGTTTGCTAATGATTTTAATCTTCTAAATTGATTTTCAAAGTTTGTAATTACTTTATCAATAGATAATCCATCTGGCCTTGATTCTAATAGAGCCTCAACTTCAACAACTGATTTACTACTTAACGCTTCTTTTACTTTTTCAGCTTCCATTTTCCAACAATCAGCAAAAGACTTACCTGCTTCTTCAACAAATACTTTGTAAGCCACTACTCTATCTTCTTCTTTAGTTAAAGCATCCAGACTTTCTTTCAAAGCTTCTGAGGCACTATTCATAATCATATTAGAAATTCTTTCTAAATCAGCATCTCTATCTCTAAAGAAATCAAACTTATTTTGTTCTCTTAATATTGGAGACATTGCTTTTATTAATGCTAACTGAACACTCAACGTCATAGGAATTTCTTTTATATCCCTATCAGATTTTTCTTGTTCTCTCTCTGAGGCTACTTGGTAAATGGCTTTTACCATTTTTGCTCCAATACTACCATCTTGTAACATATCATCTGGCAAAGCTTCCATATAAGTTCTTTCTAATACGTTTAACATCCATCTATTACCGGCATAAGTATGATTTACACCCATAACTTCCGCAGTTTCTTTTGCCATTTTTTGAGTTAGATCTGTCATAGTAATAAGATATTGAGCTTGCTCATCATCTTTATCAGAGTGAGCCAATGCTCTACTTATTGCTGGACCAAGCGTTCTTATCGTATTCATGATTTTTAGCGCTTTGCTTCTTGCCATTTCTTCATGATCGGCAAGAGCTAAAGGATTAGATAATTCAATCTTATTAATTTCTTCAGGATCTCTTAATAAACCACTTAGATCGGCAGAACTATCAGCTACAATCTTATTAACCTCTTCAATAGAAGCTATATCTGATTCCATTTCTTGTGGTTTTGCCTCTACTATTTCGGCACTAATTTTAACTCTTCTGCTTCTTGTACTATTATTTGCTGAACTATCAGCACCTTTACTATTAAATCCCATTTTTTAACCCTCATTTCATATTCGATTTATGAAGGTAATATACCATTTAAACTTAAAAAATTCAAAATTATTCAGTTATCATTTAAAAATAATAAAGGTGCTTCAAGCACCTTTATTTAGCTTTTAAAAAATACTTCTATGTCCTACATCTGGAGTAGAATATGTTGGATAATTTCTTACCTCTAATTTATTATTATCTAAAGCATTCTTAAAGTTTTCATGAACTTCATTTAAAGAGACAGTTATTTTTTCTTTACCTAATTTCTTTTTATAATTAGGTTCGCTTTTCTCTATTAATTTTTCAATACTATAATCAATATGATGCGTCCATAATGACATACTATTTGTCTCTAAATATTCATGAGTAGCAGGACAATAATCAAGAAGACCGCCACTATCTTTATAAAGATAAAAAGGTAATTTACTTCCATTTATCATATTTCTATGTGTACTATCAGCATCAACTAATATTAATGGCAATAACATTTCAGGTTTTGAAAGCATTACCGTTTCATTAGGAAGACTTATAACTTCTCCTTCTATTTCGAATTCTACACCTTTTTCCATCCAATCTTTAAAAACTTTATCGGTGAATAAAGAGAGCTTTTCCATAAAAGGATCAAGTGGATATTGCAACTCTATTACATCATTTTCATTTTCTTCGTTCATTTTAAAATCCTTATTTACGATAATCTTATTATATATTATTCAATTTTGTCTCGTGAAGCAACTTATATAGTATTTATGACTTGCTTTTTTTTCATATGCAATTAATATTTATACTATAAAACAATAAATTCTTAAACTTTAAGAGAGAAAAATATGTCAGAAGAAGAAAAATATGTCAAACATAGTATTGGAATCACAGGAATGCTTTCTTGGATAATGAGATGGCAACAATATAAAGAAGCTATAATAGTTGAAAATGGAAGTAATATAAAATTAAGTTTACTTCCAAGTAGTAGATTTGGTTTGGTATTTCCTCTAGCATCAGCATATGGTAAAATCCCTTTTCTTGTTATGCAAAATGAAGAACTGGCATGGTTTAAAGATATTGAATGGAATAGAGTTATGATAAAAAAAGGAGATCCCCGACTTTACTTTATTTCAGAAAAAATTAAAGGTTTTAATTATTCTATGCCTGATCTTCCCGCATTTTCTTTTTCTGTAGAGTTTGATTATTATGAAAAAATAGAAAGTTTATTTTCTTGTAAAAAGATAGGATTAAAAAATATATGGTTTGATGAATTGGGTGAAGCTCATATACCAAAAGGTAAACATTTAGCAGAGATAACTGTATTTAATAATAAAAAAGATCAGCCTGTTCTTTCTGAAAGTGAGACATCTACTCATAAATCACAAGAAGATGATATCTTAAGAATGATGGAAGAAAATGATAGATATAATAATTATGCATTTATTGGAGAAGAAAGCGCTGTTGAAGATTCGTTCTCTCATTTATTACAAGGCGCTAAAAGTAAAGAAGCAGTAGCATTATTAAAGGATGAACATTTTGATTTAATTGATAAAGCTATTGTAAAAAAAGGAAAGAAAAGGATAAAAGAATAAAATATCGTAGTTGCTATTTTATACACTTTTATTATAATTAAATAAATGTGCATTTATTTATCAAGGAATAAAAAATGAAGAAAGATTTTATTTTAATGGAAGCCGGAAGTGCTGGATTAATGAAAACAAAAATACCTAATGCTTTTCAACATGAAGAACATTTTACGAATGCTGATAGATTAACACGTAGAAAAGGTTTTGGTATGGGTGGAATAGTTTTAGACATTCTTGAACCTATAAAAAAAGCAGTTGATAAGATCCTTAATGAAACTAATTATATTCAAAGAGATAGTCATACCAGTTTAGTAATACAGAAATTCTCTGAACAGTTATCTAATGATTATAAGATGAGACAACAACCTACTTTATCTAATGCTCGAAAGCTCAGCATGTGAAATATAACAAATTTGAATGAATAACTAAAAAGGTATATTATTCGTAGTATACCTTTTATTTTGCAGGAATTAAAAATGGCTAAAAAACAATCACGTTTCACAGAAGAAGATCTTAATAATATTTTAAAAAATAATAAATCATTAAAAGTTAAAGAAGAACAAAAGAAAAAAACATTATCTACTCTTAAGGCACTAAAAGAAGAAGGCGAAGAACAAGATAATGAAAAAAAGAAAAGAAAAGGAACAGATGTTAATGTTATTATAAATTCATTAAAAAATAGCATTATTAGTACCTCTTATTCAAATAAAAAAGATAAGGAGTACCTTTGTATATGGTTTACTGGAGCCAGAGTTTTAACGCTTAATCAAATATTTGCCATATTAGAAAAAAGACCTTATGAAATTTTTAAATATAAGAAAGTTTGGCAAGAATGTATTAATAATGCAATTATGACCATCCCTTCAAACAATCGCCCTTATTTTTATAAAAATACTCGTTTAACTTTATTTAGACGAGGAGTTAAATTAGTGGATATGGATTCATTCCAAACAGTATTTAAATATTGTATCGATGGTCTCAGGTATGGAGGAATATTAGCAGAGGATAATCCTAATATTATTTCTGAAATAATTCCTATTCAACAAAAGGGGAGTACATCAGTAGGTATTATGCTTGAAAATATAAAAGAAAAAGAGAATACTGAACAAGAGGATATTTTTAAAAAATGGTTTCAATCTGATGAACCAACGAATATAAAATAAGCGGCATCGCCGCTTATTTATTTATTCCATTTCTTCTAATATTTTTAAAATCTTTTTAGTTCTTGCCGGAGAAAAAATAGATTGCATGAGAGTTAAGCTTTTTATTGTTTGTAATCTATCTAATAATAATCTATTAACAGGATCTTCTTCATTTTCTTTAGCTGAACTTACTATATCAGCACTGAGATCATTTGCGAATTTTTCATCAAACCATTTCATCATTCTTATGGATCTTCCTGATGACATATAAGCCATAACAAATAACAACTTATTTGAATTTTCACTTATACTATCTGATTGGCTTTTATCTAATCTTGTTGATAGCTTATCAAGCATTCCTGTAACTTCTTGGCTTTCATCAACAGTCCAAAACTCTACTCTTTCCATTGCTTTTATTACTTTGGATAATCTTGGAGATTGATTTTCCCAATAATCTTCTATTATTGATTTTCTTAAATTAAGCATCAATATTCCTCTTATTTTTTTATAATATTATTAGATTTACTTTTTTTAGATTTTCTTTTTAATGCTTCAACTTCTTCTTTACTGAGTAAGGTAGTAGGCCACCATTCTTTTTTATCATTAAACCATTCTGAAACAGATACAAGCTGCCTTCTTCTAATTTGATATGTTCTAAAAGATCCATCAAACATTTGTGAACCACAAAGCGCCATACATGCTATTGCTGGACCTAAAGCAAAAATATTACCAATTATTAACATTTTGATTAAAACTACTATAGCTACAATGAATATTAATAACCCTATATAAAAACGTAATTGATGATTAAAATAAGCATTCTTAATATTTTCTTCATTTAATCCCATTCTTAGCATAGCGTTTTCAAAACTCTCTTCTCTTCCTTTTTTTACAGCAAAAGGATTTAGAGATTTTTTAGCATCACTGACTATTTTATTTCCGTATTTCTTAGCTTCTTCGGTTCCTAATAAGACTTTACCTTCATTAACAACCTTATCTTTTACTGTTCCTGTTCCTTTCTTCAACCATTTAAACATTATACATTCCTCTAAATAAAAGCGGTATACCTGAAGATATACCGTCTTTTTAATAATAAATCAATTAGCAGAGATAATAAATATCCTTATTTATTACTTCCTTGAGCGGCATTTATCGCATTAGCTCTTAAAGTAACAAGAGTTGATTTACTTACTGGTTGTAATTCAGCACCCATTTGAGCAGCAGCTATAATATTAGCATCTTCTTGTCTTTCGATTTGAAGCATTGTTAATCTTAATTGAATAGCTTGCATTCTAGCTATTTCTCTTAAAGACTCTTTCTCATCCGCACTACTTATTGCTACCTGCCATGCTTTACTACCAGTAGTATCAGCGTAACGAGAGTAGATTTCATATCTTAACATTTCCCATTCTGATGGTTTTGGAGGGAACTCAGCTCCGGGGAATAAGGTTTTATATTTTTGTTTAACTGAATCATCTGTCCAAGCAAGATTTGCTCCTTGAGTGGAGCCTAAACTTGAACCAATATTAGCCCCTCTTGAATTAACAGTAACATTTCCAGCTTTTTTCATAGCTAATATAGAATCTATAGCATTTGTTCCAGCCGTACTTCTTGATGTAAATGAAGCGAACGCTGATAAAAATTCTCTGCCTTCTTGAGTATTTTCTAATTCAGGATCATTTATAGGTTCTACTGGTAAGTTTCCTATCAAGTTTCTCTTAACTGTTTCAGCTATTTCTAACTGTTCTTTTGAGTAAGATTGGTTTGATACTTTTTTATTTTGAGCATCACTTCTTGATAATGGAGGATTTGTTAAACTTCCAGCAGATTTATCCTTATCAGGATATTGTCCTATTGTAGAACATCCACCTCTCTTGTATTTAACATCTTCTTCAGAACAGACTTCTATAGCAACACGTCCTTTAGTGTTTTTATATCCTTCTTCCCTTGGTCCTTCTGCTTTAGTGAACATTTCAACACTACTTTCAGATAATGCTTCTTTAGCAGAACTTGTATTAGAACCAGCAGATCCTCTACCACCAGCAGAAGTTACTTCTTCACAAGCATTAGCGCTTGGAGTTCTTTTTAAAGCATTTTGCATACGTTGCTCTTGTATTGCTTGGTTAGCATTACTCAAAGATTGGTTCTTTTGATTCTCATTAGCTGTTATTGTAGCCTGAGCCAATTTATCATTCATAGAAACCAAAGTTTCTATCAAACCATTACCAGATGTAAACCCCATTAAATACGGATCTAAAGTATAATTTGTTACGGGCCACGCAGCAGAAGCTGTATTTGCATAGAATGTTGAAAAGCATAATGCGCATGTAATTCCTAAAACTTTTCTTTTAAAATTTTTCTTTGCCATGTTATATTTTCCTTATTTCATTGCACCGCTAATACTATCCCAAATATCACTTGTAGATGTATCACCTACACTACCGCTTGTGTCAATTCCAGCACTAGAACCTGTTCCACCCGAAATACTTCCACCGATATTACCAAGACCTATTTCACTTAATCCCGGTATACTTGATGTATCAAGAGATACTTGATTATTTACTTTAGTCATTACTTTACTTACTTGATCTCTAGCTAAATTACATGCTTTACTTATTGCAGCTTCTTTTGCTTTCTTTATTATACTATCATAACTTGGAAGAGACAGACCTATACTACCTGTAGGCCAAGCATCTGTACAACCAATAGTATCTAAAGAGTTTTTGATGTTATCTAAAAATCCTTCAGCGGCAGCAGCTTCATTAGCAGCATCCATTTTTTGATTATTAACTGCTGCTTGAGCAATATTTGTCCCTACTGTTGGGCTACAAACGGCAGCACTCGCAAAGCTAGCAGTGCATAATAAACTTGTAGCAAGCATTAATTGTAATACTCTTTTTTTCATAACTACTCCATTAAATCATTAAACATATATAATATTTAATAGAAATATTAAATATTATCAAGATCAAATGTAATAAAACTTATTATTTTAATCTCATATTGTTTCTATTTGATACTTGATTATCATTATTTTCTATTCTGTTTTTAGATTGTCTCATTTTTTCTGACAATGATTTCTCTTGCCCAAAATCTGGATGTTGTCCATTTACAAAATATATTTGTTCTTTTCTTAAAGGACCTTTTAATATACTTTGTATTTTATCTTTTAATTGAGACATATCTTCATGGAATTCTATTTTTGCTGACATTGACATTATATTTCCCCTTTATTTCACTATATATATAATTTAACGCTTATTTCACATATAGGGAAGAGCTAAAACGATTATAAATTATAAAAACCCATTTCTTTTAGATTTTTCTTTAACTCTAAGACAGGGAAAAACACAAATAATGAATCTTCTGATTCTATACTTATTACTTTGGTTTTTGTATTTTTGAAAAACTGTTCTGCCAATACAGAAGCGGCGTAAGCTTCAGGAGAGTCTTCATCAGAATAAATATCCCATTCTATGGGAGTATCAAACACTTCATCCATAGGCTTTTTCTTAAATAACATTAGAGCGAATCCGGGAACAGCATCACTGAAAAATATAACCTGTTCTTCTCTTAATGTAGCCGTGTTTAATATATGCATGAACGTACTTTGCATTTTAGCTCTAAATTCCATCTTATGTGATGGTAAGTCTTCTATTTCCATAGATAATGCTAGAGTTATATCACTACTTAAAGACAATGCTGTTTTTTCTAGATCATCAAATGAACGATTCATTTTCTTCTTATGAATCGTTTCATTTGTTTCTATCGTTGTTTGTCTATGAGTCCCTATTACAGGTTTTTCTTCTATAGCGGTAATAGAATTTTGACTCAATTCTGCTTTCTTTTTTCTTATAGATTCTACTAATTCAGATTTCATTCTTATTTTCCTATATTGGACTAAATAATATTTATTATTTCTATTTAACTTATATTCTATAAATAATCAAATTACAAATAGGACTCTATCTTTTTTTTATTTTTTGTTTATGTTATATAAAACAATATATATAAATAAGAAACAAGAGCAATGCTATAGGAAAATTTTAATGAAATACCAATTAATAAGTGATGTTCATGGACGATTTAAAAAAGTGTCTTGGGATAATAATGCTGACATTGTTTTGGCGGCTGGAGACATATCAGAAAATCTTGATGAAGGATTCAAATTTTTAAACACATCTCCTATTCCGGTTTTATTTATTCCGGGAAACCATGAGTATTATAAAGGAGATTTTTTAGAAAGACACCAAAAAATGAAAGAGCTATGTGATGCATCTAATGGACATATAACTTTTATTGATAGGGAAGTTGTTCATTTAGAAGATACTCGTATTATAGCTACCAGTCTTTGGTCTGGTTTTAATAATTTTGATCCTTTACTTATTGATTGTGCTTATGGAGTTATGAATGATTATAGACATATATTAATATCTACACTTAATCAAAAAGAAGCTTGGCGTTCACAAATAGATTTACTGAAAGATTTTTATCTAGAAAATAGAAAAAAAGTATATAACAGTGGAGGTATTGAAAGGTTATTATTAGAAGAAAACTTTTCATGCCGTCAAAAATCAAAAGTTAAAGATTATGATATAGATCACAATATTCTTGATAATTATAATCCTGAATTTTTTTCACCTTTTGTATCTTATTTGCTTAATAAAGAGAATACTCATTGGCTTGAGCAACAATTAGCAAATCCTTTTGATGGAAAAACATTAGTTATGACTCATCATGCCCCCTCTCGTTTAGCACTATCTATAGGAAACTATATAGTTAATCCAAGAGGTGGTTGCTTTGCTTCTTTTATTAAGAAGAAAGTAGCTAAACATAAGATTGGGGCTTATACTAACTCTTTAGAAAGACTTGGAATGAATTATAAAATTGATGGATGGGTTCATGGTCATTTTCATGAGCATATGAATTATAGGTTAGGTTCGGCTAATGTTATTTGTAATCCTACAGGAACTAGAAATAGTGATACCTCTGGTTATGAAACTTATGTATTTAATTTAGACGACACTGAAAAAGTTATTGGCTTAAAAAACTTATTAAATCATTTTATAAAAACATTAAGTAATATAAGCTCTTGGTTAGAATATGAGTTAAGATATGAATCTAAATTTGATTACTTGAATTTTAGCTCTATCTTGATAGCTATATGGGAAGAAATAGAAATTATACTAATAAGCTTAAAGTCTTTACCCAATAATGAAATTCCAGCATTTATTAACTTAGATATTACAAATCCTATATTATCCATTGACGATCTTAGTAATACTCAAAAACTATTGACTTATGATTTGGTTAGAATAGGTATAAGAGCAATAGATGAGAGGATTCAATCTATACAACCTCAGATTATAGAATGGTTAAAAACTTTGTAACTAAAAAAGGCTCTTAAGAGCCTTTTTATTTATTATTAATCTTTCCACATTCTCATTAATTCTTCTAATCCTTTAGTTTTCAATGTATTTCTTTGTTGTTCAATATCACTTGCTAATCCATCAATATTACTACTATTACGAATCCTTTGAGCTACTGGTGTTGAAGCATCGTGAGATATTAAAAATTCTGTTTCTAATTTCTTACCAGCAGGTTTATTTCCTATAGCAGGAAGATCAAATAACTTTTGATGTAATACTACCCTTAAAGAGGATGCTAATATTGATTTAACATCTGCTTCAGAAAATTTACCTGTTGCCAATGTTATAAAACGTTTTAATGATGATACAATGTCAGAACCATGAATAGTAGTAAATACCAAGTGTCCGTTAGTTACTATACGAATAAGCTCTGTTGCTGTTTCTGGATCTCTTGTTTCACCAACGTATAACATATTACCACTACTTGTTGGATAACAACGCATAGCCCCTTTTAACGCATTAGCAAACTCACCTGATGGAACTTCTGTTTGTATACATCTTCCGTTACCATGTTTACCATGTAAAGGTAATTCAGGAGGATCTTCTATAGTTAAACAGAAACTATTAAATTTCTCTAATCTTTTAGCTATTGTTGAAGCACATGTTGTTGATTTACCCTGACCAGTTTCACCAGTTATTATAACAAGTCCTCCTTTAGATAAGCTTTCATGAAGTAATACAGATTCTACAGCTTTTTCTAAACCTAAATTAGCTATTTGAGGCACTTTACTTGGTATACGTCTTAGAGTTACTATTTCTCCTTCAACACTACTAGAGATAATATGTCCTCTAAACTTCATTTTTCTATGTTTAATAACAAAATCTTCTCTTGTAGGATCTTCTCTTTTTTGACTTTCTTCAAATAACTCTTGTGCCATAGTTAATAATGCTTGATGTGCTTTTATATCTAATGGTCCCGGAAAAACATAACCATTGGTTGGGTTATCCTTTGGAAGATACCAATCTGATATAACTTCATAAGGGTTGACTTTATTACTTGTATCGCTCATTACTCTATCCTTTATTGTTTGTTTTTTTCTGTTTTTTTTACTATAAATGTTTTGTTGCTTTGGTCAACTCTTTAAAATAAAAAAGGATGCTACGCACCCTTTTATTTTTATTTACTATTACTTATATTAGATAGAAGTAAGAACCAATGTGTTGCTGTTAGCATCAGAACAAGCACCTGTTGTTGCTGCTACGTCAAGTGTTCCACCTGCTGGCTTAACAGTTGTAGAGCCTACTTGAGCAATGTAGAAGTTACCTGCTGTTGCCGTCATGATCTTAGTACATTCTGCTGCTGGTACGTTAGCATAAGTAATTGTGAAAGAAGAACCTGCTGCTGATGATGGACCAGTGTTAGCTACACCTAATGTTACAGCACCTTTGAATGCGTTGATTGGTGTTGCAGAGTTACCTGAACCGCTTAACATGTTGTCAGGGAAGATCTTAGCCTGAACAGCAACGGAGTTATTCAAACCAGTAAAGCTTGAAGCGGAAGTATAAAGGGCTTTAACACCAGCTTGGATTGTTGCGATGTTATTACTCTCAGCTTGTGAACGTTGTGATGCTTGCACTTTAGGATATACAATAAATGCTGCTACTACTAAAGCTGCGATGATACCAAGAACAAGTAATAGCTCTAAAAGTGAGAACCCTTTTTTACTTTTTCTGTTTTTTAATAAAGTCATTTTTTTCATTTGTTTCTCCAATAATCGTTAATTTCATTTATGAAAGAATTCTTCACTCACTTCATTGAGATAAAGTAAACCATCCTTTAGAATCGTCAATAAATGTAGGAGCAATAAAATAAAAAGATAAGATAATCGGTATACCTAAACCTTTTTTAAGCATTTTTTAACGCTTAAAAGACAAAAAGAAGGCAAGCCTTCTTTTTGTTTTATCATTATATAAGTAATGTATTATCTATTATTACTCATTTGTTCTGCTATTGTTGTTTGTAAATTATATGATGTGAAGTATATAGTTAAAACACCACCAGCAACACATATTAATAGGAAGTTTGTTAATACTGCCATTCTTGCTTTTGTTTGAGCCACACTTTTTTCAAGAGAACGAGAACCTAAAATAAATATAGCATCTTGGAAAGACCCTAATCTACTGTAGTCTTCTATATCCCCTGCTGTTTCGTCATCAAGTAATCCAGTATTAAGAGCTTCCCCTTGGTTTGGTCCACCTTGAGCCATTTTTCTTTTCATGATAGATAAATGAGCCTTCATCCAAGGAGATGCTGTTTTATCCATTAGTTTCAAGCATTCATAGTTAGCTATACCTGCTTGCATTAATGAGGATAATGCTATCAAGAATGAAGATCCTTGATACCCTTTATATATAGACCACGGAGGAACTTTATCAAAGACTTTTCTCACACGACCTACCCATTTATTCATGGTAGCAGATATAACGAAACCTAGTACGCCTAATACACATAATATAATAAACCAGTTATCATAGAAGAATTTAGACCAGTTATATAATACTTGTGCATTACTAGGCCATTGTTGTAATGGTAGCAATCCAATAAATACTGGAGCCATTTGTACTTGGAAACCTATTAACATTAAGAATATCATTGTTACTAACACGACAGGCATTATTAAACCTGCTATGATAGCATTTTTATTCTGTGAAGCAGCAGTAGAAAGAACAACTGCTTGTTCTAAACCACTAATTAAACCTTTACCACGTTCACCAGCAGATATAAGCATATGTTCAGCAGCAGGTGTCCACTCTTTTATAGCATCAGAGAATTTAGCACCCTTATCCATTTCTTTGATCCATTCTGCTAAAACTTTACCACGATAATCTTTCTTTTTATCATATCTAGTTTTTATGGTCTTCAAAGTAGATACAATGTCAATATCAGCTTTTAAGAAAGCAGCTATCCTTTCATACAATCCGATTCTGGTCTTTAGACCAAAACGCATTTTAGCCGTAATACCCATTTTACTTTTCATTTTTTCTCCTAATTAATGTTTACCAACTTTATTCATTGGGATTGATATTACAAATCCTATCACGCCTATTACAGACAATATAACTAACCAATTATCGTAGAATAATTTAGACCAGTTATATAATACTTGAGCATTGCTAGGCCATTGTTGTAATGGTAATAACCCAATAAATAATGGAGTTATTTTAACTTGGAATACGATTAATATTAAGAAGATTAGAGCTACTAATACAGACGGTATTAGTAAACCTTCTATTTTTTCATATAATCCTATTTTAGTTTTTAGACCAAGATACATTTTATTCGTAAAACCTATTTTATTTTTCATTTTTTATTCCATTAATCAAAGTCTACCCATCCACCTTGTTGAATTTCTCTAATGCTTGAGGCGTTTTCTTCGGCTTCTGTTGATACTTTATTCATAATAGATTCATTATCGTTTACTGAATCACCTATTCTGCTTGCTTTCTTATGATCATCACCAAGCATTTTCTGACGCTTATCTGATCTCATTTGTTCAAGCATCATTATTGCCCCATTTATTGGGCCAAATGCTTCTTCGATATCTTTTGGACAAACTATTCCTTTTCTCATTTTTGATATAGCATGTTCTAATACTGTTTTACCTGTCATATCTTCTGAATCTCTATTTCCATCAGATAAGCCTCTCCAGTATTCATAAGCACCTATTGCATCTTCTTCACGGAAATATTTAAGCATAGTAAAATCAGGACTTATTATTTCAGCACATACTGTACGACCAATAACACCTAAATTATTACAATGAGAACAACCATTACCTCTTACTCTTATATTATCTTTTGAAAGATCAGCAACATCTTCTAACCTTTTATTAAGCTCTACTGCTTTACTATCAACTTTCATTCCCTCAAGAATTTTATTGAATGGTGTAGAACAATGAGGACAAATTATAGGAATTAATTTTTGATAAATTAACCCTGTTAGAAACTCAGGAGATCCCATAACACTTGGTTTAATACCAAAGTCAGCTAAACGTTCAATAATACCTAATGCTGATGAGGCGTGGATGGTTGTCATAACTTGGTGACCAGATTGGGTAGCTTTTTTCAAACCATCACCTGTAAATCCATCACGAATTTCCCCGATCATTAATATATCTGGATCTCCACGCATTGCGGCTACTAGTGGAGCATGGAATGGAGACTTGGTTGAGTTTTCATCAGCCTTCATACGTCTTACAGGAATCTGTGAAACGTGAGGTATTTTATATTCTGGTGGATCTTCTATTGTATAGATTTTACATTTTAACCCACGAGCCAAGTTAGTAAACATAAGTAGGTTCTTCAAGGTTGTTGATTTACCAGAACCAGTTGTACCAGCAATTATTAACGCACCTACTGGTTTAGCAATGATATTTAACAATGCTTTTTCTTGGCTTGGAGAATATCCAAGTTTACTTAGTGGAGTATATTTTTCATCATCACTACCAATAGGAAGCACACGAAGAACAACATCGAATCCACCCGGATATGTTGGTAACGATTGATAACGAAGTTTTACTTCAATATTATTAACTATTCTATTTATTGCTGCGGCTTGATAATCATCAGCATTGAAGTTTATATCTTTACTCTCGGATTCTGCCAGTACGTTATAAATAACAGTACATAAATCCATTGTGTATTTAGGATCTAGACTTTTATAGAATAATAGCTCACCATGTCTTCTCATTCTTATTTGAGATTTTGACGCTCTTTTTTCAAAGTGAATATCGGATACTTGTTGTTCAAGTGAGTATCCTATTATACCATCAAAAAATTCTGTTAATTTATTATTTGCTGTTTGGTCTACATCTTCTTCTTTATTATTATATAAAGATGTAATTAACCCTTCATCTATGTGAGCTTCATTTTCTATTGTATACCCTAATCTCTCTAAACTTCTTTTCATTGTTATTAATTGGTTTTTAGAGCTTTGAGGGGTTGATAGTATCCATAACTTTCCGGGAACATCTTCAGTAGTTCCATTTCTAGCAAAAAAACAAATTTGCTCCATTAATTTTTCAGATAAAAATAATTGCCCTACTTTGAATCTTAATGGTCTACCATTGGGTAAATCATCGATACTTTGAATATTTTTGACAAATGAACTTGCATTGTCTTCTAGAACTGTTTGTTTCATTTATATTCCTTTTTTCAAAACTTTTAATGTTTTATTTTATTTCTATTTTATATATACGCAATTTTTTGAAAAGGTAAAGCAAGAAATACGTATTTTATTAAAATTAAAAATATAATAGATATAAAAAAAAGGAGCCGAAGCTCCCTTTTATACTTTATATTTGTTATTGACGGAATCCAGCAGGAATTGGTGCTACAGGAGCTTGAACACTATCGCTATCTACACTAACAGAAGATACAGGTAATACAGCTTTCTTTTTCCCTTTTACTAAAGTTACACCAAGTTCATTCATTGAAGATACTTTATATCCATTAGGAAGTTTCATTCCTTGTTTGGCTACAAATTTATTACCATTTACAACTATTTCAGCATAACTTTGATTTCCTAAGCTATATACTGCTGTTGCTTGCATAGCTGGTTCTTCTGGAACTACAACTTGAGGAGCACCAGTAGTAGCAGTTCTTGGTAATGGTGGTAAATTACCTGATGGATAACCTTGTTGATTTACAGGCATTTGACCGTTTACTTGACCATTATCAGTATCTTTTTTACCATCTAACTCGCTAATATCTTTCTCAATCTTTTTGAGTGCGAATTCAGATTGTAAATATGCCACTTTTCTTAATACATTTCCTTGAGCTGTACTAGAATAGTCTTTTTCTTCTTTTTTAACTTCTGGTGTTTTAGCTACTTCTGGAGCTTTAGTAACCACTGGCTCAACTTGAGTTACTGGAGCTGGCGCAGAAACTACAGGAGCTGGAGTATCTGAAATCAACGGAGTTGAACTAGGAGAAGATAATGATGGAGTTGTTCCAGCATCGTTAAATAATGTTGGTTCTTCTGCTGCCCAAGCCTGAGATGTCATTGTTAAACCTAAAACTACCGCTACACTACAAAGAGATTTTTGAATGTTTTTCATCGATTTCTGTAAGAGCACTATATTAAGTGGGGATAGCTCGTCATTTCTGACCCTTTTCTTACTTCTCCTTTTTATCATTTTGCTATCTTATATTGTTAATTATTTTTAAGGATATAAAGGGGCTTCATATCAATATATATTTTTTTACTACATTACTTTATTTTTTCAAGAGTAAATATAAAATATTTTATTAAAAAGCCCTATTATATTATCCACCGACTACTGTTTTTGATGGAGGAATTGTTGGTATTGTAATCTGATCTGCTACTTTTACATAGTAATCACCTTCTAATTTCCATGATGACATTTTCATATCATCGCCACCAAAAGTCACACTCAATGTTTTAACATTAAGGGTAGCATCATTCATAACTTCAGCTAATCCTCTTAACTGCCATAAACCAGTTCCTTCTACATGAACAGGCCCTGTTGATACACCTAATCTTATAGGTTCTATATTTGTATCTTGTGTTACACCTACTGGAGGCTGTGGTAATGTAATATCTTTTGTTATTTCATTTGAAGCATCAAAAGCATGTTTTACATCTCCAAATTTTATTTCTTGCATTTTACTTTGAGTTTCCATTTTGAAATATCTTACACTTGGTAGTTCTTCGAAGTTTCTTTTAGGGAATGTAATACTACTTCCTGTTAGAATATAATTAGCTTTATCTCCATTTATATTTACGTCAGGAAAATCTTGCATTAACGTTCTATTTATACCTAACTCACCTCTATCTAAGTTAACATTACAAGATGGAACATTATCAGATAAAGCACATTCTACCCCTACGAGTTTCCATCCATCATGAGCCATTGGAACCCTATCTATAATATCAGCCCATGAATTAATAGTTGATTTTGAAACACCTTTTGATATCAAATCATTTAATCCTGATTTTGCATCAGCTATAGCCTGTTCGACAACAACTTTTTTCTGAGCTTCATATTCTGCCTGAGCTTTTAATTTTTGTTGTTCAGTTTGTTGTTGCTGCTGACTATTTCTTGTTTGTTGTTCCATTAATGCTTTTTCAGTCGCCCAATCATTATACAAATAACCTGCTATACCTATAACAATAATACCAAATACAGCATAAAGAACTTTAGGGTCTAATCCTGTTAGTTGACGTGGTTTATATCTTACTGGAACACCTTTTACTAGTTCTTCAAAAGTTTTTTTCTCAACTATAATAGTACCAGTTTGATTAAAATCTTGGTAAACATCTTCATCATCAGTATATAAAATGAAACTCCCAGCATCAGGACCGTCACTTATATCTTTAACAATATTTAAAAGTTCACGACGAGAGCAAACCACATCACTGTCTGCTGTTGGAGCACCCTTCTCGACAACTACTACCCAAAACTTATCATCATTAGGATCTACAGTTTGAACAACTATCCAATTTAAATGTTCAAAATCTCCATTTTCTTTTAGCTGACGTGCATTGTGTTTTTTATTAGCAGCGGTTAGCCATGCAGCACCTGATGGAGCAGTCATTTTCTCATCAGCAGGTATTGCAGCGATCATGAACTCTTCTTCGCCCTTTATAATGATACCTTTTTTAACATCATTATTTTCTTGTAAAAAGGCTTTTATTGCTTTACCACTAGACGAATCTAATGTATTCAAAGTTGACCATACAAGATTTATGGTAATATTTTTCTTACCCAATTCTATTTTACGCACGTTTTATATCCTCAGATTGTGATTATTACCGCTCTTTCGAGCGGTATTTATTATTATTTAGTAATATATGGTGTAACTATAATCACTATCGTTCTGTTTGTTGACTCAGCTTGTTTTTTACCACCTAAGAACCAAGCAAACGGACTTCCTACACCACTACTTGTGTCTATTCCCTGAACTTGTTGGAAACCAGTAAGAACTAAAGTTTGTCCTGATTTCACAGAAACGTTTTGCATAAAGTTACGCACTAATCTTTGTGGCAACTGAACTGTAGAATCACCTGATGTGAAGTTTACAATCTCTTCAATAGAAGATAAATCAACAGTATATCTCATGATAACGGTGTTATTATCTGTTACGCGAGGCGTAAAGTTCATAGCAAAACCTTCTGTTACCACACCCGGAGTGATACTTGATGAGGATACACCAGAATCTCCAGATACTGTAGTTTCAGCAGATGCTACATATGCTTTTTCACGAGAAACGTTTAGTGGAACTGTTTGACCGTTTAAGGATATAACTGAACCACTTGTTACTAAGGATGTTTTACCAGCTTTAGAAAGAGCTTCAACAATAGCACTACCATTTACAAGCGAACCACCTTTACCTGTTAATGTAAAGGTCTGACCGCTGGTATCTGTATTGTTTCCGTTAGTAGAAACGTTAATACCCCATTTACCACCAGCAAATGACCATACGGTACTCCAATCTATACCATAGTTATCACTATCAGTACTTTCCACTTGATAAACCTGAATATTCAATAATACTTGTTTTGAATAAATTTGGTTAAACTCTTTTATTTGATTTTCCATTTGATTTAAAACATCAGGAGTATCAGTTACTGTTATAGTACCAGCACTTGGAATCATACTCATTTTACCTTTTGGTGAAAGACTTGATTGTAAAGCAGAACCTACATCAGCCCAAATAGCGGTTACATCACTCATTGTTGTTGTTTGACCACTTGTAGCACTTTGAGCCGAAGATGTACTTGCTCCACTACCACCACCACCAGTAGTTGATGCTGCTGTATTTAATGATGCGTTAACTTGTGCTATACCCGCTAAAGCATTTAAACGGAACATTTTTGTTGCATAACGGTAAATCTGAATAGAATTACCATCCCAACGCCATGATAAGTTTAATTTATCTGTTAAATTATCAAGTAAACCAGCAAGATCTCCTGTATAAACAACGTCATTAATTGTTAACTTGTTGTTTTTATCTCCGCCAGCGCCAGCACTTCCACCACCAGAAGAAGAGGAAGAAGAGCTTGAAGATGAAACTTCACCCTTACCTTCGTTACCGATCATTTGACCAAACTGACCTTCTGTTCCATCAAGGAGATCTTGTTGGATTCTTACAGGTGCTCCTGAAATATGACTTAAACGAGCAATAATCTCTGAAAGAGGAGTTGGCGTTTGAATATTCATACTTGCTTTTTTTCTAAAGAAATCAGGCAAGTCAGCAGATTTATCAGCAAACTGTGTTGCTACAATTGGAGTTTTATCCACGTAAAACTCATCAGTTTTTGAGAATAAATCAGCAGGTGCTACGTTTGAAGCAGATTTAGCTAAATCTGTAGCTGTTGAACGAGTAGTGGAATAGTCATCTGATGCTTGTCTACTTGCAGCACAACCAGCAAGTAAGGAAGTTAATGCGATTCCTATAACAGCTTTTTTAAAGTATTTTTGTGACATGGTGATTCCTTTTTTTATTAAAACTTGTTATTCTTTTAGTTATTATTAACGCTTATCAAGATTGGTAAACGTATCATTTACAGGTGTTCCTACAACTGTTTCTTGCTGGAAGTTTCTGCTTTCTATTCTTATTACTTTATTACCTGAACTTAAAACTGCTCTTAATGGTTGATCAGCATCTTTATAAGCTGCTATTACTCTTGCTATTGGACCATTATTAGCATCAATTGCTCCAGTTAAAGTAACGTCTGCTGGAATACGGTAATCTGGAGCACCCCAAGATACTGTCCATCCTGCTTGCTTCGCCCAACTTTCAATATTTTCTCTTAGAGTTTTTGATTTACTCAATGTCCAAGTTTGACTATAAGAATATCCACTTGATACACTATTAGAAACAGGATTTGCAAATTTTGTTGTAGTTGCTCCAGTAAATACTGGACGAGGAGCTACAGAGTTTGGTGTTGTATTAATAGTTGAGGATCCAAGAGGTGTGATGAAAATTTCTCTTGTATTCCAATTTACATTAGCGCTAAAACTATAATCAGATGTTAAATCACCTAATACAGATACCCAATCCTTACCACCTGTCCAAGAAACGGGTTGGTTTAAATCTACATTTCCTGATTTACGTGCTTTCCATCCATTTGGAACAACTTGTTTTAATGCTGTAGAAAGAGGAATATCTTTCGCCCATCCTTTCACTGGAGCACCAACAACAGGTGTTCCTGTTTGGGTTACATGAGAGGATTTAACAGATGCGGATACTACAGTTGGCGTAGTTGGTGCCGTATTATTAAAAAAAGAACCAGTAGGCTTATTAGCAGGAACACTTGTAACATTTGTAGCTTGAGGGGTAGGTGAACTACCATCATCAATTAAAAGTTCTGCATTTGCGGATGTTGCTGTTAAAAAACCCATAGTTAGTGCTACTACAGATAAACGATGAATACGATTCATGTACTTTTTCTCCTTAAAGGGATTATTATTTTTAAAATATTAACTATGAATAAAAAAAACTTTACTTTTAGTCAATATCTATAATCAATATTTTTTTGTTTTTTTTATTATCTATCACTTCTTCCTAATCTACGTCCTATTACAGCAGGCTTCGATCTTCCAAAAATGATAACTCTCAATCTACGGAAAGCATTAGGAATGTTATATCCATAATTTTCTAAAACGGCTAAAATAACTAAAGCTAACACTCCTAAACCAAACGTAAATAATGAAAAGTGATATAACATTACTAATAAAAAAAGCATCGCCCTACCATCGACAAAAAAGAATCTAACAGTACGACCACTCTCTCTCCAATAATTCTCTTCCATTTATTTCACCTATATCATTAACATTCCTTAAAACAATTAGCAGGAATTATTAAATAATCAATATCTCTTCTCTTATTATTTATATATTTATTTTATAAAAAAGATAAAATCAATTATTTCTTATTTAGCTAATAATTTTAATAACAGTTCTCCGAGTTGTTCTGTTTCAGATTTATTACTATTATTATCTTTACCGCTGTCTTTTTCTATTTGTTTAATTATATCTTTATCTTCCATTTTAACCTTGTCAGTAACTTCTTTATAAGTTGCCTGAGATATTCTTCCTTTATTTAATTCTATCTCAGCAGCTTGAGCAAAAGAACGACCATATTTCTTAAGAACTTCACGAGATGACAATGATAAGTTTTCAACTCCAGCTTCTAAAAGATAGTTTCTTACTTCATCATTGAAGATTACATATTCTCTTAACGCAACTCTTCGTCCATCTGTGCTTGGTACTAAACGTTGAGATATAACCATATTTAAAGCAGATATAATATCAAATGCTCTTGAGTTTTTCTCTTCAGCAGGGAATACGTTAACCATACGACGAATAGTTTCAGCGAATCCATTTGTATGGACAGTGGTATATAATAAGTGTCCTGTTGTAGAAACTACGATAGCTTCTCCCATTGTTTCAGCATCACGAGCTTCCCCTATTAATATAATATCTGGTGCTCTACGCAATGAGTTTCTTGTTCCTGCTTCGAAAGATTCAAGGTTTTTGTATATTTCTGTTTGAGCTATTGAACATGTTGGCTTGTCTACAGAATCATATACGAATTCTATAGGTGCTTCATAAGTTAATATTTTTTTATTTGAATCTGGATTTTCAAGGATCGAACGAATAATAGCTGCTAACAAAGTAGATTTACCTGAACCTGTTGCCCCTGTTACAATAATCATTCCTTGCGATGATACCATATTATCAATAATTTCTTGCTCTATTCCTAACTCTTCAAGTTTAGGTGGTGAACTTGGTATTGTCCTTGCTGTTATCTGTACTCCTTTTTCGCCTCTGGCAAATATAGGTGTAGCATTCATACGAAAACGAACTCTTTGAGAACGAGTAGGTCTTATTTCATGCGCCCAATCAAGATCATGAACACCATTCAATGTTGCTTTTGCTGAATCAGAACCATATGTTGCTACGATTATATCAAACACTTCTGTATTATCTAATCTTCTATTGGTAACTCTGTATAACTTACCATTTATTTCTAGCATTATTTGTTCTTCTGTTTGTATGGTAATATCTGATGCTCTATTATCATTTGCCCATAATAAAAGATCATTTATATGATTACCTGACCATCTTGCAGGTTCATTGGGATATTTTATTTCACCTTCTATAACTTTTGTTTCTAAATATCCCTTTTTATTTTGTTCTTCACTCATATTTTTCTCCCAACATTATTTTTTAATACCTAGCTTTATAAGCCTTTTATATGCCTCTATAGCATTATTTTGAGCTATTGTTGTAAATATAAGATGCCCTGTATTAGCCATTTTTATAGCATCTATAAATTCTTTTTCCTTTTCCTTAGAAATATTTGTTATTAATATATCTTTCATATTTTACCCTATATAGTTAAACACCTCCCGAAGGAGGTGTTATTTGTTTACTTCGGATTAGATGTTGACCAACGTTTACCATCAGGGTTAAGTTGAGCTTTCGTTGTAATCTTGATTAAACGATCTCCAACTGCCATTTCATCACCACCACCAGTAATACCAAGTTCAGAACGAGCCAATGTAGGTTTAACAACAAGACCTTGTTCATATAGCTTTTTAAATCTTATCATACCTTCGAAATCTCTTTTTAAGCGACCTCTATTAGCATTGAATGAGTTATCTGCCTGTTCAACACCTTGATCCCAACCTTTCTTAGCCCATTCATCCCACAATTCTTTTTCTGCAGAATTCTTAGGTAATAAAGAACTATCAGGTAAAGCAGGGTTTGTAAAAGCTACAAATAGATATTGCTGCCAGCGAGGAACAACGTTTACTAATCTTGCAGGAGATTCTATTTTGTATATTGTATCTGATGCTCTTACTTCATCGTCATTAGGTTGGTTATACGCATTTCTACCTTCTGATATTACGGGAGGTAAAAAGCCGGGTTCTATTTGTAAAGCATTAAAATTAAAAACTTTGTCATAATTATGAGCATTTTTTTCTAGAGCTTTGTTTATTTTTTCTGCTCTACTTGCAAGACCAGCTTGAGCACCAAAAGCAGCTGCAGCACTTTGTATTGCTTCTGCTCTTATTGGAGGAACTTCTGATTTAGCATCTTTGTCAGCTCTTTTCATTTGATCGGCATAAATACTTGTTTCATCATATTTTGCATTTTGTGGGGTTGCATCATCAGAAGACGTTCCCCAATATGCGTCATCACCTGCTACTTTATTTGTATCAGATATTGACCATCCATTATCCTCAGCATTAGCATAACTGCTTGTTCCAGCAATTAATGCCATTCCAAGGCAAACAGATATAAGAGATTTTTTTAAAATCATATTTTATTCTCCGGGAAGTTTATTAACTGAACCACTTATCTATTAACGGTAAATGAGCTGTATAGTTTTTTTACTAATATCTACTTTAACATCAGCTTTTCCATCAATAGACTCAGCTACCCTACCAAGAACAGTTTTAATACTTTCATTATTAGCAACTACTCTTACTTTTAATGGTTGTACAGAACCTACCGTGTAATAACTAAAGCCAATTTTATTAGCTAATGTTCTTAATAGATCAGATGGATTACCATTCCAATTTATTCTTACTTTTTTATCAAGATTTTCAGCAATTAACTGTCTACTAGCATTAGTATTTCCACCCGGCACATCAGGAACAGTAAAAGGAGATTTAGCCATTCCAGAAGGTCTTCCTGCGACTGTAGTTCCTATAGGGTTTGTTTCATTTCTTGGCGCAGCATCACCTCTTTCTAATCTTATTAATGTATTAAGAGCATTTGATGCAGATTTTACGGATTCTAACATTTGCTGATCAACATAGTTTTGAGCTTCTTGCATTTCATTTTGATTTGATTTCTTATTTACCGCACAGCCACTTAAAGTGAGCATAGACAAGGCAAACAATCCAATTCCAAAGTGCGTAGTGACATTTTTTTTCACAATATTTTTCTCCTTTGATCTTACGATTGTGATATTTTTATTTTGACTGTTCCACTATGAAGTAGATTCTTCTTTTTAATATTCTACTCAGATCATATTTTAAGAAGCTAACACCGCTCGCCTACGGCTATATCATATCATGAGTAAGTGACATACAAAGAGCTTATTGTATTCTCTTAAAAAATCAAGATGCTAAACACACTTATATTAAAAATATATATTTTAAATAAGCACCTTATTTACTTTACCACTACCCAAAGGAAGTGTTTTTATGCTATTACTTGATAAAAATTAAAATAGAAATAAATTTTATTTCTGTCAACTTATCTTTTATAATTGTTATTAAAATATATTCAAGTAAAATATTTTCCTGCTATTTTCATAATAAATACTCATCATTAATAATAAAAATCAAATTTATTTTATCTTTTTGTTATCTATTTACACATAATATTATTGATCTTATAATATACTATGTTAAGTATTACGTATGTTACTCATAATATAAAATGGAGACATTGATGGCGTTACAAGAAAAACCTACAAGAGATGAATCAACAAAACAAAAGTATAAAAAAAGGACTTTAGAGTTGATGAGAGCTTGTAGAAAGAATTTAGAATTAGCTACACATGAGCATTTAGATTTAAGACAATTCGTAGGTTGGTTAATAAATAGGAAAACTGAATGGTCAAGACCTACTTGGAGATTTTATAAATCTTCTGTTGTTTATTATCTTGAAAAAGAAATAGAAGAGTCAGGAAAACATGAAGTAGCAGAAGAAGCTTTGGAAATACTATTAGAGCAAGGCGTAGAAGGCTGTGTAAAAAAGACAGAAAAAACATCAGGGAAAAAGTTAAAAAAATTCCCTGTTAAAGATTTTCATAAAATACATCAATATTTAGAAGAGCATGAAGGAAGATGGCATGAACCATTAAGAAGATGGTTAATATCTGGATTAATTACAGGCTTGAGACCTCAAGAATGGGCCAATACTTCTTATACTACAGCATTAGGAGAAGACGCTCTAATTGTTAAGAATGCTAAGGCTACAAATGGTCGTGCTCATGGGCCTACGCGAACTATCCTTTTAGGTAGCTTATCAAATGAAGAAAGAGAAATAATAAGATTACATGTAGAAAGAGCTAATGAATGGGAAGAACATGATCAATATCAGTATTTTTATAATGCATGTGCTAATACTTTAGGTAGATTATCTCGTTCTATATGGCCTCGTAGACCACAGCATGTTTCGCTTTATTCAGCAAGACATCAATTTTCTGCTGATGCTAAGGCTTCTGGTTTGTCTAGAGAAGAAATAGCTGCTTTAATGGGACATGCAGTTGATGATACAGCAACTAAACATTATGGTAAAAAGACTGCCGGATCGTCATTAGTCATGGTTAAACCAGATCCTGCTGAAGTTCAAAAAATTAGAGCAACATATCATAATAGATTTACTGGTGAAAATGAAATCAGGCCGGGTATGGTAAAAGGGAATAAAAATAAAAATATATCTAAAGGTGATAATAATTAAAAAAGGGGGCCACCCCCTTTTTTTATTTTTGATTTAAGACTTTTTCTATTCTTTCACCTGTTAACTCTTCTTCTAAAATTAAATCTCCATATAACTCATTTATTTTATCTTTATTTTTTTCCATTTCTTCTTTTGCTATATCGTAAGCTTCTTTTATCCATTCTGCAGCTTTTATTTCTATTTCTCTTATTAATGACTCATGTTCTGGAACATAAGGACCTCTTCCTGTAAATCCATAATATTGAATAGCATCTTTAGCAAGTTTACTAGCTCTTTTTATATCATCTGCTGCTCCACCTGTTAAAGCATGGCAAAACACTTCTTCTGCCGCTCTACCACCCATTAATACTTTCAATTCATTGAATATATCATTTTCTGTTTGAAGTATCACTTCTTCATCTGGATTACTTGCTGTTATTGTTACACCTAAAGACAATCCTCTTGGAGATATAGAAACTTTTTCAACTTTACCTCCCGTTTTTATTCTCATTAAAGCATGACCTAATTCATGGAATGCTACGAATTTTTTATCTTTCATTGAAGTCATTCGATCACCTTCTTTTACTCCCATTATAATTTTATCTTTAGCTAATGAAAATTCAAAATCAGTGATTATTGTTTTATTTTGACGAGCAGATTCTATAGCTGCTTCATTAACTAATTGCGCCAACTCAGCTCCAGAAAAGTTTTTAGTTTGATCAGCCCAATAACTTAAATCTACTCCTGATAATGGTCTATTTTCACAATGAACTTTCAAAATTTCATATCTATCATTCCTGCTTGGATAATTTATTAATACTTTTCTATCAAACCTTCCCGGTCTGACTAAAGCAGGATCGAGTTCTTCTATACGGTTTGTAGCTGCTACAACCACTAAGCCTGTATTATCACCAAATCCATCCATTTCAGATAATAATGCATTTAAGGTTTGAGTCCTTTCATCGTTTCCTCCTGATGTTCTACTTGCTCCAAGAGCATCTATTTCATCAATAAAAATAACACATGGCTTTAATTTTCTTGCCTCTTTAAATAAATTTCTTACTGCCGCAGCACCTTGACCAACATATAGCTCTACGAATGAATCTGCTTGTTGTGTTAAAAAGTTTGCGTCTGCTTCACCCGCTATTGCTTTAGCAAGCATAGTTTTACCATTTCCCGGAGGACCATATAATAGTATTCCTTTAGGAACTTGTGCTCCAACTTTTACATACCTACTTGGATCTCTTAAATAATCTACTATTTCTATTACTTCTTGTTTAGCATTGTTATGCCCTGCTATATCTTTTATTTTAACAAGACGACTATCATCTTTTTCTATTTTATTAAACTTCTTGCCAAATATACCGTTAGTTGAAGGTTTTAATTGTTTTAATATAAAGAAGCCAAAAACAATATAGAGTAAGAATATTCCAGCCTTTAATACAAGATCTAAAATAACGGCTAAAACAACTTCTGTTGGTCCCATATTTTTAGAAACAAAGTTAATTTTTATATTACCTTGAATATCTATATTATTTGTTTTTAATATATCAAGATCTCTTTTGTTTAATACCTGTTTGAAATCATCTATTCTCCATGTTTTATTATTAGAATCTTTATATTTTACTTCATTTGGAGTTATATATATTATTCCACCATTTTTTTCTTTAGCATCTTTTATTAACTCTTCTGTAGTCATTTGCCCTTGTACTTGACCGCCATTATCTACTAATGCTAAGTTATTTGTTACAACTGATCCTGTATCATATGCCACCCATGCTATCATTAGGAGCGCTCCAGCAAACCAAAAAAATTTTTGAAACTTTTCACATAAAGATAAAAACGCCCATATTTTATCTTTAAATTTTCTCCAAAAACTCACTTTCATAAAACCTCCAGTTATAATATTTCTTTAAATAAGATAAGCATAAAATATAATAGAGGCAATGCTTTGTATTAAGTAAAAACAAAAAAAGCACCTTCGGAGGTGCTTTTTTATTTTTCTTCTATTATATTTGTGGAAGTTCATTTCTTAATTCATCTACAAGTCCTGTTATACGAAGCTTTTGAGATAACTTTTTAACAGCATGGAACATTGCCTTTTTCTCACCAATAAGAATTAGCTTTTGTTTTGCTCTTGTCATACCAGTATAAATAAGATTCCTGTTTAAAGTATAAGAATGAACTGAAGATACAGGAATAATTACTATTGGTTTTTCACTTCCTTGACTTTTATGTATTGAAATAGCATAACCATATTCTAAATTAGAATAATTACTCTTATTCATTTCTATTTTTCTACCATCCTCGGTATTAAATATAAAAGATTCATCTGGAAGTATATCTGAAACGATTCCCATATCACCATTAAACACTTCTAATTCGTAATCATTTGAAGTTTGCATAACTTTTTCACCATCAAAAAAATGAGGCATCTCCATAACATCTTCTGGAGCAGGTGCTTTAGGGTTTAACAACCAACGTAAATAACTGTTCATTGTTTCTGTTCCTATTTCTTTATTTTTTTGAGGGCATAATATTTGAATATCATTGGTATTAGTTCCCTTTTCTATTAGACCCTCAACTACTTCAAGCATTTTTTCCTGTATTTCCATCTCACCATCAGTTTCAATAAACGCATAATCATCTGTCCATACATTTCCACCGACTTTTGGCATTTGTCCTTTATTCACAAGTTGAGCATTTATTGCTATTTCAGAGCCTTTTGCTGTTCTATGAACTTCTGTTAGACGAGCTACAGGAATCGTTCCACTATTAATAAAATCTCTCATAACATCACCAGCCCCTACAGAAGGAAGCTGATCAGCATCACCTACAAATAAAACTTTTGCTCCATCTGGTATAGCTTTTAACCATGCATTCATTAAAGCAGTATCCATCATAGAGTTTTCATCTATAATAAAGAAATCTCCATTTAATTTGTTTTTATCATGATGAGCAAATGTTTTGCCTTGTGCGCCTAAAGTTCTATGTATTGTTTTTGCTTCTAACCCAATAGCTTCTTCCATACGCTTAGCTGCTTTACCTGTCGGGGAAGCAAGTGTAACTGATAATCCGGCTTCTATAGCAAGACTAACAATATTTTTTAAGGTAGTTGTTTTACCCGTACCCGGACCACCTGTTAATACAACAACTGGATTATTAAGAACTAACAATGCTGCTTTTCGTTGAGACTCATCCATTTGCCTTCTTTCAGAAGCAATTTCTCTTTCAAATAAACTTCTTATTTTATCGCTTATTTGAGGAGCTGTATTAAACAATCTTTTTATATTTTTAGCAATATGTTTTTCTGCTTCTACGCTTTTGAATGGGGATACACATAACTGTCTTGTTTCAACTATATGTGGCTCTCTATTCATACCTCTATATTCTACTGATAATATAGGTAGTTCTCTTAAATATACTTTATATGTATTAACAAGTTCCTGACATATTGATTGAATTTCACTACTTTCCATTCTAAGATCTTTAGCAGCATCATTAATCCATTGACTAACTGGTATTGCAGTATTACCTTCCTTATTCGTTTTTTCTTGAAGCTCATAATTTAAAGCTGCTTTTAAACGTAAAGGATGATCTAAAGGAAATCCCATAGAAACTGCAACTTTATCGGCTGTCTTGAAACCAATACCATCTATATCAACAAGAATATAAGGATTTTCAGTTATTTTTTCAATTATATTAAAGTCCTTATTTTTTTCTTTAATACTTTCAAACTCTTTATAAACTTTAATTGCACTACTCTCACCTATTCCATATTGTCCTAAGTAAGAAACTATTTCATAAACCATTCTCTTTTCTTTCCATGATTTTGAAATAGTATGCATTTTTTCTTCTGTTATTCCTGATATTTCTAATAGTTGTTCTGGATGATTATCAAAAATATCAAAGGCTCCCATTCCCCATTTATTTACTATATTTTTAGCAATCGCAGGGCCTATTCCTTTTATTCTTTTTGAGGATAAATAATTAAGTAGTGCTTCTGGCGATTCAGGTAATTGTTCATTAATATAAACAGATTCAAACTGAATGCCATATTTATTATGGGTTTTCCATTTACCAACACAGTCTATTACTTGACCTATTCTTTTATGTTCTCCAAAGCTTGGAGAAACGCCTTGAACAGTAAATCTTTTATTAAAATAAGGAATACCATTTATAGTAACTCTTAATGGTTGTTTACTTGTTGGTTCTCCTTCAAAAACAAAAAAGCCTGTTTCTTCATTAAAATGAATTACAGTAATAACTTTTAATGCTATTTTTTCTACTTCGCTTTCTTGCTGTTCTTCAAGCATACTTTCTTGAGCATAATGTACTGACTTTCTTGAACCAGCCATTCCTGTATTAAATCCCATTATTTAACCCTTTTCTATTTAAACACATTTTTTAATTATAGCACCTCAATTTAAAAAATACAAAGAAAATGCAATATAAAAAAGAGGAATAGCATCCTCTTTTTTATATATTTTATGTTGTTAATTTATCAAATAAGATTACGTTTTTCTGCGTATTCTATAAGTTCATTAACGATTTCATCTGTTATACTTAAGCTACTATTATCATCCAATTGATTAACTGTTTTTAGTTTTTCTTTACGAGCTTCTACATCATCTTTTGCTGATCCACCTTCATACCTTATAGCTAATAAACGCCTAGCTTTTTGAGGACCTATTAAATCATATAGTTTATTCCTTATAGCAGCATCTTCTGATGTTGTTGAGAACGCCCATAACTCTATTGGACCTAAAGGAGCTTTAAGTAGCATTGTATACCATCCTTGTTTAGTTTCGAACTTAGCAAGGAAGGTCCCTCCTCCTTTTTGTGGTCCTTGAAGCTGATGTTCAAGAGCATATCTTTCAGCATCATCACTAAATCCTAAACGGCTTCCAAGCTCATCAACAACCTCTTTTGTTCCTCCAGCCATAACAAATATACCTGTAGCAAACTTAATCATTGTATCATCGAAGTCTTCAAGCGCTTGAGATGCAAGCATAATATCAACTTGCCACTTACGACCTTCCCTCATATCTACAATAACTTGATCCCTTACTGCCTGAGCTGTTGTTGTCCTGTGGAATTCGTCATAACATATACGCTTTGGATCTTCTGCTATTTCTGCTATACGTTTTAAGTGAAACTGTTTATATTCATTAACAGGAACAGTCTCTCTTAATGGTATATTTATTGGAGCAGGTATTTGTCCTATAACATCTTTAGTTAAGTAATAATCTTTCGCCATAACCTGACGAGCAAGCATATACATTACTGCTGTTGTTCTTTCTGCTAATGGTCCACCTTGCTTTGCTACTTCTTGAAGATCAAGAGCAATAACACGAGCATCACCTACATCAAACGCTGTTGGGTTAGCAAGTATTGGGAAGAACTGTAAAGCATCTCCTATAGCCCTACTAAACGCTTCTATTAATGTTTCTCCAGTAGATACTGTTAGTTTACCATAAATGTTTTTAATCTTATCATCTTGAGCAATACCCGTGGCTTCAGCAAGTAATGGAACAGCATAACGTTGAGCAACTTTTGCTACATACGCATATTCTTCTCCATGTTTGAATAGTTCATCCGTAATTTCCCACCATGTCGTATCATCATCAATATATATATTTAATTCTTTTATAGCAGCATCCACACGAGGGACTTGTCCTTTAGCATAACGTTTAGCACTTTTGGTATCAGAAACGCTTAAATACATTTGATCAATTACTGTTGCTACCAATCCTGCCATTCCCTCATAAGGTTTGTCTGATGAAAGATCTGTTACAAGTAATAATACAAAGTTTCTCAAGAAAGCTACTTCGGAGTCTGTAGGTGCTCTACATCCTAACTGAGTATCAAATATATTTATAGAATCTTCTTTTACTTGTCTAAGCTTATGATACATTACTAAATGTTTTTTATCAGAAGGTAATGCTTCTTTTAACAATGAAACAAGACCTGATGAAGATGGTCCAATATCTATGATAGATATTCTTGGTAATCTTTTAGCTTTTGGAGCTAAACATAAAGCAAGGTTACACATATTCATCAATACTGATTTACCAGAACCGGGCTTAGCAAATATTAAGTTAATCCAAGTTGTTTGTTTAGATGAATAAGGTTGGTAAGGCATTATTTTACCTTGAGGAGTTATAAATGTTACAGCTCCTTTATCCCAAGGTGAGGCAGGTCTTGAAAGAGGCAATAATTTAAAGACATCTTTCATTGGAGCTGCACTTTTGGTCGCTATACTACCTTGAGTGATAGCTAAACCTGATGATGCTACCCCAGCCATTGGATCACCTGTAACTTCTGATACTAATGCTCCACCCCAAGCTTCAACTGTTCTTGCGAGATCAGAAGCACGTTTTTGTAATAATCTTTCCTCACCTTTAGGTGCCCAAGTACATACAGCTACACGAACACTTACAATAGTTTGTGCTTGTGCTTGTAATTCTTGAAGATTTTTTATATGACGATGAATCATTTTATTATTCCCGCCAGCGAAACCTAATAACTGAGCCATCATTCCTTTAAAACCAAAAGATGATAAACCATCACCTTCTATCAAGAAAGATATTCTCCAAGGAAGTTTTCCTTTTTCTGACATACGAACAAATAAGTTAGAAAAGTATTCAAGTTGTTTTGGGAATAAGTCAATATAAAGTGGGGAATAGATTCTATCACCTATTTCTACGATATTATTATATTTTTCATTTATTTTCCCATCACGAGGACATATCTGCCATCCAAGTTTAGGCCACATAACATCAAAACTATCCATACTAGGAACGTTTTTTCTTACACTCGGATAAACTACATCACCGGGAAGAGATGGTGTCCAAGTTTCATCAGTGAAGCTCGGATCCATTGACTTTCTCATTTCTCTTACTGCTGCATGTACATTTAGTTTTTCAGTCGCTATATCAACATGCCCAAGTTCATGAATAAACGCATCCACAAATGCTTCATGGCGCTGACTTAATGTTTCAAAACCTTTTAATGGATCTTGAGAATTACGAGCAGAAGGTATAACCTTACCTTTCATTTTAGCTCGTTCTTCTTTTTCGTTAGTTTGATCATTTTTTGAAAGTGCTGCTGGTGTTGACCATAAAGCCATAAAACATGACTCTGTACAAGCATAATAAGCGAGGTTATTCTCTCTTTCAGTCAAAAGGTCATCCATATCTAAACCAAGAGTTTTTGCTGTTTCTCTTGAAGGCTTTAGCACTTCTTGTATTGCTCTTTTGGTTCTATCATGATCTACTTCAAACCATACTTGAATTTTATGCCCTTTACTTTCAAATAGTGATTGAAGAGATGTTTTAACAGGAGTAACGACTTTATCTTCAAATGTATGCGCAGATATTAAGCTTTTTATTCCTTTTATTTCTATGATAGATACTAAGGAACCATCTTTTGATACTAAGGTAGTTTCATCATTAGCTGTTTCCATATCAACGTAGTTTGATATACTTTGTTTTCCAGCAGATCCTAAATAATCTAAAAGACCATCAATACTATCTACTACGGACGAAATAATTCCCATAAACCTTCCTCTTTAATAATTCGTTTTTATCTTTTTGAAACTTATAAATATAGCATATAATAAAATCTGTCAATTTAATCTTTGTTAGTTATAATAGATTTTCCAGATTCTACAGAATATACTACTTGTTCTTTTATATTTTTTTTCCACCATTTATCATAATCATTATCTTCTGTTACTTTAACTAGTTTTGCACCAGAATCTTTAATAACAGTAAACATATCATTTCCTGTTTCGCCAAATAAATAAATTAATCTATCTATATTTAAAAATGCTGGTTCTCCACTATCTTTAAATACCTTTCTCCAGTTCTTATTTATCCATTGATCTAATAAAGCAATACCATCTATATTATTTAAACTATTTTCATCGATTCTTTCATCAAAATTAGCAATATCTGATAATTGATGTGGAACAAGTAGTCCTGCTTTTCTCGCAACTTGTAATAACTTCTCTGGTGATCCTGTAGTTTCAAAAACTATTTGGACTTTTCCATTCCCATAAGATAATACTTGATAACCATTTGATTGCATGATTGTTGCTGCTTTAAAACAATACATTTTATCAACAGATCTCATCCATATTGATCTTGGTGTAACAACACCTTTTCTTCTACTTTTAGGATCTCTTGCTGGACTCATTAATGCTTGCATTAATATATTAGATATAATTCCTTTCACCATAGACCATTGCATTAATGGTTGTTCATTTTCTAATAATTTAGTTTTATCTTCATATTTAGTCCAACCTTCTGCCTTTACTCCAGAAACGATTGTAAACGAAGCAAACTTGTTAAGTGTTATTACCTCATTGGTTGTTAACCATATATTGCTTAATGAACTTGAACCAATAAATTCTCCACGATCACCTAAAAATAACTTACCCCAATTTTTTTCTGACCATTCAACTCCATCAAATAGTTTTATATCTGAAACTTGTATTAATAATGGTATTTTGGCATTATTTTCTATCCATCCCATTCTTTTTTCATTATCGTTAGGCCATTCAGCCTTACTTAATGTCTGCCATTTACCTGTTGGATAATAAGAATAACAAACTCTTTCAGCATGTTTAAAACGTGGAAAGTATAATGTTATAGCTCTTTTGTTAGCTATTATTTCTTGAGGTAAATCACATTTTATAGTTTCACTATATGCTTCATGAAATACTCTATTAATTGTAATATCGTATAACTCTGGTTTAGGAGAAACAAGGGAATGCATAACATCTACAGCGGTCCCTTCTCCCCATAACCACTGCTGATCATTCTTAGCTGCCCATTTACTCAATGAATCTATAACCATTGAAAATACTTCACTCCATCTTTGAGCAATAACGCTAACTTTATCATTTGGCATACCTGTTTCTGATAATAAACCTGAAAGCTCTACTCCAAGAAAATTATCTTCTTTGAATCTTTTATATCTTCCAAGCTGCCATAATTCCGTTTTTTGTAAATTTGTCCACCAGATTATATCTAATGGTAATTCATTTAGTTTAGTAAATGGGAAAGCGGTGTTTCCACCTATAGATGCCCATCCTCTCCATTTGGTCGGAGGGATGTCTGATTTTTTTTCAAACCAAATAAATCCATGCATTGTCTTACTCATGGATTCTAAAGGATTTGGTCTTTCTATATCTTTATCTATTTCATTCATCGCAACACCAATTTTATCTTATTGAAGATTTATTTTTCATTTCGAATATGTCCATGCTTTCAGGTATTATATTTTTCCACATATCGCCTACAGGAAGATCTTTGTATTGTTTAGAAATCCAATAATCTACAGGTATATCAAAACGAGTTACTAAGGGTAATAATCTTAATGGGGCTAAAAATTCATCCGAACGTTTTTCAAGTTCTTCTGGTGGTATTTTTAATAAACTTTGTGCTAATGTCATAGGATCAGAAGCTTCATTTCCTAATGCACTAATAACTAAATGTTTTCTTGAATCAAGCGAAACATATAGACTTTTAGCTGAATTAACCCATTCATCTTGACCACTTTTTAATGCTATAAATATTGCTATACATAATCTATTTAAATCTATTTGTGATATTTCAGGCAACCATATAATACTACCTCCACCTGTATCTCCAACAGTCGATAAATGAGAGGCTTGATGACATAAAGGACAAACAGTAGTTAAATTACTATGATTATAATTTTCGTGATTATGATCTAAATGATGTATTTCTTGATGCCTTTCAGAGCGAAAACCACAATAATAACAAGTATAATCATCTCTTTCTAATATAATTTTTCTAGCTTCTTTCATTCTTTTATTTTTATCTAACTCTGTTCCATGCTGAGCTGGAATTCTCCATGAAGATCTTGTTGATACTAATTTTAAAACTTTATCATCATGTAATCTTTTCATAAAATCCTCTTTTTTATTTTCATTTAATCCAATTTAACAAATAAAATAAAAAAATAAAGACTCCGTGGAGTCTTTATTTATATTATTTATTTTTATGTTCTTATTTAATCTGGTTAAATGTAGAACCAGTTGCATCCGAGCTTTGGTGTCCATCACCGTTAAGAGTGTTGGTCATTGTTCCTAAATATGTTGGAATACCAATTAATGCTGCTGAAACTAATAAATAAGTTATAGGCTTAGAAAGCTTAGTTTGGTTTGGGTTTTCGTTATGCTCTTTGAACTTAAGAGCTGACATTCCACCTGTCACCAATCCACCTACGAACATTACACCAACAGCTAACTTAGATATATTTGTTAACTGATCTGTTAAACGACCAGCTACCCCTGATACTGTTTCAGCATCAGCAATTCCGGTGAAAACTAAACTTGAAGCTGCTGCTAAAGCTAATGTAAATACTACGCTTTTATTTTTCATGCATATATTCCTTGATTATTTAATCTGATTGAAAGTAGAACCAGTCGCATCCGAGCTTTTATGTCCGTCACCGTTAAGAGTGTTGGTCATTGTTCCTAAATATGTTGGGATACCGATTAATGCTGCTGAAACTAATAAGTAAGTTATAGGCTTAGAAAGCTTGGTTTGGTTTGGGTTTTCGTTATGCTCTTTGAACTTAAGAGCTGACATTCCACCTGTCACCAATCCACCTACGAACATTACACCAACAGCTAACTTAGATATATTTGTTAACTGATCTGTTAAACGAGCAGCTACTTCTGATACTGTTTCAGCACCCGCCGTTTGAGCAAGTAGAATGCTTCCGGCTATTGTTGCAGTTGCTAATACTGCTTTTTTAATACTTAAATTCATAAAAATCACCTCAATTTAAATTTTAACTATTATTTAATCTGGTTAAATGTAGAACCAGTCGCATCCGAGCTTTTATGTCCATCACCGTTAAGGGTGTTAGTCATTGTTCCTAAGTATGTTGGGATACCGATTAACGCTGCTGAAACTAATAAATAAGTTATAGGCTTAGAAAGTTTGGTTTGGTTTGGGCTTTCGTTATGCTCTTTGAACTTAAGAGCTGACATTCCACCTGTCACCAATCCACCTACGAACATTACACCAACAGCTAACTTAGATATATTTGTTAACTGATCTGTTAAACGAGCAGCTACTTCTGATACTGTTTCAGCACCTGCTGTTTGAGCAAGTAGAATACTTCCAGCTATTGTCGCTGTAGCAAGAACGATTTTATTTAATTTTACCTTCATTTATAAACTCCTATATATTTTTATTTATTATTATTTTTATTTAACCAATAAATAACATTTTAACTTTATTTATATTTATCATTACTTAAAATTAACTAATTTTAAAATATTATCAATGTTATGCCTTTATATAAATTATAAAAACAGGATGAACGGGCTACCTTCAAATCTTATTTTTACCAATTTCCTATTCCCATTGGCATTGTTACACCTTTAAAGAAAGTTCTTGCTAATATACCTACAGTTGTTTGAATATTAATCGCTGCTGCCCCACCAAATAAATGGGTTAAACCTCTTCCTAATGTTCCTTCTTTACCAGCACCAGCATCTTTTAATAAGAATAAACCTCTTACAAATGCTATATGACCTAATAATTGAACGAATACTAATACTCCTGATAATGCTTCTGCTACTCCCGGAATTCCTGATGTATCATTAATAGATGATAATAATCCTGTTCCGTGATATCCTTGATTTGTTAGTGTTGTAGCAATAGTTCCTATTGAACTTGGTAACGAAATCATTGCAGCTCCTACTATTGTCCACATAATAGGAGTTTTTATAGTCGCTCTGCCGTCATTTACTTCTCTAAGTTTAAACAAAGCCATACCACAAATTATTATTCCAATAACAAAGCTTGAAGCACCGACTAATTTCATTATAGCCATCCAAGAAGCTTCACCATTAGCGAACATTGTCGCTATATTACTATTTTCTGCGAACGCTTGTTGATATATAGACATAGCCAAAAATGTTACTATCCATTGAGCTAATGTTATACATCTACGATCTTTTATACTAAGGGCTTTTATCTGTTTCATAATTAAATCTACGAGACAATAAATATATTCATATATATTTTCTTGCGGGATAGCACTTCTAAAATAATGTATTTTAGAACCTTTCTCTTCTCCATTAATAAGCTATCTGAGTTGTTCAACTTAATTATATAAATAAAATAGATATGGGAAAAAATCTATAGTATTTATAAAATATTTATTATATTTTTTAATTAATTATAGCTTAAAATAAAAATGTGCCAATATATAACATATTAAAAATAGAATATTATTTTTTAATAATATAAAAAAAGCTCCCGAAGGAGCTTTTATTTATTTAATCTTATATTTATTTTAAAACAAGTTTACCATTTGTATCATAAACACCATTATCTGGATCTATGCTTCCTACTATTTTACCGTTAGGTAATCTATCACCTATACCATAAGTAGATGTTGTTCCATTTGGATGTTTAACCCATGCTCGATCAGTTACTACTGATTGTAAGGTATAACCACCACCTAAACGAGAACTTGTTGTTGATGCTTTTTTAGGAGCTACATATGCTTTTCTATGACTTCTTGGAGCATCTTCATCAATTATTTCAACAGAGTTATATCTTGCATTTGAAACTCCAGTGCTTTTTTTCTTCTTAACTACTGGTTTAACAGCTTTTTTCACAACAGGTTTTGTTGCGACTTTTTTACAATCACTGTTTTCTTTTGTTGCTGCTGCTACGACTGCAGGTTTACCACCTTTTAATAATTCCTCAAGCTTATCAACTCTTTTTCCTATATTATCAACATTAGTATTTGTCTTATCTATACGATCATTAGTATCACCAATCATATTATTAAGAGATTCAATAGATGTAGACAAACCATCCATCTTAACAATTAATGCCTGAATTGATTGATTTAGCTGTCCAGCACTATCTGTTGGTATAGCAGGTTTATTTTCTAATGGTTCTACAGCTTGGTTAGGTGTAACATTTTGTCCAACAGACGGCATAGGCTGAACATCGTTATGACCTAAATCAGGAGCTACATCTTCTGTTACTGGTGCTACTGGTGTTGGCACACTTGAACTATCAGGAGTAGGATTCACTGTTGCTGCCGGAGGCGTCACGCCATCTCCTAAAGATCCAGCATTAGGATTTTCAGTTGAAACAGCACCTTGATGAAGATCTGGTAATACTTCCTCACCATTTGAAACTTGTGGTACTGGAGCCGGTTCTGGTGTAGTCACCGCTTGATTTGGTTGACTTACTTCTGGTTGCGGCTGAGGCGCTTGTTCTACAGGCACAGGAGCTTGTTGATTTTCACCTTGATTTTGTGCTGGAGCCGGAGGAGCAGCATTATCAGGGAAGAGTATTTTGCTTCCAGTAAAAGCTACAGCACCTACAACTACTACAGCACCAGCTATACCAAGAATCTTACCAAGCCCTGCCTTTTTCTTTTTAGGGGCATCAGCAGCCTTGTCATCATCATAATCTACATCATTTTCATCTTCACTAGACAACTCTACTGTTTCTGTTTCATTGGTAAGTTTTTCATCGTCATCTCTATTAGCCATTATTATTTCCTTTTTTAGTTAACAGGGTAAATCTTTATATGTTTTTATTTCATTTACCCTTTTTGTCAATACTTTTATATAAATAAAATTATATAACTTATTAGAAGTCTGCCATAAATAGCACACCTATGGAGGTTCCACTTGCTACAGTAACAGTTGGTGCTCTGTTAGTTTCTTTATCAAGTTCTGAACCAAGTTTTTGACCTACTTTACCAAATGCACTTTCAGCGATTTGTTTGTGAGTCATATCACCCATGATTGTTGTTGTTCCACCAAAAGCATTCGTTGTGGTTGTTGAACCAGCATTTTGTACCGCTTCACCATATCCAGAAATAAATGCTGCTGCCAAACCAAGACCATAACGTAAGAAGTAGTGGTTATTAACATCAGTAGCAAGACCTGTTCTTGATGTATCAGGATCTATAGCAAAAGAGCTAATACTGAATGTTTGAGAAGCGCCCGGCATACTTAATGAAGAGAACTGAACAACTACTCTTTGATCTGAACTTACCATTTGTCCTATTAATCTAGCTCCTTTTAATGGTCCTGTAACTATTTGTGCTAATACAGGACCCGGCTCATCACTATTTATTGCCGTTAACATAACAGCAGGAACAACACTACCCGCTCTTACAAAGGCTGGGCCTTTATTAGAACTGGAAGAATTACTACTGTCATAACTTGCCTGTTGAACATTTGTTCCAGTAGATGTCCCATTTGTATTACCAGCACCTTGCTGTTGTTGTGGAGCTTGCCCTGTCATATTAAACTCTTGGAAACCTTGACCAGCAGACCAACCATTTATATAAGTTGTAATTTGTTGCTGAACAGATTGCATATAAGCTTGTCTATCTTGAGTAGTTTCACTAGTAGCTGGCTGCTGTATTGCTTGAGGTTGTGCCTGATACTGTTGCTCAGGTTGAACTGGTGTTGCATCTATCACTGGAGGTTCCTCTACTATTGGTTTTCTATTATCTTTATTAAGGTCATCAAATATGTCTTTTTTGTTTGCTAATGATTCATTAGTTAACACAGGGACATTACTTGTTCCTTTTTCCTGAGCTTCTTTAAAAGCATCCGAGTTTGCTTTTTCTTGTAGCGCATTATATCCGGGAGAATCATTTGTTCCGGGTACTGGCGTTATATTTTCAGGTGTAGGGCCAACAGAGGCAGCTCCCGTTGCTTCTGCAGGTTTATTTCCTTTATCATCAGAAGATCCCATAAAACCGAACACAACCATTAATATAACAACAACAGATGTTATTATTACTATCAAGCGAGTTCTGCTATTACTCATTAAGTTTTTTAAATTATTTTTCTTAGTTGCCATAATTATTATTCCTTTTTAGGTTTATGTTATTACCAACCCTGAATGCTTACATTCACTAAACCGCCGTGATACATTCCTACTAATTGAGCAGAAGGAGTAAACACATAAACATTAGTACCATCAGAACTACTCACAAAACTTGAACTCGCAGGAGATATAATTTTCATTGGTGTTCTTACTATCATTTTTTTACCTACTATCCAAGCAGTAGTATTTTCAGCACCTTGAACTTTTACTTGTTTTCCACCAGCAGGAGGAACACCATCTAAAATAGGTAGAAGTTTACTATCTGTTCCCGGAGTCATATAACTACTTGTTACTGTAGCATTAGGACCACGACTTTGAATTCTTACTTCAACTCTTTCATCACGCTCTTTTTGACCTGCTATTAAATCAATGGCAACTGGAGTAGAAAGTCCTTTTAATTTTAAGATCAAGTTAGTTTTTGAATACATTCCAAGTGAAGTAATTGTGAATGTACTACCTTCTGCACTAACATCTAATCTTTCTACATCAAATGCGTTCTTATCACCTACTCTAAAGTTTTCTACAGGCCAAGGCTGTCCTGTATTATCAACAACAACAAACGAGGTAGTTGTGTTCATAAATGGTCTTATTACTGGAGGAACAGAACCCGGAGATAAAGAAACTGATATTGAGCCAGTTACTGGTTTTGGAGCAGGTCCCGGCAATTCAGAAGCAGCTTTAGTTCTCTCATCCATTGTTTTTCTAAGATTTCTTATTTGATCAGGCGTTACACTAAATAACTGTTGCATGACAGCATTATAATCTTCAGAAGATGGACCATTACTTCCATTTGGAAGTGGAGGTAAACTTTGCGGAGCACTTCCCGGCATCATCTGATTTGGCATTATTTGACCATTACTTGCTTGCTGTTGAGGCTGACCCTGATTTTGTTGTTGTGGCTGACCTTGTACTGCTCCTCCATTATTTGGAACTTGTCCTCCTTGATTATAAAAATTTGAAGGGTTAGTATTTTGTATTGGAGGTAGTTGTGCCGTACCAGAGTTATTTTGTTGTGGTGCTTGTTGTGTTTGTGGCGGTACTGAAGGTATGCCATTATCAGCGGCAAAGACTGAATTTGATCCTAAAAGAGCAATCGTAACAGCACTAAGCTTCCAAATCTTTTTATTTATCATGTTTATCTCCGTCAAAACGTTTTTTTATATTCGTATATTAATGTAAAATACAGCAATTGTTTTATTTGTCTATTAGTAAAATATATTTTTTTCTAATTACCTTAAAAGTTTTCCATATTCAAATTAATATTAAACTGTTTTAGCATTTTATTTATAATAATCAATTCCCACTTGATTATTTTTTCTTGCTTGTATCAAAGTTATATATTCTTATACCAATACCTTTAGGGTTTATAGTTGTTGGTATTCTTATAATCGTTAAGGTAATAACACCCGTTTGACTATTAGCATCTCCAGCGCCTGTAGAAGCCATATACATTATTTTAATAGGAACTTCTACTTTCCATACATATGTTTTATCAGCATCAGGAGCACGTCCCTGAGCTACTACTCTCACATCACCTGTTGGTTCTGATGAAACTACCATTCTACTTGCTAAAACAGCGTTTATTGTATTAGCTGCTTGGAATTGTTGAAGATATTCGTTCCATCCATCTGGAGTGAAGTATGCTTGAGCTTCTGTTATTTGTTCTTTCCAGTTATAGTAATCATACCTGTTGATTTTCCTTACGGCTTGTAAAGCGAATTCATTTATTGCTCCTACAGACTGATTAGGTTCACTTAATGGTATTAAAGGAATCATTTTCCCATCTTCTGATAAAGGAATATAACGAGGCGGAACTTCTTTTCCATGAAAATAAGATGCAGTCATTAAAGCGAATATTGCCATTAATGCTGAAAATATACTTAATGATATTATTTTACGATATATTGTATATATTCCCTGATTTCTTAATATAACGTAATCACCGTTTTTTCCAGTTGTATTAGAGTTTAACTCTCTATTATTCTTTTTTAACTCTACATTATTTTCAGATGTAGAACGTGATTTTGATTTAGTTTTTCTTTTTTCCGTTGCCATAATCTAATATACCTTATGTATTTTGATGAACCATTATTTGAGATATTTCTATTCCATTAGGATTTTGAGTTGTAGGAACTCTAATTATTGTTGTTGATATTAATACTCTTGATGATTGAACAGGAGCTGCACCTCTATATGTTATAATAGCTGGCATCTCTACTGACCATATTATATAATCTCCACTTACATAGCGATTAACCATTTTGGCAGAACCAAGAGGTGTTAACCAAACTTCTAAACTTTTTTCTCTTACATTCTTTAATACTTGTGAAGATTGTAAGGCATTCTGGAATGCTGACCATCCTTCTGGCGTAAAATAAACTTCATTTTGTGCCATTTTTCTGTCCATATTATAGAAGTTAAATGAAAATATATTTTTTAAAGCATCATTTGCCCAATTTTGAACTTTATCTGATGATAATATTGGTTCATTAATTGTATTTAAAACATGAGATTGTTTTCCATCCCAAGTATTAAATATTGTTGGTGGTTTTGATGCCGATATAAAATATAAAGCAATAAAACAAAAACATGTGAATAATAATAAAAATACATTTAGACCTAATATATCTAAATTTTTCTTATAATCACTTCCAATATAATTTTCTAAATATTTGTCTCTTGATGATTTATCAAGGAATATTAAGAATAATCTAAAAATACCCATTATTATTCATCTCCTTTAGTTACACTATTTAAATTATTACATAGAGACTCATATTTAGCTTCTTCTCTAGGATATTTAGCTCCTGTTCTTATATCTACAGGGTTTTGAGAACACAACAATGTTCCATCCTGATAGTTTAAAAATAAAGTTGGCGCAGGGGTATTATAAATACTCATTACGGTAACTAATAGACCAAATAAAGTTACTCCACAACAAATTCGACAAAAGAATAACATTTTAGGTATCCATAAAATAGCTATACCTACTTTTTTACCCGCCATATATTCATAATTATCATTATTTTTCACATTACCAATATTTCTATATTGCTTAACAGGTAAATCTTCATAATTAATATTACCTATTTTTTTTATAGTTGGTTTTGCTTTATTTTCCTTTTTCATATTACCTCTTATTCTTAAAGGCTTTTTCTAACAAGACTATTTATTAAAACATTGTAAGAACGTTTCATTTCATTGTGAGTTTGTTCTAATATCGTTGTTACAAGTTTTTCTTTAAGGGTTAAATCATGATCTCTTTCTTTATTTTTCCATTCTTTTAAAGCATCAGCAGAATTCTTTAGAATATGACTTAAATCCGTTGCTGCTGCTTCTGTCGCAGCTTTTCCATATATATAGTCTTTTCTTTTTTGGGTTTTTTCTTTTATCTCATCTTCTTTGTGCTTTTCTAATGTTCCATTAGTTGCAATTTGTAAAGGATCATCATTTTGACTTTTTAGTTTAGCAAATTTTTCAAGATGCTCTACAGGAACACCTATTTCAGCAGCCCTTGCCCATTGTAAGGATGTTAATATTAAGTTAACTTTGTAATTAAATTTTGAATCAACTTTTTCTTTTTGAACAACACCTACACTTGATAATGCTGAAACAGACTTTCTAATTTCTTCATCCGAAAATCCTATATCTTCTGATATTTGTCCAAGAAGAACATCTTGATCTTTTTCAGCAAGATATTTCCAAACAATACCATTAATTTCGTTCCATTCCATAACAAACCCTCTTATTTTTTATTTACCTTTTTTTTATGCCTTAATTTATACAAATAATCAATTGTAAATTGATAAATATTTTAAAGAAATAAAAAAAGAGAGCGCTGCTCTCTTTTTTATTATGGTTTTATTATTTATCATCAGTATATTTTTTAATATTTTCTAATAATTCTTCTTCTTTAAATGGTTTACCCATATATTCATTAACCCCTAGTGCTTCTGAACGTTTTTTATGTTTAGGAGCAGTTCTTGACGTTATCATGATTATTGGAACATTACTATGTCTCTGATGCTCTCTCACATGCTTAGCAAGACCAAAACCATCCATCCTTGGCATTTCTACGTCAAGAAGTATCAAGTCAGGTGTTGCTGTTGCAAGCATTTCTATCGCGTTTTGACCATCTTTAGCAAGAATATAATCATAACCTTCTTTTTGTAAGAAACGAGCAGTTGCTTTTCTTACTGTTAATGAATCATCAACTACCATAATAAGTTTTTTGTTTGTTGTTTCATTAACAATATCTATCGTATTTTTATTAGGTAATATAGATTCTTTATTTTCTATTCCATAGTATCTTAACAAAGATGTTTTTGCTCTAGCTGGATCTATAATGAATGCGGCTACTCCATTTGGTAGTATTGTTGCACTTACTACTCCCGGAATACTTGATAAAGTCCTACCCAATGGTTTTATAGGAAGTTCTTTAACACCCATTAATTTGTTAACTAATACAGCTATAATATTTTCTCTATCTCTACATACGACAAGATGTTTATAGTTAGCCATTTCATTTACATCATCAGGAATACCCATAAGATCTGATAAATATCTAAAATCAACTTCTATATTAGAACCATCTATATTTACAGTTATTCTTCCTTTACTATGTGCTTCTATAACTTCTTCTTTACTTAAGAATTTAACTTCTTCAATAACTTCTGCTGGTATAGCTAAAGTTTCATTTCCTGTTGTGACAATTAGGGCAAATACAGTAGAAATAGATGTTGGTATCTGTATATCAACCTTCATACCTTTACCAAATACAGAAGAAATCTCATATTTTCCACCCATTGATAGAATATCATTTCTTACAACATCTAAACCTACACCACGACCAGAATAGTTATCTATTTTATCTGCTGTTGAGAAGCTTGGTAAAATAATCATATCTGCTGCTTGAGCATCTGTCATGGGGTTTGAAGCATCCCAAAGACCTTTTTCTATTGCTTTAGCTCTTACTTTATTTACATTTATTCCAGCACCATCATCTTCAATAGTAATATATAGTCTTCCACCTTCTTGTTTTAAGATGATTTGAATAGTTCCTTCTTCTCTTTTACCTACCGCTTTTCTATCCTCTGGCATTTCAATACCATGAGTTAAACAATTTCTTAAAGTATGGTCCAAAGCATGTTTTAATCTATCTAACAATGCCCTATCAACTTCGATAGAATCATTTTCAGTTATTAATATTGCTTTTTTCCCTAAAGCCATTGCTACTGATTTAACTAAAACTTGTAAGTTATCTGATCTTGAAGAGAATGGTATTAATCGCGCCTTACTTAAACTTTCTTGTGTTTCCAATATAGATCTGTTTTGAGTAACAGAAATAGCTTGCATTTCTCCAATAACTTTAACAAAAGCCTGATATATATCAAAAGTATCGTTTACAGCCTCTGTAAATGAATGCACTAATTCATGAATATCTTTATATCTATCAAGTTCTAAAGCATCCATTTCAGATTCAACACCTGCTATCTTAGCTTCTTCTATTTGAAGATCTTTAGATTGCATTTGGCTTTCTGTTTCCAATTCCAAGTTTCTCAACATTTTGCTAAGAATGCTTACGTTCTCTTCGAATTCTTTTAAATGTCCACTTAACTGTAATATAGACGTTTCACTTGCTGAATTTCCAAGTTTCACTTCATTTACTTCATTGAATAAGAAGTTAAGAACATCTACGTTTACTTTTACAACGCTCTCACTTTTAGATTTCTTCGTAGAATCTAAGATGTTATCCAATGAACCTTCTTTAGATGATTTTTTATTATTATCTTTACGGTCTTTACCTAATTTTTCATATGTTTCGAAGTTTCCTTTATTTATTTCAGCGATCATTGCCTTAAAGAAGTTAAATCGATCTAATATGTTATTGGCTATATTAATATCAATATTTTTATCAAGTTCATTTACTTCGAATTTTACTTTATCTAAAATAGTTTCCATCTCATGGATAGCTTTTCTAGCTTTTAATGCTCCTGTTGTTCCAACAGCACCTTTTAAGCTATGAAGATCTCTACTTAACTCTACAAGAGAAGATTTATCTCCAGAAATCATTTTATTTATAAGGCTTTCTACTTTTAAATCTAGTTCATCATATTCTTCAATAAATACAGGCCACTGATCTTCATTAAAGTCTTCATCCTCATCTTCTTCAGTATAAGATGGCGATACTTTTAACCTGTTTTCATCAGCGTTATTAATATCTTCTTCTTGTTCGCTTTCTGGAATTGCTACAGGGATTACTTTCTTACCTTCAAATATTGATGTTTCATAGATACCATCATCAATAGCTGAAATCATAATTTTAACTTCTTCAAATTGCTCATAAAGATCATTAGCAATATCTGTTGCTTTTTTAAATCCTTCAACAACTGATTGCATTACTGACTCCATAGCATGTATTTTTTCGCGTAAACGTAATGCTCCTACCAACCCAGCATTACCTTTTAAGCTATGAAGATCTCTATGTAAAGATGGAACAGAGCTTTCATCATTATTTTGGAGTTCAAATATATATGTACTTATTTGAGGGTGGAATATTTCCCATTCTTCTAAAAATCCCTCCAAATATTCATTATCTATTTTATCAGTTGGAAGACTATTATCTTTTTCGACTATTTCTTCTTCTTCTTCTTCTACTTCTATTTCATCTCCAAGATCAAAATCATCTAGAGATAATGAAGTCGGAGTAACAATAGTGTCCATTACATTATTATCAGCATCAAGAGAAACAATTTCCGAATCCAATGAAACAGGCTCAATTTCTACTTTATTTTTCTCAATTAATAATGACTCTTCCTCTATTTCATTTTCAAGATGTACTACTTCTTCTTTTTGTATTAAATTGCTATTTTCTTCACTATCTTCTTTCGCTATTTCAATAACTTCATCTTCATAATTTATATCTTCAGAAGACACATCCTCTTTTTCTAAAGTAGGTAATTCATTTACAGTATCCATAGCAGTATCTTCTATTACTTCTATTTTTTCATTGATTACTGGTATATCTTCTGCATTCTGCTCTTCTTTTGAAACATCTTCTACTATAGGATTAGTAACAATACTTTCTACCTTTTCAACTAAAGAGTCTGGAATTACATTATCTTGTTCATCATTAATAATAACTATACTTTCATTTTCATTTAACTCATGCAATGGAATATTATCAGATTGAATATCTGATTTAATAACTTTTGTATTATCCTCTATGGTATTACTATAATTAAATATATCACTCTCTATATTTTTAATCTTTTCATGATAAACAGGTAGTTCATTTTTTATATATTTGGATAATCTACTATAAACCATACCATTCTTTCTATTTTTAGCTTCCATAACTTGGCTAATCATAGTTTCAAGAGAAGATGATAATTCATCCATAGTATTCTGGATAATTTGACTTTTATTTTGGTTCATATTTTTCCTTACATAAATAAGCGGCTTGGAAGCCGCTTATCCATACTTATTTATATAGTTTTGAAAACGCTTCTTTTAATATATCAATATTATCTTTCATATTGAGTAAAGTTGTTAATATAATATCTAATTGTTTATCTTTATCAATATCACTTTCGATATTTTCTTTATCTTCTACAACTTTCGTATTTTCACTACTTATAGGTTTATCATTATCCTTCTCTAATATAACTTCTGGCTCTACAACTACATCTTCCGTTTCAATCGTTTCTACACTTTCTTCTGGCCTAATTTTTTCTATTAATTCGTCTGAATCTATATCAGCTAAGAAACCATTATCTACGATTTTTATTAGAGCATCTATTATTACATCTTTTACTGCTGAAATATTAGAGATATCTTCCCACGATAATTCGTCTTCATCTATTTCATCTAATTTAGCAACATATTTATCAATAGTGCTTTCAAGAGATAAATAATTAACTTCTATCGCTATATCTTTAATCATATCTAAGTTTTCAAATAAAGATAAAGGAACTTTTTTACTATCTTCTATAGTATAATAATCATCTCTTATATTATCTATAACGGTATCTATTCTAATAAATAGTTCATTAACATCCTGTTTATTATCTTCCTCTACTTCCTCTTCCTCTATTTCTTCATTATCAAAGACAGGCAAGTAATCGGTAGTATCCATATCTTTTTCAGATTCTATAGGATCTATATTATCTACACCTAATGAATCTGTTGCGCCCTCAATATTTCTTTCATCTTTATCCATTTCTTCATGAAGAATTTGTTCTGATTCTTCTTCAAATTGTGGAATATTTTCTTGAGTAATTATTTCAGGTTCTTCTTTTAATTCAGCAGGCAATTCTTTATCTTCATTTTCTACAGAATCATTATCCTTAACTATAGATGATATTTCACTTAGATCAGTTTTTTCAGCAACTAAACTTGGTTTATTATCTTCTGTTTTACCAAATCCGAAATTATCCATGTGTAAATCTTGATTATCAAAATCATTATCTTCTTCGTCTTCATCTTCAGACATACTATCCAATTCTCTAGTAAGCTCTTCTTCATCTAATAATTGGAATATTTCTGATGGATCAAAATCTAACCTACCATTATTAAGAAGCTCATTTGCCCAATCTGTATAAATAGCAACGGATCTTGTTGCTAGTTTTTCCAGTTCTGGTGTCCAAGGCTTGTTTGCTGCTAAAATATCGTTGAAGCGATATTCTATATGCTGACCCACATAAGCCATAGGCCATAATGAAACTTGTTTTCCACTTCCTTTTAAGGTATGGAATGTTCTCCTTATACCTCTAAAGGCTTCCATATTGGTAGCATCTTCATGAATTTCTTCAAGATATGAATCAAAAGAAGGGACAATATCTTCAATAATTTCTTCAAGATAATCACCATAATAACAATCAGGATCTTCCTTATCATATATAATTAATTGTGGTTTTACAGCTTTTTCCTCTTCTGTTTCTTCCTCTTCTGTTTCTGATTCTATTTTTTGATCTTCTATTTCAGAATGAACTTCATTGTATACTTCTTGATCTTTATTTTCATCTACAGAAGAAGGTTGACTTATAAGATCGTCCAATGAGAAAGGTGTTGCTTCGATTTCTTTTTCTTTTACTTCTTCTTTCTTAAATAGACTGTCTATATTTACAGAAACTTTTTCCTCTGTATTTAACGTTTCTTCTTTCTCTTCTATTATTGGAGTTGGAATAACATCTTCTACAACATCTTCCACTTTTTCTTCAATAAGTGGCTGATCAAAAATGTTTAAATTCACGTTTTCAACTATTTCTGGAGTTGTTGGTTCTTCTACAACTTCTTCTATAACTTCTGAAGGAGTGGTTAACTCAGGTTCAATATTAACTACAGATTCTTCTTTGGTTATTACTTCTTCTTTTTCTGGAACTACTATAGTTTCTGGTGTTATTGTAACTATTTCATCTTCTCCACCTACATCAAAATTGAAATTTGGAATTTCTTTTGGAGCTGATAGCTCTTTCCCAAATAGCATTTTTACAGCAGGAGCCAACATCATAACAGCATTACTATCACCTTTCTCTAAGGAATCAAAGAAAAGTCCTAAACCACTCATACTTACAGTAATAGCTTCTATTTCTTCATCAGTTATGCTTTGATTAATTGAAACGTTCGTACACATTTTTCTAATAGCGCCTAAAACGTTAACAGCGGCACCTTCTTTCATAAGGGTTAAAGCACCAATAGACATTCTAATCGGAGCATCTACTTTCGATATATTAACTAATCCGTCTTCATTTCCACGTAAAACGTCATCTAATATACGTTCTATTTCTTGGAAATCTTTTTTTACTTCTGTAATGGCTATTAATTGAGCGGCATTATGTTCGTTTTTCTTAGTATCATCATCCCATGATGGTAATGGCAAGTTGTCAAGCTCTTCTTTTTTATCTAATAATGCCAACTCTACTCTTTTAGCTTGTAATTCAACTTGTTTCTGGAAATCTTCAGATACTATGCATTTTTTCTCTATATACTTATCAAGCATAATTAATAATGTCGCAAATTCTTTTGCTATAACTTCCTTAACTTTATCTTTTGTATTATCCAATTTATATTTATTAAATACAGAATATAAGCTGGTTAATAAGGCAACAGTTGCTCCATTTTGTGGAAATATATCTTTTTTCATTAATAAATTTCTAATAGCAGCTAATAAGTCCTTTTTATCTGCTGATGTATTAATATGTTTTATCCAAGACTCTCTGATATTATGAAGAGCCTCTTTTATCATAGTAATATTTTGATTAAATAATTCTATTTTTTCTTGATTTTCTATAGATAATACATTTTTAGCATCATTTAAAAATCTATTTATATCGAAACGCTGGTATACTTCTGACATAGTATTATTTTTTAAAGCAAGAACCTGCGCTCTCTCATCAAGTAATGGTAATATTAACTGCTGCAATATTTCAATATCTATTATTTTTTTACCTTGAGCGAAACTTCTCATTTCAAAACTTGCCTTAGATAAGGACTCAGCAAGATTTACTTTATTATCTACTTCCATGTTAGGATCATTTAAAGCTAAAACAAGTCGCCCTTTTAAGGCCAACCAATAACTTTGATATCCTACTGTATGCCTTAATTGATAAAGAGTATCTACAAGATCTATCATTCTTTTTAGTGGTGTTATTGCTGACTCTTTATCTTGAGCTGCAAGCCATTTATTACTTTCTTTATCAAAATCTTCTTTGATATCTTCTACCGTAGAATATAAGTCTCTTTCTTCAACCTTTTCAAACTTAACATCGTTAAAGTTGGCATAAGGAATAAAAAGATTATTTATGCTTGTATCTTTTTTACCGAGAAATTTATTCATTTCACTCCATACAGGCCAAAGGGAAACTAAGTTAGCTGATTTAGGATCTTTTTTTGCTAATGTAGTTAAGTGTGCTGATAATGATTTAGTGGCATTACGAGAGACTTTGATTGCTTGATAATATAAATTATCATCAGAAATTTTATCATCTTTTATTGCTTTCAAAAGTGAATGTAGATTAAGAGCAAAATTATGTTCACCCCATGCTTTTATCATCAAAAGACCATTCGCAACTAAGTTAACGTCTTCTGCTCCTGTAAAAGATCCTACGTTTATTTTAGAATCCAAAAGATCTGTAAGCTGGTCACTTACTTTTGTAAGTGAATTATTTAAAGATTCATGTAATGTTCTTAGTAGTGCTATATTAAAATTGCTCATATTTCTCTCTCATTTGAGTTATTATCCTTTCTTGTAAAAACTAACAAGAATATTTAAAATATCAAGCCACTTAAAGCATTTTTTTCTTTATTGGCTTGTTTTTATCCAAAATATATTATTTACATATATTTATTCATTTTATTTCGTATGTCAGATATTTTTCCATCCATTTTATTTATTTCATTATTTAAAATATTATTACTGTTTTCTATTCCATCATATCTTTCATTTATTATTGTTAGTTCTTGAAGAACCTCTGCTAACTGATTTAAATCCTTTTCAGTTCCTTTTTGAACTTCTGTTATGCATGATTGTAATCTATCAAGTATAAAGTTAATATCTTTTAAAGAATCTCCAGCAACGTCTGCTGATAATGCTCCTTCAACAACTTCGGCAGTACTGGTATCCATAGCTGATAAAGTTTGCTTAGCATCACCTAAAATATCTTCAACGATTTTATCAATCTTTTTAACAGCCATATTTGCACCTTCAGCAAGCTTTTCTATTTCTTTAGATACTACAAGGAATTTTCTACCTGCTTCCCCTGCTTCTGTTGCTTCTATAGCTGCGTTTATGGATATTACTTGTATTTTACTTGCTATGGTTCTAATCGTATCAGTTATTTCTCCTATACCTTGAGATGATTCACTTAACTTCTTAACTCTTTTTTGAGTATTCTGCATTGTGTCTCTAATACTATTCATTTTAGAAATGGTATCTTGTATTTTCAAAGAACCTGATTTTGTATTATTAATATTTTCATCTGATTCTATCTTAGCATCCTCTACCACTTTTTTAGTGTGAGTAGATGTATGTATAATATTTGTTATACCATTAGCAATTTTTTCTAGCTTTCTTTTATTGTTTTCTGTTTCGCCTTTTAATACATCAACTAACTGTTTTGGCTTATTTGTTAATGCATGAAGATCTGATATTTCTTTTGTTAACATGTCATTATTCATAACTAATGTTGAGGCGAATCTTCTTATTTTTTCCAAAATTTTACTTAATGTTTTATTGCTGTATGGAATAGTCATTTTATTGAGATATTCTCTGTTTATACTGTCATCAGAAAATAATCCATGAACGTTCTCATCAACAGTTGTTAATGCGTCTTTATAACGCTTAGTTCTCTCTCTATCGTTTCCAACAACAATACCATCTTCTCTATTCCTTAAAACGACTAACAATGCAAATAACGCTATTACCATAAATATGCCAGAAAAATATAACCAAAGATTAATATCACCAGCATCACTTTTTAAAATGTAATTTAAACTATCATAAGCACTATTTAATCTATCAGACATACCATCTATTTGTGTTTGATACTTCATTGCATTTATTTTTGATGGTAATAAATCTAATACTTTGACTGCATTAGCATTAAGATCTTGCATATTTACAAATAGATTATCCATATCTCTACTTATCTTTGTAGCATTAGGTAATCTTGATATTTCTCCCGGAAGGGAACTCATTTCTTTTACATGACTTGATATAACTTGAATAATAAAGTTTTGGTTAGTCAAATAATCAGAATTTAACATGTCTTTACTATTACCAAAATTTGTCACCCTATCGTTTGATAGATTTTGATAAATTTTATTTAGAACAACTTGAGCATTTGTATTATTTAAAGATGGAGATACAGATAATGCCCTTATTTGTATTAATACTTTATTCAATGATGTATGATATTTATCTAATGACGTATTAAAATCTAAAATATCCTGTTTCTCACCAATGATATAATTTATATTATTTATAACATCATTAACAGTATCTTTAAATGTATTTAATTGTCCTAATATTGAATCTTTAGGTTCAGGAACTTTCATACCTGTAGATGACACACCCCCTTTTAAAAGAAGATTCAACTGTTCACTAGCTTTTTCCTGTGAGTTTGAAAGTGATTTGAAAGAATTTGGATTACCTTCTATTGCTGAGGAACTCGCTCTTAACATACTTTGACTTAAATAGGCAACATTTGTTGTAATATTTTTTTCATTATAGTTTGAGTCCATGTCATCAATATATTTGTAAATTGATAATCCACTAGCTGCTATACATAATATAGCAAAAACTTTCATTATTGTATTTTTGGTCCCACCTTCATTTTTAAATCTTGTTGTTTTAGCTACCATCTTTTTTCTCTCTTTTATTTTTGCGAATTATTTATATTTAAAATACTTAACTCTTTTTGTAAACCAGCCGTTTCTTTTCTAATGGAAGCTGATTTTGCAGAAGTTTCTTTATTATCTTTAAGTATTTCATCATTCGATTCAAAAACATTTTGTAAAATATTGGTGAGTTTATCATATCTCTCTTTTTGTTTTACTCGTTTTTCATCTATTCTTTTTACAGATTCACTAAGATAAGTGGATTGATCATTAAGATTTGCTAATGAATTATCAACTATTGTTGTTAATCTTGTTCCTTCATCTATTTCATCACCAGCCATTTTAATCGTTTGTGTTGTTGCTTTAATATTAGAATAGGTAGTATCAACAAGAGCTTTAATTCTCTTAGAATGCTCTCCAAACAATGCTGAAATATCTTGAACACCTTCTGCTATAACATTAAATCCTTTTCCATTTTCTCCAGCTTTAGCTGCCTGTACAGACGCATGTATAGCTAATACATCCATTCTTTCAGATAGATTAATTAGATTACTCGCAATATCATAGATTTCACCCGTAGAATGGAATAGATTATCAACCCTTTCTTGAGCATCTTCAATTCTACTATGAATGGTATTAAAGCTTTTTTGCGATGTTTCAATAGCTTCCGAACCACGAGATATTGTATTCATTGATTTCTCTGAAATTTCCATCGCATTTTTTAATACTAATTCCGAATCTTGAAGCATTTCTGACAATTCTACGAAATATTGGACACCTTCTGATATTTTTGTTTTTTGATCTATTATTTTATTTTTAGTATTTTCAGAAAGTTCATACTGCTCTTTATTTATGCTATTGATACTATTTATTGCGGCATTTGTTTCTTGTATTAACTCTGATATTTTGGTTATAGTTGAGTTAATAGAGTCAGATAAAGACATTAGTTTACCTTGACTTAATCTTACTTTATGTCCAATATTACCCTGACTAATAATACTTAAGTCTTCTATAATTTTCATTATATCTTCATTTATTAATGCCTTTTCCTGTTTCAAGCCTAAGTAATTCTTTTCATTTTCTTTAGTATTTATTGCCATCAATAGAGAAATAAAACCTATAAATAATAACGCAAATAACCATACTAAATTTTTATATATAGCCAATGATCTTTCGTAGTTTAATAAAGATGTTTTAACATTTTCTACAATACCATTGCCATTAATAGCAATAATCTTATTATTATTCTCTACATTTTTATTTAAAGCGTTCATAGTTTGAACCACATCCACTATTTTAGGAGATATAGCTGAAAATTGCGCTAAACTATCTGATAATTGAGTTTTAATCTGTCTGGATTTTAATTCTCCAAGACTACCGCTACCTTTTAACAATGCATTATATGCCGCTGGAAGTATTTTGCTATCATTCCAAATCTGATTAACAACGGCATTATAATTAGTATCAGGTGCTTTCAATGCTGTTAAGTTTTTATCTATTCTTTGTAGTATAGTTATTATTTGGCTTAAATATACGACTTGCTTTTGATTAGCTTGAGAATCTTCTTTTGACATATTATTTAATATAGAAAGATTTGCTGTAATAACTCCACCTAAAGAATTATTCAAATCAGAAATGTTTTTATTTGTTCTTATTATAGCTTCCTGAGATGATAAAATACCATTCAAGCCTTGTTTAATTTTAAACCAATAATCTGTAAGACTAGCTAAAGATGCTTCATTTATTTTATTACCATTTGCTATATGGTTTATATCTTTATCAATTATTGAATATAATGTTTTTATTTGTGCAAAATTAGATGGCGTATAATTGATAAAATTATTCATGCTTCTTTGGGATTGCCCCATTAAGAACGTTAACTCATTAGCAGCATCTTTAGATACTTGAAGATCTATTGCATTGCTATGGTTATACCATATATTACCAAAAAGTAATCCTCCAGATATAGTAATACCTAGAGCCGCTATAACATATTGAGTTGTCTTTTTTAAACGACCTATTATGGGTAGTTTTTTAACATTAACATTTTCTGTAATAATTTTATCGTCATATACTGGAGAGTCAAAACCAGTATATTCACTGTTTTCATTTTGACTTTGTTGATTAGTATCATCATTCCAAGTATTTGATGATAAACCAGAACTGTTTCTTGAATTTTTCATATTTTTAATTCCACTTTGTTGTCATATTATTCCGAAGTTGTATAGAAGCTACCTTATTTTTACAGCATCCATTATTTCTTTTGATTTCAATAGTTCTTCTACATCTAACTCATTCCAACGAGAGCCATTTTTATCTACCCATATATTTTTTATCCACTTATTTTTAGATTTCTCTTCTATTACCTCTAAATGCGATTGCGTTTCCATTCTATCTATTTGAGGCCATAATAATGCTAAGTTTAGATTATATTTTTTATTTAATAATATAGCATGAGAATTTAAAGTATTTGATGGTTTACCTAGAAGAAAATGTTTCATATCAATAATCGTTCCAACAGTTCCTCTAAAGTTTGAAATACCCATAATCCAAGGTTGAGTCAGTCCTATTTTTGACACTTCTGGAAGAACTGATGTTTCTTTTATATCTGTTATATTCATTAACCAACGAGAATCATCACTTAATTTCAACAATATAAAATTTCTCCCCATTACTGTTGGAAGATTTTTTAGTTCTTTTGTTAGTTTCTCTTGGAATAATGTTAATGATTTATCCTCATCAATATTATTTGTGATTTTACTTTTATTTTCTAATACACTATTGAAGGTAAAAGGAACTAAATCATCACTCATAGCAATTAACCTCTTCTTTTTTTAGTTTTACTTTTTAATATTTTTTTAGCAGCTTTTATTATAATATCTTTATTGATAGGCTTTACTAAATAAATATCTACGCCTTGCTCTTTAGCCCAATTTTTATCAAATCTATCATCTCTATTACTACACATTATAATAGAAATATTTTTAAAATCGCTATCTTTTTTAATATGCCTAACTATTTCAAGACCATTCATTGGTTCAGATAAAACTTCTATAATTAACAGATGAGGATATATTTCATTACATTTTTTTAAAGCATCATCAGAATCATTTGAATAAAAAACTGTTAACCCTTCTTTATTAAAAATATCATAAACATCTTTAATATCTTTAGATGGAGAATCAATAACCAGTACTCTTATTTTATCCCTTGTTGATTTCATCCGTAATATTCCTTATTCAGGTAATGGCAAATATTTTCTTATTGTCGCTACTAAAATTTCTTTTTTAAATGGTTTTATTATATAATCTTCACACCCTAACATTTTTCCTTTAGCAATATCAAAAGGACTATCATTACCTGATACCATTATAATTGGTGTATCTTTGAATTTTTCATTTGCTCTTATCATTTTACATGTGTTATAACCATCTAAACGAGGCATTTGTATATCTAACAAAATTAAATCAGGCTTTATTTCAACTACGGCTGTTAAGGCTTCATAACCATCAACAATTGGGAATACCTGATATCCATATTCTGTTAAGAAATTCACACCAGCATTTCTTATTGCTTTACCATCATCTACTAACATGATTTTTGTGTCAGCAGCAGGTTTTCTTATTTTTTCGCTCATTTAATTTTTCCTTTTTTATAAACTTTATCTTAGATTATACATTATTATGAAAAATACAAGTTTTTAACAGCCTATTTATAAGTCTATTAGCATCATTCTTTTATTGTATTTATAAACAAGGTTAGGCTGTAAGCTATCACTTTCGCTAACCATTATTTAATTTATAATGTTCATCATAATCAATATATGAAAAATAAAATATAATCAACGCTATATTTAAATTAATTAAAAAAAAAGAAAAAATATTGATTTTAGAAACTTTAACGAGTATTAATTCATAACACTTCACATTACATTTTTAAATTGAATTTTTCGGAGGAAACCCCTTGTATGGACAACATTAACGTTTCTTTTACACCGCTAAAAGATTGGAATAGTCTTCCTGAATGGAAAGCTATGGATCCTACATTAAAAGGCTTCTTTTCTCAATTGTTACTTGTTGCTTCTTTTAATAAACCAGCAGGTTATATTCCTGATGACGATAAACTATGGAGAAAATGGTTAGGTATACCAAGTAAAACATTTGATGAGCAGGATTATAATAATTTTGAAGTAGAAAAAAGCGAAGTAGCTAAAACGATAAAAAAATATTTTGATACAGACAATAGTAAAAATATTGGCATTTCTTCTGCCATGCTTGAAGCCTTAGAATCAATTTGGGATGAAGATGAATCTTTGCCTAACAAAAAAAAGGCAAGACTTTCTTATGATTCTTGGATCAACTATCTTTGGTGTTATCAGTGGAAGCCTGCTCTTGAGAAATGCCTTGTCAAAATAGATGTTAAACTTAGGATTCAATTTGAAGAATTTGAAGGTTATGAGGGGTTCTTTTTCCCACTAGCATACAGTATGGCTAATATAGGAAAAGAAGTTTCTGTAATGCATAAAGCCCAAGAAAAACCTAAGAAAAACACCCGTAAAAAAGGCAAAAAAACATCATTACCATTACCTAATATTTTAGAAGTAGAAGCGCTTACTATGGATGATATTGGATATGATGGTCTATTATGGCTAAACGCCGATAACTCACCACTCACTGATTTAACAAAAGTATTACGAGTATGGAGAACGCCTATATCATCACAAAAAAGAAAAAATATATGGGATATTGGTGTAGCATGTTTAGAAAACTCACCATCTAATTATGGTAAAGCTCGTGCATTCTTAGGAAAAATGATTAAGAAGTTTTCCGAAGAAAAAGTTTCAAGAACAGTTGCTGAAATGGCACGTAAACCGTCTATGGGTTTGGATCCTTATGCTTTATTTACAACAATCATAAATAGTTATGAATATGGCACATTAAAAGAACAAAAAGCAAGAGCAGAAAGAACAACAGTTTCACTTTAATTTTTACGCTATAAAATGGAAGAAATAATGAATACAGAAGAAATTCAAAAATTAAGAAAATCAAACAAAATATTTAATTGGGAAAATTGGAATTTAGTCACTCCATTAGAAAATCATGAATGGTCATTATTACCTTGCCCTAAGTGTTTTCAAAAAGAAGGAGATCCTCTTACTGTTTTTGCTAATAGTGAAACAGGAGATTTCCATTGTGAAAAATGTGGCTATATTGGAAATGCTACAAAAGAATCTAATAAATTTAAAGGTAAACTTAATTTTAAAACTCCTTGGTGGAAAAGAGAGTTAAAACCAACAATTATTAAATGGTTTGAAAAACATTATATTTCAGAAGATACATTGAGAAGTTTAGATATTTCTGTTGTTGAAAAACAATATTTTCCTCAACTTGATGCTAATGATATAGCATTAGCTATTCCTTGTAGAAAAACTAAAGATGGAGAAATACAAGATGTTCATTATATTAGAATAGATCCTAAAGGATCTTTTTTAAAAGAACAAACAACAACTCTTGGGGCTAAAAATATTCCTCTTGGCCTTGACCATATTGATTATAATCATGTTGTTGTAGTTGATAATATTAAAGATTATTTAGCTTTTTACGAAAGTGGTCAAACATCTGTTATTTGCTTACCAAACAACCTTGATCCTTTAGCTCCAGATAATAATACTTGGGAATTCCTTAGTAATATTGAACATGAAATGAAACAAGTTAAAAAATTCACTTTTGCTTTTCCAAATAGTGAACGTGGTTTTGCTATAGAAGAAGAAATTTCAAGGCGTTTTGGTAAAGATAGAGGATTCAGAGTTCGTTGGCAAAGAGAAGTTGATCATATATTAGAACCTTCTGCTTTTGATATTTTTATGGATCATGGTGAAGATAGCCTTGAAGAAGAAATTGATGAAGCTAAACCTTTCCCTATTAAAGGAATATATGAGGTAGATGATGTCGCTGATAGAATTGATGCTGCCTATGATTTTGGGTTGAAAAGAGGTTTATCAACAGGATTCCCAACGCTTGATAATCATTATACCGTTGAACTTGGTCAATGGACTTTACTTACGGGGATTCCGGGGAGTGGTAAATCAAACTTTTTAGATGGTTTACTTGTTAATCTATCTAAACTTCATGGATGGAAACATGCTATATTCTCTCCAGAAAACCAACCAATAGATAGATATTTTTCTTCATTAATTGAAAAAGCAGTGGGTAAAGCATTCAATAAAACAAGTAATCCATCTCAACGAATGACACGAGCAGAATTAGATGAATGGAAAGCTTGGACTAATAAATATTTTAAAGTTATTCTTCCTGATGAAGAAGAAGGAAACTGGAGTATTGACGGGATTTTAGATTTAGCTAAAGCTGCCGTATATCGTTATGGTATTAAAAGCTTAGTTATAGACCCTTGGAACGAAATTGATCATAAAAGACCTTCTGGTATGACAGAAACCGAATATATTTCATCAGCATTAACCAAAGTTAGACGTTTTGCTAAAGCTCATAATGTTCATGTTTTCATTATCGCTCACCCTGTTAAAATGACTAAAAAAGAGGATGGTAAATACCCTGTTCCTACTCCTTATGATGTAGCTGGTGGTGCTCATTGGAGAAACAAAGCTGATAATGCTTTAACAGTTCATCGTAATGTCGGACAAATTGATGAAGATATAAGTGATATCCATATCCAAAAAATTAGATTCAAAGAAATCGGTAAAGTAGGATTAGTTAGCTTAAGAGCAGATATGGTGTCAGGATGTTATTTTGATGATATTGATCAACAAAAACGTGCAATATCATTAGGTTCAGCAACTCCATTTAGCTCTAAAGAAATAAGATTAAACAAACCGTTAAACTTAACTCATGGTAAAATGACTTTAGAAAACGCGAAACCTTCTATATTTGAAAATACTGATGAAATATTTAAATCTTTATAAAAATAAGCTCCTCGGAGCTTATTCTCATTTTAAAGATAATAAAAAAGGCTCTTGAGAGCCTTTTAAATATTTTAGTTTACTGATCTTTATTTATATACATCGTATATGCCATTGGTAATAAGTTATATATTCCTTTACTCATAGCCCAATCTGCTATTCTTCTTGGTGGTATTTCATGTTCATCATCTACTTCTAATATCTTTTTAAGCATTTCATAAGTCCATTGGGTATTAAAAGCATATTTTCTTGAACGCATATATTCACGCGGAGAAGCCACATTTGCTATACCTTGTTCCCATTCTTTTACATGCTCTGTACAGAAAGGTATATACATGTATTTACCTTTATCGGAGGTAGAAAAAGCAACAATATCTTTATGATCGCATTTGACTCCCGGCCCCATAGGATGACAGCATGGCTGAGTTAATACCCATTCCATATAATCTTGATCTTTTCCTATTTGAGCCATTACTCTTTCATTTCGATAGAAACCATCTTTACGCAATATACTTTCAGCTTCTCTGTACATTTTCTGCATTTGACGCATTTGTTTTATTTCTGATGCTGTCATACGCTGCCCTTCTTTTTTCAAATCCTCTGTAGGATCAACTGTTGTGATATCCTTTATTGTTGATTCAGGATCGGCAAGCTGTATTTCAACATATACTAAAGCATCTAAATACTGTGTCTGGTTTAGTATATTTATAGCATCAGCATTTTCACCATTATCACCAAAAAATAAAGCCATCTGCCCTTCTTTCTTAGGGCTTGGTCTTTCAATTCTGGCAATAAATTCTGTTATCTTTGGAGGTTTACCATTTTCTTTCATAAGTGCGCCATTTTTATCTTTAACACCCCATACTGAAACTTTTACTGGTAACTCCTGATATTGTGTTAAGTGTAAAGCCGTAATGACATCGGCATCACGACCGTTTTCTCCAAATATTTGAGCTGTTAAACCTTCTCTTTTTGTTTTCGCTCTATTGACTATTCCGCCAAAACTACCAATAACATCACCAACCTCATGACCATCTAAGAGGCTTTTCTTTTTAATTGTATTTGCAGGTTGATGTTCTTTATCAATCTTCGCTTCAAACATATATTCTCCATAGCTTTGCTTTATTTAAAAATAGTATAGTTAAACAATATAAAAAATATCAATTTATTTTTCATATTATCACTACTAAAAATGGAAATATCACTTTTTCATGTTATAATAATAAATAATATTTTTTTATTCAAAATAATTGAGGGTTTTTATTTTATGATTGATGGACATATAAAAGAAATAATAGTTGTTGATAGTAGTGCCTTTCTTCACAGATATTATCATGGATATTCAAATTTAGAAAGTATTTATAATGGAAAAAGAATTAATGTTGGTGCTTTAAATGGTTACATGAATTATATTTTCAAGTTAAAAAAAGAATTTCCACACGATCATCTTATCCATATTCTTGATCCAGAAGGTGGATCGGCATTTCGTAAAGAACTTCTACCCGGATATAAATCTAATCGAACAGACAAAGAAGAAGCTTTTACCATACAAAAAAATCTATTAACCCAAGTTCTTGACGGTTTTCAACAACCTTGGATACAAGCTGATGGTATAGAAAGTGATGATATTATTTCTACCTATTGCAGCATATATGGTAAAGATCATTTTGTCCTTATTGCTGGTCAAGATAAAGATTTGACTCAATGTATTGTTGATGAACATCCAGAAGGTGAAGGATTAGTTATGATGGCATCCTTAGTTAAAGATAGCAGAGGATTTAATATTCATGAACGAAGAAATGAACAATATGTTATAGATAAATTTGGCGTTCATCCAGCACAAATGGCAGATTTTCTCGCTCTTACAGGTGATGGTAGTGATAATATTTTAGGCATTCCCGGAGTAGGCGATAAAAAAGCTGCTGAACTTTTGAACAAATATTTTGATATCGAAAATATTATAATGAACGCTAATAATATCAAAGGTAAACTTGGCGAAAATATCAGAGCAGGATTAGATACATTACCACTCATGAAGCAGTTAACAAGAACTTTAACAGATCTTGAACTTCCAAGAATAGAAGATATTCCACCTGTTAAGGATAAGGAACTCAATCTTTTTGTTAGAGAACTTATTCATGCTGAAAATTATTGGGCTGATGATTTAACTGAATATACACAACCTGTTCCAAGTTTAAATAGAAGACCTAATTATGATAGGTTTATAAAATAATATTATTTGATTTTTCCTTGCACTAATTATATTTAAACATTAAATTCATAGAGATTGACAGTAATCATAACTATTGTTAATTTTGGTTTTTGTAGTAAAGATAGCAATAATAATAGGAGAGACGAGTATCGGATTATTTTATTCTTAAAATAATAGCTATCCCCGCTTATAGAAATAAGTGAACTCGCAATAATAAATGACGAAAAAACTTTGGATATTTGAAAAACCTGATGTAGGTAGAAAAGTAGCGCAACAACTTCCGGGGCCTCATAAATCAGGAGATGGATTCATTGAAACGGGAGATGGTATTGTCACTTGGGCTTTTGGACATTTGCTTGAGCAATGCTATCCAGAAGATTATGATATTAATTTAAAAAAATGGACTTTTGATACTTTACCTATTCTTCCAGATCATTGGAAATTAAAACCTACAGCATCTAAATCAAAACAAGTTTCAGTTATTAAGAAATTGATGAAGGATTGTGATGTTGTGGTAAATGGTGGTGATGAAGGAAGAGAAGGTCAATTATTAATTGATGAGCTTCTTATTTTCTTAAATTGGAAAAAGAAATCTCTTCGTTATCTTTCATCAGAAGTAACTCCTGCAGCAATTAAAAAAGCTGTATCTAACCTCCAACCTAATGAAAATTATTTTAATCTCTATGTAGCAGCTTTAATGAGAAGCCGTGCTGATTGGTTAATAGGCATTAATGGTACTCGTGCATTTACTCTAAAAGCTCAAGAGAATGGTTATAATGGTGTTCTTTCTGTTGGTCGTGTTCAAACTCCAACAGCAGCTCTTGTAGTAAAAAGAGATTTAGAAATAGAAAACTTTGTCCCTGTTGAGTATTGGGCGTTATCTGCTAAATTCGCTGATCCTAACCAACCAAACCTTCCTTTCTGGACCAGATGGCTTCCACCGGGAATAACTCTTGAAATGGCTGAACAACAAGCTAAAAAAGATGATACCGGAGAAACTGATGATGATGAGGATGATTCTGATGATAGTACATCTCAGAATGGTAATGCTCGTCCAGCATGGTTAGATGAAGGCAATAGGATTATTGATAAAAAAACTGCTGAAGAAATTATTAATAAAGTTAAAAACGCAGCAAAAGGTCATGTATCTCTTTATATTAAAAAACCAGCAGAAGAACTTGCTCCTTTACCATTTGAATTAACTAACTTACAATCTTATGTAAGCTCTAAGTATGGTATTACTCTTGAAGCAGTTATGAAAGCTTGTCAATCACTTTATGAGAAAGGTTATACAACTTACCCAAGAACAGACTGTGAATACTTGCCAGAAGCTCAACATCCTGATGCTTCTCAAGTTTTAGATGCTTTAAGTAAGTGTACTCCAAAACTTGAAGGACTTGTAGAAGGCGCTAATAAATCTATCAAAGGAAGAGCATTTAATGATTCTAAAATTGGCGAGCACCATGCTATAATCCCAACATATCAAACACCTAATTTTTCTTCTTTAACTGATGATGAGCAAAAAACATATAATGCTATAGCTGAACGTTATATTGCTCAATTCTACCCAAACTGTAAAGTAGATAGAACTAAAATTGAAGTTACTATCGCAGAAGAGAGATTTGCTACAAGTGGACGTGTTGTTAAAGATTTAGGATGGAGAGTTATTTATCAAGGTGATACGAATGCTGGAGCAGAAGATACTTTACCTGCTTTAAAAGAAAATGACATTGTTGATTTAAAAGATACTAAAATAGAAAATAAATTTACTTCTCCACCTCCATATTATACTGAACCTACATTATTAAAGGCGATGAAAAATATTTATTTAACTGTTTCAGATCCCCAAGAAAGAAAAAAACTTAAAGCGCTTGATGGTATAGGACGTTCAGCTACAAGAACTGGTATTATAGGAAATCTATTTAGTAAAAATTTGTTGGCTAAACAAGGTAAAAAAGTTTACTCTACCCCAGCAGCAAGAGTTCTTGTTCAATCAGTTCCGAAACAACTAATTGAACCTCAAACTACAGCTCAGTGGGAAGCTTATCTTGATGATGTTGCTAATGGTAAAATAAAAGGTGAACAATTTGAAGCGCAACAGAAAAAGGTTTCTGCATGGATTGTTGATTTCGCCAAACAAATGAAACTTCAACCTATAGAGGGTATGACAGCACCTGCTAAGAAAAGCTACAGTGGTGGCTCATCATCAGGAAAATCAACTCCTGCTAAGAAGTCATCAGGATCTGCCGCATCTAAAGGTAAAAAATGCCCTAAATGTGGACAAGGAACGATGGTTCAAAGGCAAGTGAAAAGCGGCCCTAAACAAGGAACTAAATTCTTAGGATGCTCAAACTATCCTAACTGTAATCATTCAGAATGGCCTAAATAAAATACCTAAAAGCCACTTTGCAGTGGCTTTTTTCTTTTCTTTATCTTCTGATTATGTTATCATAATACATAATTAAATCTACATGCGAGGAAACAACATGACCTATTTTATCCTTTTTTTATTGTTCATGTTTATGATCTTTCTTTTTACTTTTAAAGGTAATGTCGTTGGAACTATTCCTCTTGGAAAAGTTCAAAGTATCTCTTATAGTCAAAGCTTTTTTATTAACTATACGCATATAAAAACAGATCGTCATACTATTCTTTTAGGTCATAAAATGACAAACATAAAAGAAGGAGATGAATTGTTAATGAAAAGATTCCAATTTAAAAAAATGATTTGTAATCTAACACGTAAATCTACTGAATTTTCTATAGACAGTATTAATCTTTTAGATAGCCTTCATGATTTTATCACAAGTACAGATCCTGAAAAAGTAATGGCTTATACAAAGGAGTCGCAAAATGCTATCAAACTTAAAAAATAAAATAAAAGCATTTCAGAGAAAACAAAAAATATTACATAATAAGAGATATTGGATCTATCACCAAAAAGGTATTAGAAAAGCAAAAAAATATCATTGGGTAGGATATTTGGATTTTTTTACCATTGAGCGTAATTACAAATTGATAAAATTGTTTTCAACCACTATAAAATAAAAAAGGCTCTCACGAGCCTTTTAAACTTTAAAAAATTTCTATCATTTTTGTTTCTGAATTATATTTACCTATATTGAATTTCCCAAAAACATCATTTGATACAAAATTTCTTACTATTTGTTTATTTTTATTAGTATTATTGTATTTTTCAGTTAATGATGGTATTTCATTACTTTCTAATGCTTTATACATCATATCATTAAAATCTTTTCCTGATATAAACTTAACACCACTTTTCTTTTTATTAAACAAAATTTCTTGGGCCTTTATAATTAAATCTTCTTGACGTAATTTATTATCATCAAGGTTATTTTCTTCATCTAATTCAATAGAAGGATGCTCTTTTTCATCATCAGATAAAATAATATCATAAACTTGTTTTGTTTTTAGATAATTGTCATCAAATCTACTAATTACTCTAGATTCTTTAGGATTTCTAAATGAAGTTATTTCAAAATGATAAGAATATATTATAAATTTAAAATTATTCACCATTTTATTTATAGCATTTTTTATATCATCTTCAGAACACTTATTCAGATCAAGTTTATCTTCTAACATTAAATATAACATATCAAAAAATATTATAATTTTCTTAAAACCTTGCGTTTCTTTCCAACCTTTTGTAAACAATAAAACATCTTCTTTACTAACAGTATTTTTAATTATTGAATTAATATAAATATATTTTTTAACTTCATTAATATGAGATTCTATATCTTTAAAAGATAAATCATAAAGAGATAATCTTTTTTCATTTAACTCTTTGATAGCTTGATTTATAGTTTTAGTTTCTTGATTAAATACATCTTTTGTTATATGATTTTTTATTAAAAGTTCCTCTATTTTATTTTTAGAGGCTATTTGCCATTCAATATCCTTTTCTATTTGTTCAAACAAAGATAAATTTTCTTCTAATACACCATCTTGATTTAGATAATTTTTTAATCTATTAAATGTCGTTTTGCTTATATCCTTATTTAAATCTGTAGCATCTTTTAAGTAATGTCTTATGCCTTTTTCATTACTATCTTTACGAGTTATTAGATTAATTATTTTTCTAGCATGAATATGTTTAAATACCCCATAGTTAATATTAGGGAATTTCTTTTTCTTGGAAAAGAGAACATATATCTTTTCCTTAAGCAATTTTCTAGATAAAGCATTAATTGGACTTGTTATTTTAGCTATAATAATTTCTTCTTCTTTAACAGGCATACTATGATTTTTCACATAGGCAGAATGTACAGCTTGTTCATAATTTTCAATTTCTCGTAAAGAAAATCTGATATATAAATTTTGAATAAAGTTTAAGAATTCATTCAAACCTGAGTCTGAAATATCTATTTTTATTTTTGACAAAAGAGATGACTGCTCATTAGTTAGCTTTTCTTTTAATAAATATGACTTTATTGTACAACATATTATTTTAAATGAATTGACACTATTTTGCCCATCAACAAGAGCACCATCAAGAGTTACTATAATTGAGCGATCTCCTTTTTCATGTATCATAGTTTGATTTGAAATATATTGAAAATATTTATAATGACCTTCTTCGAAAAAAGCATATTGGTTGTTAGGATTTTTTTTAAATGCTTTTACTAAATCTATTAAAATACTCTCTACAATTTCTTTTTTAGATGGTTCGCTAAGATCTTTTATTTCTCTAACATTTCTTACAGAAACTGATTTAGTTCCAGAAGTAGGAACATCAATAGCATTAATTACTTTTATTCCTATTTCTCCATTCTCTTTATCAGCAAATGGAATATTTTTTTTACCTAATGCTTTAAAAGAAATCCATTCAACAGGAATATGTAAAGGTGTATTATTTGATTTTAAATTAATAATATCAAATTCATAAATATATTCAAAAGTCAAAATTGCCAATCCATTATTCTTCAAACTGTAATAAGGATTACTTTTTAATATATCACTATCTTCAAAAAAGTTTAAATATGAGATCGAATCGTCGATTATTTTATCACAATCAGTAATAATAATTGAAAAATAAGTGTTATTTTTTATGTGTTTTAAATATTTTTGAATTTGAATTACTGTTTGTTTTATTAAGATATCTATACTTTCTTCATCATGCTTTCCTTCTGCCATATTTATATTTTTAAACTCAAGTAAAGATGTGTGGAAACCATCGGTAATAGCCATTGCGTCAAACCTTTTATCATTATCTCCGATAACCTTTTCACATTTATAACGATTTTTTTCATCATGTAATGCCGTTTTTAAGAAAATCTCTCTTCCTAAATTTTCTTTAGAGATTCTATTATCTCCATAAATTACTAACTCATCCCCGTTGTAACTTCTTATCGAAAAGCTATCTATAATATCTACAACATTATTTAATACATGATTTTTTTGCTGTAATTTTTCTAACAAATTCATATTTACCTCATTTCATTAAAATAATAAAATGATATTAGCATATAATACTTTATTTTATCAAATAAAAAGGCTCTCCTGAGCCTTTTTATTATTACATTTTACGTTTTGTTTTTAATTTATGATCTTCTTCTATACCGGATTTACTTTTTGAATATTCATCTAATATAGCGTGATAATGATTTGGTTCTCCACCATCTGAGATTAATTTTTCTAACATCCTTAACTTTCTTAGTGAAAATGTTCCTTTTAAATCATTTTCTTTTAATAATTCTAAAAAGTCTTTATCAGGTAAGACTTGATCTTCTGTAAATGATGAACCAAAAATTTCTTCTCTTTTTAAGATGTTTTTGAATAATGCTCTATCTACAGCTTTAGGATCAGCATCATGAATATCAAGAATTTTTAGTATGCTTTCTAAATTTTGACTTAATGGTATATACATAACACCATCTTCTGTTTCATGCGTAGTTTGAGCTAAGTAATCATTACTGTATAATCTTGTTCCAGAAACTTCTAAACCTACCCAAGATGGCATGACTACTTCTTGATCTTTATCCTTTAACTCTATTTCAGCTAAAACAAGTTTATCTAACCCTTTACCAACAAACTCATCTATTTCCCATTTTGTTCCATCTTCATTATGGATAATATTTCTATATTTTTCAATTCGTTGACCATCACTTTTTGACCATAAATCTTTAGCTGACTCTATATCCATTGGTAAGTTATATTCTGCTCCTTCAATACCAACTTTCGGACCTTTAATAGTTATTTCTGCTGATGTATCATCTGTAATTCTTAAACGAGTTAGCCAACCATCTTTTTGTTTAGTTACATATACCTGTTTAATATGAACCCTTTCATCAACATGTTCTTTCCAGCTATCATTTAATAATAAAAACTTTCTTTCTATCTCTTGAGTTGAATTTTCTGTCATTATTTTTACCTTATTTCATTTGATGTTTACGAGGAGTATTTTCATCACTACTACTATCTAGTTGAGTATACATTTCTAACATTGCTCCATAACTATCATCTGACATTCCTATATCTGTATACTCGTCATTATATGTTTCTATCTTTTTATTTTCTAGATCTTTTAATAATGTACCATTACCCAACACATCTTTCAACGTTTCTTTATCAGATTCTACAGGAACAATAAAACCAGCATTCATTCTTGATAATGCTCCTTTCCAATCTTTACTCTTATCAAGATAATCAGCCATTTTATCCATATATTTTATTACAAAATCGAAACCTTCTTTTGATACTTTAAAGTTTACTTTTTTACCTGCTGGTATTTTATCTCCTAAACCTTCATGAAATACTACATTTATTAAAGGAGGTGAGTATTCGCCAGATGTCACTAAATGTCCTTCATCTTCATATAAAACAGGTTTTTCTGCTTCATAAGGCTCATCACAGAAACTAAGATGTGGAGAACTACTTATATTAAATTCAATTTTCTTATTTCGTAGCTGTTCATCAAGAATATCAAAACCAATATTTATCTTTTTATTAATATTGAATCTTATATATAATGAGTTAAATATTTCCTGACGTGATAGGTCAGTAGTAAATACATCTACATTATTTTCTTTTATGGCTTCTGATTTTTTAGACTCTACATTATTTATTGTATTTTCTTTTTGAACTTCTACTTTTCTTTCTTCAATATTATTATTTAAAGCCTCTCCTATTATTACTGGATTAATTGCTCTTTTCATTTCTTCTAAATGTTTAGGAAGCTTTGGCAACTTTTTAAAGCCATTAGCAGCACATTTTTCATAATCTCTAATATAAGAACTACCAAGAGTGTTTAATTCATTATTCCAATCTTTTCCTACAACAGGTCTATCTCTTTTCACACCTAAGTGTTTTTCTATATATTCAACTGCCCTTTTATTTACAGGGATTGTATATTGACCACGTAATAATTTACCATCAGCCAAATCTCTTGATATAGTATATGTTAATTCTGGCGCTTTCATTTCATCGGTTAATTCCCAATAATGAATAGTTTTCATTCTTCCTTCTTTTTCAGGATCAGCTTCTTGACGAGTTTTCTTTATGCTTACGCTCTTTTCGTCTTCCCATCCATTTTTTAGGTATAAATGATGATTGGAAATATCTATATTTAATCTTATATATCCTTGAAGCAACCATTCATCAATGATTTCTTTTTCTATATTAAGCTCTTTACTTAATTTTTCTCTTAAATAAAATGAGTTAAATTCTCTTTGAGCAGCAAGATCTCCAGCATCATCAGCATCATAACCCAAAGATACGCCGTATCCGTTATCTACAGCTTCTACAGAGGTTTTATATTGTAACTCATATCTTCCAGCACCATTTGTGGATAAGACGAACCTACCCGGAAATAATGCTCTATAACTTATCGCATCTACAGCAGCTTCAACCTTTCCTATTACTCTTTCACTTATATTGAGTTCAGGAAGAATAGTGAATCCAGAAAGATCTACCTGAGATCCTTCAACAGCACCTTTAAATTCAATATAAGATTCATGGGTACTTCTTACTTCTGCAGAAGCTTCTGCTAGAAATATACAACGCTTAGAATCATCAACATATAACTTATTTGTATTCACCAATTCTCTTATTAATGATGGTGGTAAACCTCTTTTTTCAATAAGATATGTTTCACCAATATGAGTAAATTGAGGAGCTTTGTCTGGTGGATTAAAATCATTTCTTTCTTCAAGCTTAGTTAAATCAACTTTTAAGCTTTCATCAATATTTTCTCCAAAATTTTCTACCATCCATGTTAAAGCCTCCATCTCAAATTGGAAACCAAAATGGAGTTTTACAAAATCTGAACCGCCAAAACCTTTACCTTGGGTTTCACTAACACCTTCCCAACGCTGACCTTGATTTATAACTTTTCCAAAATCAGGTATAGACCATTTACCTTTAGAAATCCTTTCTCCATTTAATTTAATGAATACAGCTTCTAAGTCTACTTCCTTCATTTTTTCACGAAGTTCTTTTTGCCTTTCTTTCATTTCGGCAAACTCTTTTCTTTGTTCAGGAGTATAAGTTGTTTTTTTATCTATTGGAATATCCATCCACTCTTTTTTCCTAGTCAAAATATATTTAATTTCTGGTTCTATTAACAAACCATTTTTTTTGATTGTAAATACAGGTCTCTTCCTGTTATTTACCCCTTGTTTAGGTAATATTTCTTTATCTACTATTTCCATTCCTATACCTATTTCTTATATTTTAACCCGATATTCTATTTTTTCCAACATTCTAAAGGAAATATTTTAAATAAGCATATCCCTATGCTTATTATTTTCTACTATATTGTTTTTTTACTGGTGCCGCTAAAACTTTATTTTTTGATTTTATTATACTCTCCATTATTTCTTTGGATGTGTTATAATACCAATCTTTATATTTAGCATCTATTCTCCATTTAATACCAGCTTTTTCCATAGCATGTAAAATATATTTAATACTTTTCCATTCTATAGTTCTTTCTACTAAACCATCTTTCCAAACCCTATTTTTCATGTACTGATTATTCTTAAAATTAATCCATGTTTCTTTAGAAAAGTTTTCCATTTCATTACTCATTTGTAAAATAATAGCACCTTGTTTAGGTATTAAATTGAATACTTTTCCACTTGGTAAAGCGGCAGTTATTTTAACATTAGGATTATCATATAAAAATTTAACAGTATGCTCTACATCAATTAAATCTTTTGGTAAATTTTCCATAACATCCCATGTCCATGTTCCCGGCAGCATCCAAACCCATATAATACCTTTTTCATCATCTCTTATTAAGGTTGGACGACCAGCAGACCATTTTTTACCCCATGCACCTGCTAATAATGGATTTCCCTCTATTGTTATACAGGTATGTGAAATAACATCAGCTTTAAACCATGAAGCGGAAGCTTTATGACCATTTACTAAGAAGTTATTATCACTATAACAACGAGACAATGATATTATTAATGGATCTTCCTCACCTATTAACCAAACTTCTAATCCAACTTGTGATAAAGCCCACGGTGAAGCACCATGCACGTTTCCACCTTCTTCTGGAGCATAAACACTTAATATGATTCCCCATACCGCTTCACCTGTTCCCGGCCTTGATACTCTAATCGCGTTACCACATAAAGAATAAGGTAAAACCCTACTTACCCAATCCCAAATAGAACGCCTATAGGTTGTTGTTACAACACCTTTTCTTGCTTCTTCAGCCCATGAATTACCCCATCTTTCTAAAACATTTGTTCCTTCAAAATAATTAAAATCAGGATCTTCTTGTCTTTCTTTTACTGTTTTTAATATATCATCAAACTTAGGAGGAATCGTTTTTTCTATAACTCTTTCAACATAATCTATTCTTGGCATGGATAACGGGCCACTATCACCTCGTTCGTTATCCTCACTTCTTTGAGGATGTCCCCATAACCAACCTCTTCTTACCACGCGAGAATTTTTAATATCAGATGAATTTCTATCTTTAAAAGCTACATCCTGTGCTATTTTCAATCCTCTCTCTAAACGAGATAGTAAACCTTCTTGTTCTTCTTCTGGTAAGATAATTGATCTTACTAAAGCTTTATCTACCCTACCTGTTGGTTCATCTAATACAGGCTTCGAAACACCTATCATTTTTGCTGAATATTGACGTTCCATTGCCCACTCAGCAACTAAAGATTCTCCTTCTGGTGTTATCCAATCTAACTCCCTTGATTCTTGTTTCATACCTACATGCGCAGATAATTTTTCTCTCTTTTTGTTTTCTTTGGCTATTATTCTTCTATCACCTAAAGTATCTAAAACCAATCCTAACATATTAGGTTCACATACTTGATCTTTACGTCTTACACGGCCCCAAAACTGAACACGGTTTGCTGGGTTTACAGCAATATCTGCTTCAATTAGATTCCTTTTTCTTTGATCCTTAAATTTCTTACCAGCATGCATACTTATTCCAGAACAACCAGCAAGTGTAACAATAGCTACATCTAACTCACCATTATTAAATCTTCTTACTAACTCTGTTCTTGGTTCACTTTTTCTAGCATGTATAATCCATTTATCATTTTCCTGCTTAACAGTTAATGTTCTTCCTGATAATTCTCCAACCTCAATTCCTTTTTCGTTTAACGCTCTTTTTATTTTTTCAAAAGGCATAAGATCCCAATCAGGTAATTGTTCTATTGCTTTCACAGCTTTTGCATAAGATTGCTTAGCTAAAATAACATTTTCTTCATCTCCTATTTCATCCAGATCTTCTTGAGGAGATATCATATTCAAAATACTTAACATTCTTTCTTTCCATAATGGAATATGATCGAGTATCTTCTCTGAGGCTACTTTTTTCTTTTTCTTTGTATCCTCTCCTTCTGCTCCTTCTAACACTTCTTCTGATTCTTCATCATCTTCTTCCATTTCACCTAAAATGCTTTTAAGTGCTCCTTCAAAAGTAGATTGAACAACAATAACAACTTTTTCATTTCTTTTAACTATTTCTTCTACTTCATTAATTAAAGCATCACTTTTTATTAATAAAGAGAACTCTTTAATAGAACGTGATAATATACTACCTACTTTCATCCATGCGGCAGAACCATGATTACCCATTGCAACTTCCCATGCTTGAGTAGCTTCAAATACCTGCCTCCACATTACAGAGAATAAGTTTACAGCATTTTTTCTCTCCTCTGTCATCTCTACCCATATTGGTTGTGGAGGAGGAACTGGAGGGTGTTCACGACGAATAAAACGACCTTTACTAGCCATTGATATAGTTAAAGCTTCTCTCAACGCTCCATCATCACCAAGCATTGTCGATTCTATTAAGCCATATACCCATTCTTCTATTGCTAATGCTTTTTTATAGAGGCTTAAGTTTTGTTCAGATTTAGCGAAAGTTGCAGATGAATAAAGAACACCTTCTGAATATTCTAACAATGTATCAAGATTGTCTGATATATTTGAATCACCAGCAGCATTATGAGCTTCATCTAACAATAACCAGCAATCACCATCTTGAATTCTTTCAACTAACCACTTCATTTTAGGATTTCCTTTACCCGGACGGTTAATTTGAGAATATGTACTTAATATTATTTTATCTTCTTTTTTTCCCCATGTTGGGGTATTCAGCATTTCATCCATTTTGCTTTTTGTTAAAGATTTTTTAATAATATTACCTTCTTGATCATAAATTTTAGCTGTCCCATGAAGAACAGTAGGCATAATATCTACTTTATCAAGGTTTATTACATCAGCAATATCTCTAAAGAAATCTGTAAATAGTTGAGACTTCTCTGTAAAGAATATAACTTTTTTACCAAGTTTTAAGCCTATAATAGCAAGGGCGGCTAAAATCCTGCCTTTACCAAATCCTGTTTCATCAGCAAGTATCATGCCTGATCTTTTCTCAAATGCTGATATAGCTAAAGATATCGCATCAATTTGTTCGGCGCTTAATGATTCTGGAAGTTTTTTTCTTTTTATATGTAGTAAGTCTGAAATTAACTTATCAACATCACCTTTTTGATAACTTAATTCTGTTAAAGCTTTATGTATACTTTGTTCTAATCTCTTAGGAGCCATACCCTCTGATTTATTTAATTGACTTAAAGCTCTATAAGGAACTCTCCCAAACTCATCTTCCATATTGAGCTTTTCGTTTTTTCTCTGTGCTGGAGCCTCTCCAACCCAATCAAGGATATTGATATTTTTAGTTGCTATACGTTCTTCAAATATATTTATCCACCAAACAGTGAATACAACTTTAGTTTCATCATAGATTAACCATCTTTGATAAGCCGTATTTTCTTTTTTCAAATAAGAAAACATATCTCTTTGTTCTTGACTATCTAAGCTATCAAAAACAACAACACCTTTTCCTTTTTTGCTGAACCACTCCCACCAAGAAGATAAATTATCTTTACCAAACTTCGTTAAAGATGATTTGGTACACCATAATATACGATTTAAATCATTATTCATTCCCCATTGCTCATTTTTACTTGGGGATACTTTATTGTTTTTCTCTTTTAATGATAATCCTGCTGGGTTAAAACCTTTCTTTGATGGCGTGTTCATCATTGGTGGCATAGGCCATTTAGACATTATATAACTTAGTGGAGCTATTGGATGATTATCAAGTTCACCACTCCAAATCATCCTATCTTTAGCATTCATTCTCCATGTAGCAGCATCTAAGTTACTTAAAAGACCCATTTCTACCCATTGACCTTTTATCTTTTCTATCCCTCTTGCAAGACCTATTTGCGCTCCTCTTGATAAAGTTGGGCTTATTGATTTTATCGCAACATCCCATCTAGCAATATTATTATGCCAGCCAGTTTTACTCGCCCATATTGTTATTGCTTTTTTACCAAGAGATACAGATATCTTTTCTTTGAAAGCTATAAAAGATTTGTTTGATATTATTTTATTTTCATCAATTTTATCTAAGTTTGTTAGAGTTCCTTTTTTTGTACTCCATACGACAAAAGCTTTAATAACACTATGCTCTAATGATTTCGATATATCAGGAACGGTCATAGAATTAGCAGCTATCTCTACATCATCAACAGTTAATGCGCGACAAAAATGAATGGAACTTGTAGTATCCTCTTCAAGCCAACCACCTGAAATTTGAACTCTACGAATGCCATTCTCATTTTCTTGTACTTTATTCTCATACGGATTAAGACATAAATCTTTCCACATAATCTTTCTCTCCACCTAAAAAAAACGGCACCTTAAGTATAAGATGCCGATATTGAATCATAAATCAGAGTTTATATTAGAAAGTTCTACGTCCACGAACCGTTGATTTTTCTTCTTTCTGTTCTTCTTCTGTTTCAGTTGTATCACCACTGTCGGCAGTATCATCATCTTCAGCTTTTGAAACTTCGTTAGTATCGAAAGCTCCGAATGGATCTTGACCTTCTGTTATAGCGAAAGGATCCACACTATTTGATGGCATGGACAACTGAGCAGCAGGCGTTTGTGGTGGCGTTGCTAATGACTCAGTATGTTCTTTCACTGGTGCTGTATCTGTTTTTACAGAAGTACTTGAAGAAGCACTATCACTTGGCTGATCTTCTCTTAATGGAAGCAATGCTGGATGTGGAGTATATCTTAATCCATCTTCTGTTTCCAAGAAGGAAATCACGTTACCCATAATACTGTCAGCAAAGAATCTTGTAGCAAGGTTTCTTTCAACTTCAGTTTTTAATTTCTTGTCATACTTGTTGTCAGAGATGTATAGAACACCTGTAGCACCCAAGTTCTTACCAAGACGGTAATCGTCGCTCTGAGAGTTTCTCATTGGAGTCTGAGTCATTCTATAAGTAGCGGTGAATTGCTTAGTATCATCAATGATCATACTCTGGCTCTTCTGGCTAGCAAGATAGTTTTCGTAAACTGCTACAGTCAACTTAATCTCTTCCTCTGGAATTTCAGGGAACAATGGAGGTGCAGATTTATCTTCTGGACCTAAGATATAATCAATAAACTGATAAACAAGGTCAATAAACGTTTTACTGTCTAATGGCGCACCTGTTCCTTTTTCTTCTCCAGAAATCCAGTCGATTGTATCACTTGTTTCAAAGAACTGTAGTTTTTTACCATCTGGATTTTTAGGATCAGCGATCACTCTTGATGCTATAAAACGAACACCAATGTTTGGAACTCTTACACCTTCGTTATAAAGCTTAATATTTGCATTAAGTTTTTCTACTACTTTGTTCATGCTTTCTTCATTAAACAAATCTGGCGTAACACGAGTATATTTCTGATAAGAAGTTACTCTACCATTATATGAATCAGCAGTAGCTATACATCTTTCAGCTTTTTCTGGTGCTGTATGAATCCATGTTGTTTCAAGCTGATTAACTTCTTTATCACCTTCTTTCTGTTTTGGACCAGCAAATGAAGACATTTCTAAAGTTACAAATGAACCAACAGGGATATGTTGAGCCATTTTATCATCTATATAACAACCGCTCCACTCTCTTTGAGAAGCTTTTGCAGGGTTTTCAGCATCTTTCTTTTGATTTCTTTCTAATGCATTTTTAGCGATCTTAACACGATAAAAACGTTCGCCAAGCTCTGTTGATTCTTTTACTAAAAGATCACCAGCACCATCTTTTTGAGGATTGATTTCTAATACTTCAACCAGACGGTTGATGAATGTTTTTCTTCTTGGAGTGCTTGGGGATGTGTTAGTTCTGAAAGCACGTTGAGTTCTAGTTTTGATACCTGTTGGTTGGAAACCTGACATATAAAGCTCCTTCGGGATATTGGATTAATTTTTAATTTATTTATCTGTTCGTAAAAAAGCCTTATAAAACAATTAGTAATAAAGACTATCTCGACATTGGTAACAAGATAATATATTTTTTTTCAAAGATCCAATTTATTTTCATCTTTTTTTGTATCTACTTACACCGCCTATCCGATATTTTTTATAGCAATAAAAATATAATAAAATCAAATATTTATGTAATAAAAAAAGACCTCCGAAGAGGTCTTTTAGAATAACTAAAGTTTATTATGCTTTAGGTCTTTTTGGTTTAGCATTTGCTTCTTTTTCCGCTTTTCTTGCTGCTCTATCGGCTTCCCTCTCAGCTCTAGCATCTTCTTTTTTACGTGCTGCTTCTTCTCTTTTTCTCTCTTGTTCAGCTTCTCTTTCTTCTGCTTTTAAACGTTTAGCATTAGCTGCTGCTTGTTCCTTTTGACGTTTCATTAACGCATGAGAAGCATCAGCATCACGACGAATACTCATTGTTGAATCAATACTGTCTCTGATGATTGAACCCATACCCGCACGAACATTTCTACGAAGATCAAGTTTAACATCAGAAAGTGGACCCGGAGGATCTCTTTCAAGAGCAATACTAATTTTAATGCCTGATGGATCAATCGTTTCAGTAATATCATGACGATTTTCTGGATCCATTTTACGTTTTAAGCCTAACAATGCATCAATACGGATTTGCGCTGGTTTAGAAATAGCAGAATCAAATCTTGAGTCTTTTCTTACATTAATACCAAGTTCAGTATCAAGCGTTTCAATGATTTTTTCAGCATCATACTCTGCTGGTTTTTTAAGCTCATCACTATTTAACAATACATCAACTTCTTCACGAGAAATACCAGCTTCCATCGCAATCTTACGAATCATATCTTTTACTTTATCTTCATCATAAGTCTGCTGAATACGCATTTCAGCACCATTGTTACGAATAGTCTCTACTTGAGATTTTAACAATGCTTTTGGCATATCCATTTCGATAGCTTCTTTATAAGTATCACTCATATCCATTGCTTCAAGAGCCATGTTTCTCCACATATAATATCTATCTAAGTGATTTGATACTCTCTGTGTGAATTTTTCAGCGTTAACAGTAATATCATGACCTTCAAATTTTACTAATCCATTTTTCTTAGGACCATTATCTTCACGATCATCTTCAACAATCTGAGGAATAGTAATAGTATTACCATCTGGATCTGTATCAATAAGTTCAAATTCAACTTTACTTAGATGAGACGTGTTTCTTAATTGAATCAATGGAGCCGCACGACCTTTAAGAACATAGTTATTCCAATATTTATCACCAGTTTCTAAAATCTGTTCTAACAACTCTTCACGAACTGGAACATCATATTCTTCAACTTCAAAGGTTTTAAGGTTAAGAGGACACAATTTCAACCCTTTCACATTTAATCCAAGATCTTTTAAGTCATCAAGAATAAGTTTATAGTGGTGAAGCTGTGCTTCATAATAGAACGGAACACCAATAGATTGAATGTGATCAATCTGGCTTGGCATTGGAACTTTATAGTCTACAATGTAAACATCACCATTTTTTTCTTGAATAATACCATCAGGGTTACCCACTAACCACGGATGATCTTCATTACGATAGGCATTGATAATAGCTTTTAAGTCATCTGTAAGAATGGATTTGGCACCACGCTTTTCGATTTGTTCAAAATAAAGACTTTCTGCCATATCTTCCATCATGGTACCACGTTTTAAATCACCATTAGGAGGCGTTAATCCCTCAAGAAGAAGTTTTTGTTTTGTAATCTGTCTACCATCAGAAAATGGGTGGAACTCTCCATCTTCACCGCCTAACAATACACCGATCTCAGAACCACCAATACCACGTAAACGGTCAATATGCCAAAACGCCCTATCAGGCTCTTGAGCTACTACTTGATCAATCCATGCACGAGCATGAGTATCATCTATATACTGACGTTGCGGCAAGTCTTCTAAAGCTTTAAACATTTGCTTTTTCAACTTAGCAATTTCTGATTTCTTTAATTTATTTTCCATACTTTGTTATCTCTCTTCAGTTAGAATATACATATTATATAAGAAAAACACAGGACGTACAAGCTTTTCCTTTCATTTATATATATTTTAACCTGTTTTTTTTGAGATGCCAACACATAAAACAAAAAAAGAGCCTAAGCTCTTCTTTTGTTATCTTTGAAATATTGAAAACCTTCCAAAAGGCTCTATATTACTAACACTATCTTTATTTTAGCTTGATCTAACCCTTTTTGCTTCCTGTCTTTCTTGATTACCACTTCTACTTAATACTTGTGGAATTATACTCAACAACTCTCTACTCCTACTTCCGAAATCAGGATGCTCTGTAAACATTTCACTTAACTGTATTTGATACTCTTCCGATAGAGAATATTTAGTACTGGTCGAAGGGTTTTCCATAGCATATTCTTTTACGGATATGGCAAAGTGTGAGTTGAAGTAATCTAACAAGTTACCTAAATCATTATTTAGTAAGGCCATACATGCTTCTATTACTCTTTCAAAAATAACATCTATCTTTATCCCCTTTCTTATAGCTAAGATAGAATAGTTTACTATAGCAGCTTTATATTTATGGAAAAAAGACTTTCCTTCTTGAGAAAATCCATTTCCATATAATTTTATAAACTCAGATTCTGGACCAAAATCAAATTCGCCATTTAATATTAATTTTCTAGCAAGAGGATCAGCATCTGAAATCACATTTTTAAAGAAAGTAAAGAATGTACTTCCTATCTCAATACCTAACATTGATTCAGCATCGCTTTGTATTTTTTCTAAACATTCTTTGTTTATCTCTCCTACTCCTCTTCCTCCATGATCTTGAATATGCTTTCTTGCCTCTATAATAAAGTTTGTCGCTGAACGAGGTGTAGTATATCCTCCCATCTGATCCTTTTTAGGCAATACAGGAACAAATAGATGTGGATAAATATTGAAGAATTGAGCTACATAAGCATCTCCAAGACCATCATTGAAGGTAGCCTGAATCCTATTAGAAAAATCTTTTAATGTGTCCTGAACATAGATTGTTTTCATACGGTTTCTTAATGCTGAACTCATTGATGATGTATTCGTACCATCTAAAGCACCTAAGTTACATGTCGCTCCAACATATACGTTTTTTACATTTACTTCATTAAACATACCTTCGTTTGTTAAAGGTAAAGCAATATTCTGAATAAATTCAGATGCGTTTGTTAAATCATCTAAAAGTAAAACAGCCCCACCAGCACGTTGAAGCATAGCTATACGATAAGGCGGTAAACTTGTCATATAAGTGTTCTTACCATCACTTTCTTTAGCCGGAAGACCAGATACGTTCATTTTCGATACTTCACCAGCTAAGTCAACAACAGAAAAAACAAAGGTATTATAATCAATAACTGTACCTATTGACGGATTTTCTACATATCTCATACCTAATTCTTCTGCTATTTTTTTACTAGCTTCTCTAAATGCTGTTGTTTTACCATGACCCGGCATACCCATTAAAATATAATAAGTTGGCTTGAAAGAATCTGTATGCCATTTAACACCCGTTCTTTTTTCGTATAACTCTTCAATTCGCTTATTTATTTCTAACCTTGCTATATAATCATTATAGAGGTCTAGATCTTTATTATATATGTTTAGCTTATATTCATATTCTGTTAGTTCTTTTTTGTATAAAAGTAAGTCAGATTCGTATTGGCTTTTTTTATGATAATAATCCTCCATTTTTTGAGGATATTCGTTTACAGCATTATTATATTTTCTCAATGCTCTACGATAAGATAATACCTCATCTTTTCTTTCTTCTTCACTTAATACATCTAAATAATTTAATGTAATAGGTTGCACTGGAACAAGTGGCTGTACAGGTTCAACCGGAGGTAATGGTTGCTCAATTTTTTCCGGCTTTAAAATAGGTTGACTAAAATTACGGTAGATAGTACGAAGTATACCATATTCGATACCACTAATAGCACTACCAATAGACCCTGATCGCAATCCTTTCTTTTTTATTGCTTCATCTATAATAGCTTGAGCATCTGATGCACTTTTACTATTAATTAAGGGATCTTCTTTTAATTTTACTGGTTTACTCACTTATATTTCCTCACTTTTTCAAATAATATTCATTATAACAATTAAAGCCTTATAAACTCAAATATATTATAACTAAATCATATTTTCTTGTTTTAATCTAGGTGTTATAGATAAATCAACTTCTTGATCTTCCCTTATTTTTATAACCTCAGCGTAATCTTTAACTTGTTCAGCAAAATGCTCCACTAATGATTTTTGTATAGAAGGAACAGCAATATATGTTACGCTGGTATCTGGATCTAATTCTAAATCTTTATATTGTGGAGCGTAATCTCCTAAATCTGTAAAATAAATTAAAGACTTTATTTTCTTATCTTTAAATACTTCACTTTTTACTGTTTGATTTATCGCTGTTGTTAAATTAGTTCCACCTCTTCCAAATATTTGAAGCCCACCTTCTAAGAATTCATGAACGTTATCGGATGTTATTTCTATTGGAACCCCTCGTAATACCGTATCAGCAGAAAATACCAATACTTCATATGCTCCACTTCCACTTTCAGCAGCTACTTTCATTTCTATTATTTCTGGAATAATATCTTCAAGATCTTTTTGTCCTACTGACATAGAGGTATCTATTATTACTGCTACTACGTTATTAGATTTAAATGGGGTGATTTGACCTACATATAAATTCATCCCTATAACATCAATCATTTCATCAACAAAATAAATATCACCGATAATATCATTATTATATTTAAAATTGAGACCTGTTCCCCATATTTCATCTATAACTTTCATTTTCCATGTTAACTTTCCTTTTTTAACAGATTTTATTCTTTCCATAGCACAATTTAACATGTGTTCGCCCGGAAAACCGGGCATACTTAACTCATGCCTTTTATTATCAGCTTCAATTATTGACTGATTTTTTATATCTATACCCATATTTTGTTTTTCTTTAATAGCTTCTTTATCTGTTGATTTAGGAAGGTTTAATTTTTCCATAACACCTTCTAACTTCATATCTTCTAAAGCTTTAATTACTTCCTCAAGTGTATGATGGTGATCATCATCTTCTGAACCAAATTTAATTCTTCCATTTTTATCTATATTTTCTTTTGAATTTTTTGATTTTCCTTTCCCTGATTCACTCTCATTACTTGTAGAAGAACCTTCATCTCCAGATTCATCACCTTCTTCCTCTCCATCATCTGAATCATCTGAGCCATCCGATGATTCTTCACCTGAAGATTTTTTATTGGTATCATTTTTCTTATCCTCAGATGATTTATTTTTTGATGACTTACCTTTATTAGATGATTTATCTTTTTTATTATTATCTTTATCTTCATTCTCACCATCATCAGAAGATGAATTTTCTTCTTCTTTTTCATCTTTATTATTTGGTGCATTATTTTTTTGACTTTTATTTCCAGCAGCAAGCGGAGGCGGAGATTCTTCTTCCTCTTCTTTTCTTTCTTTATTAAATAGTTCTTCTGCTACTATCTCTTGAGATAAATAAGGATATTTTTCTATATCTCCCGGAGCAAAACCCACACCATATTCTATTAAGCTTCTTGCGAATTTTAAATCTGGAAAACCAAGTATCATCGTAGTATTATGTATATAATCTTGAGCGATATTTGCTATTTTTCGACTATAGTTTGTTAAACGATATACGTCTTCATTTAATATATGACTAAGTTCATGTAGTAACAGTATTACCACACCTCTTTCTCTTCCTTGACTTTCATCTTCATCATTTACCAATTGTTGATAAAAACCTGTATGAATGAATATATGTAATCCATCAGTAAATGCCGTATTACCCCATCTATTAACAAGCTCTGGATCACCATATAAATAACAAGGCACATTCGCTAATAATGTAGAATAAACACCAAAACGAGGAGCTATATAACTAACTTCATTTCCTGTAACAGGATCTCTCCTTGTAAAGACCGTTTCACTTACCATCCAGTCAATTATTCTTTCTAAATCCATTTCCATCCATAATGGAGAACCTAAGCTTGATAGTTCATCATCTTCTACAATTTCAAATTTAGAATAAAGTGCCATTTCTGACATATTACTTTTTTTCATAATAATAAGAACCTCTTTAAAAATATTCAGTTATTATAACTTTTTTATTCTAAAAATAAAAATATTTATTTTCCTATGATACTTTCTATGGGTGGTAATTTAGGAGCGTTATTACTAACTTTTAAATTATAAAAATTGCACTCATATTTTAAACGAGGTAATCCTAATAATAATGACTTAAACTCTTCTGCTGATGGTATTCTGCCTTTTACATCTAAAGACATGCCTCTATCGATTAATTTTAATAACTCGCTAGAAGATTGCCCTCTTCTTATTATTGATAAAGGAATATTTTCTTTTACCCTTAAATTTGCCGCAGGAGGAGCAGAACCTTCTATACAAGCATACATTGAAGTTGCTATACCATAGGTGTCGGTTTTCACTGTTAGAGGAACGTTAGCTGTTTTATTCAGACTTGAATGCTGTTCTGGAGCAGCATAACCGGGAGTTCTTGCTGATGGCCCAAATAAATGGTAGTTATATTTATTTCTTGAAGCACCTAAATCTAATAATATTAAAGAATTATCTGGCCTGACCCATAAATTACCCGGCTTGATATCTAAATGTAAGAGATCATGCTCGTGTAATACTTGAAGTCCACTACATGCATATATAAATAAATCTCTGATTTCAGCATCAGCAATTCTTCCACCTCTATATTTTATATAATCATGTAGACTACAACCTCTTTCATAAGGCATTACAAAATATGCGGTTCCATTAGCTTCAAATACATCTAATATTTCTATTATTTGAGGATCTCTTATTTTTGCTACTGTATCAGCTTCTTGGAAGAACGAGTTTAACCCGTCTTTAAATTTTCTCGCATCATCCGCATTATCAAATGACACTCTTCCATTATCCGCTGCTGTTCTACATCTTAAAGAAGCAGGTAAAAATTCTTTTATCGCCACCGATAAACCATCTTCCCTTCTTGCTAAATAAACAATACCAAAACCTCCGGGTTTCGCTTTTTCTTGTATTGTATAACGTTGTAGCTTAAAACCTTTTGGTAAGTAAACATTTTTAAGCTCGGAACTCTTCTCTGACATTTTCTTTCCTTATAAATAATCTAATACTAATTAAGATCTATTAAAAATACAAAATAGTCAATAGAATTATTTTGTTATTGGTTAACTTTATCATAGAAAAAGGGCCTTCGGAAAGGCCCTTTAATTATTAATTATTTACTATTAAACAGATTCTTTTAGTTCTTGATTTATTTTTAAATCTTCCAACGGATTTTCAATATTTATTACCGCTTCTTTATTTTCATTTAAATCAACATTTAAGAATACTCCACCTTCCAACTCATTAGATTTTTCAATCATAAAATAAGATAATGGAATCAATAAAAGCTCATTAATTGCTCTATCTACTGGACGAGCACCCATTTCCTGATTAAAGCCTATTTCTGCTAAATGAAGCTTAACTCTTTCAGAGAATGAAACAAAAATACTCTTTTCCGCAAGTTCACTTTTTAATTCATCAAGTTTTTTATCTATTACTTTAGATATAACAATCTTATCCAATGATTTAAAGGTAACAACCTTATCTAATCTGTTTCTAAATTCATCAGTGAATATTCTTTTTATTTCTTCTTCTCTATTTTCTGCTGATACTTTATCTGGATCATTAAAGAAACCTATTTGAGCTTTCTTCGCAGCTTTAGCGCCAGCGTTTGTTGTCATAATAACAATGGTATTTCTAAAATCAACATTCATTCCAGATCTATCTTTTAAGAATCCATTATCCATTACTTGCAACAAAATATTATAAATATCTTTATGTGCTTTTTCTATTTCATCTAACAATACAATGGAATAAGGCTGTTTGCTTACCGCATTCGTTAATAATCCACCATTATCATAACCAACATAACCCGGACTAGAACCGATTAATGATGATATCGCCATTGCATCCATATATTCTGACATATCGAATCTTAATAATGGAACACCTAAGATCTCTGAAAGTTGATTTATAACTTCTGTTTTACCTACACCTGTCGGTCCAGTAAATAAGAAATTGCCTAAAGGTTTTTTCTTACCTGTATTACCAATACCTGCTTTGGAAACAATAATAGCATTCACAAGTGTATTAATGGCTTCATCTTGACCATATATCTTACTTTCAAGTTTTGATTTCAATGACATTAATTTTTGTACATCATTAGTCTCTAATGTTTTAACTGGTAAACCAGCTAATTTAGCTACAATACTTTCAACATCTTTCACTGTTACTTCTTTGTTTTTACCTGTTTGTAATTTTACTTTTGCTCCTGCTTCATCTATAAGATCAATCGCTTTATCAGGTAATCTTTTATTCGGTATGTATCTCACAGATAATTTTACAGCAGCTTCAATAGCTTTTTCATCATACTTAATACCATGATGTTTCTCATAAGAAGCTTGTAAACCTTTAAGAATTAATATCGTCTCATCAATTGTGGGTTCTTTAACATCTACAGTCTGGAAACGACGACTTAAGGCAGTTTCTTTATCAAAGATTTTTCTATGTTCATCGTATGTAGTAGCACCTATTACTCTAATATCTCCATTTGCTAACGATGGTTTTAATAAGTTTGCCACATCCATATTTCCACCATTTGCTGAACCAGCACCAATGATCATATGAATTTCATCTATAAATAAAACACTGTTTTTATTTTTCTTCAATTCATTTAACAATTCTTTTAAACGTTTTTCAAAATCACCACGATATTTAGCACCAGCAATTAAAGAACCAATATCTAATGAATAAATAATAAATTCCTTCATATACTCAGGAACTTCTTTATCAACAATACGTTTAGCAAGTCCTTCAATAACCGCAGTTTTACCTACACCCGGTTCACCAATCAATAATGGGTTACTTTTGGTTTTCCTTCCAAGAGATTGAATAACCCTTTCAATTTCTTGTTCTCGTCCTACCAATTTATCGAAACGACCTTTTTTCGCTAATAAGTTTAAGTTAACAGTATGCTCTGCAAGTGCTGATTTTCCTGCTGAATCAAATGCTCTATCACTCTCGTAAGAGCGTTCTTCTTCATGAGAGTTTTCATTCATATTAATAGCATACTCCTTAATTTTATCGGATGTGATTTCTTGCCTTTGCAAAATCATATTCAAAAATGTACTTTTCCCTGTAGCTGCATATTCTTCCGTTATAACATATAAGATATCCAATATGGTTATATAATTTGAACCTCTTGAATCTGCACTTAGAGCAGCTCTCTGCATTATAGACTGGAACTCTGTCTCAACTCTATCTTTTCTTTCTTTACAAGGTTTTATTGTTAATATTTTTTTCAATAGTACACCTACCTCACTTAACATGAGATCAGCATTCCCACCTAAATCTGAAATTATTTTAGCCCCAGCATTACTTTTTAATATACTTTCAAATAGCTCAAATGATGTAACATAATCATAACCCACATCTTTGTCACTAAAGAGTTCAACCATTATACGACTAATCTCTCCATCAAACTTTTTTTCCATACTATACTCCTAATTTAAACAGAAAATTTGCCATTTAGTTCATTATTATATACTGTCTTTATTAAGAAGTACATATTTATTACTTATATAGTAGACATAATTCTTTTTTCAACATACTTTGATGGAAGCTAACAATGGATTCTCAAAATACGCAAAAAAACAGTAATATCACCACTAAAAAGATAAAGTCTAAAAGGGCTACTTTAAAAAATGATACTAACATAAAAAACGTTAGCACAAAAAAAACAAAAAATCTAAAAAAAAGTAGTCCTATTAAGCCATATATTAAAAAAATGTTATATTTGTTCGTTTTTTTATCAATTGCAGGTAGTGCTTCATATTTGTCTTACAAATATATTACTAACCCAGCATTACCCAATGAAAAAGAAACTGATACTGCCACCAATTTTACTCCACTATACAAAGACGAAAATGTAGAAAAAACATTAAGAGGGTGGAATGATAATGATTTACAAAAACTTCGTGATATAATTAAAACTAATACTATAGATAATGATATTATAAGAATTATTAATGATCCTCAATATTCATTAAATACCGTTATTTTTCATTTAAATGATAATTTTCATATTTTATCTGCTGATGAAGCAAGAGAATATAACAATGGATATCCTAAGCAATCAACTGGTATTACTTTTGATAGTTATTATAATGTTATAGATATTGCTCCTTATTCGTATGCTTGGAGAAATGGTATTAGAAAAGGTTATAAACTCGAACAAATAGATGGGAAAAATCTAAAAATAGATATTCCAAGTGATGATATTAATGATGCGTTAACAACGCATAAAAATAGCCGATGGATGTTTAAAGATAAAGCAGGAAGACGTATAACATATCCTACTTTTAAAAAAGAATATCCCGCAGGAAATATAGCAGAAGCTTGGGTATATCAGAATACACTCGTTATTAGAATACAAAAAATAAATATTGCTACACCAAAAGTTTTATATGACCTTATTAGTAATAGAATTAGAAATAATCCTAACATTAAGGGTGTTCTTATCGATTTAAGAAATACAGGAGATGATTATTATTCTGGATTAGCTCAGACTACATGGTTGCTTAACAAACAACAAGAGCAAAATATTGCAGTTCTTCAATCGATTAATAATCAAGAATCTCTACAAAGCTTAAAGGCAACTTTTAATATTGATCAAAATATTATGAATGCTTTTAATAAAATCCCTAAAATTGTTTGGGTTGATTATAATACTAAAGGTTCTGCAGAGATAATAACTAATAATCTTATTTCTAATGGGGCTAAAATTAATGGAAGTACAACTTTTGGTTCTAAATATAAAAAAGACATCTTTAATATTAATAACAAATATGCTATTGCTCTTACTGACAAAAAAGTATTTTTACCTGATGGGAAAGAGTTACAAATTACTCCTAATAATAATAAGGCTATTTTCTTTGTTGATTCATTATACGATAGTAAAAGACAATGATAAAAAAAGAAAGGACAACCTTTCTTTTTTATATTTTTAGTATTACATGATTACAAGTCAAAAGGATCATCTAAGGAATAGAGTGTGTTCTTTTTGACTTTCTTTATAGGAGAGGCTTTTTCAAATGGATCTTTTTCAATAATCTTTTGTTCTATTACCTTCTTATTTAAATTATCTACTTGTCTATCATAATAACCTGTACGTTTTCTTTCTTCTATTGCTTTTTTAAAATGAGCTTCATTTCCTTTTACAGCAGGTTCAAACAACATTCCTTTCCCTTCATTCTGAACTATTCTGTTTACATCTCTCCAATAAGCGTTTTGTTCATTTGTTATATTTAGATTTTTCATAGCACGAGTAGCACCAACATAATAAATATTCATTTCTTCTATTTCGCTCTCTTCTACCATTCTATCTGAAATATTTTTATTTACTGGAGCTTTATAAAAATCATCAGCTAATATAACATTTTCAAATTGTAATCCTTTTGATTTATGAACCGTTGAAAATATTTGATCCGCATCATTGGGATTATCAACAGAATGATGCTTTATGGTGTTTAGTTTTCCTATTAGACTACGCCCCATTTCTTCAACCAATTTACATCTACTAGTCCACTCTACCTCTTCTGCATCTTCTGCTGCTTGTTTAAACTCATCATAATTTCTAAATGATGCTAATAATGGATCTCTTGGCTTTCCTGTATTATAACACATCATATAAATATCTTCTAATAAATCAAATCTTGCTGACTCTACACCTCCAGCAAAATACACTTTTTTACCTTTTACAACATATGTAGCCGCTTGTTTTATTAATGTCGCATTTACCCTACTGATAAAAGCAGTCTTACCTTCATTAAATAATGGAGCACCCGTATATACCCTATCTTGTCCTCCTAAGCCGTGAATAACTGATGTTTCTCCTTTCATCAATAATAAAGCATTAGCAAAATCTGCTATATTATTACCAAATCTAAACGATGTAGTAAGCTCTAATGTTTCATCTGCTTTAGCATTTGTCATGGCATCTACAGCTTTTCTAAATGAGTAAATAGATTGATGAGGATCTCCTACCAATACTTGAATACAACTTTGATTTTGAACTAAATCTAGAATAGCAGGGTTTGAATCCTGTGCTTCATCTAACAAAATATAATCATAAGGCAGATTTGGTCTTGCTAACTGCATTTGTTTTAAATAAACATCGTGCGTAGCTAATACTTTAGTATTTGTTGGATCAGACATGGCTAACCATAACTTTTCAGCATCTACTACTATATCGGTGATATCTGGAACAAAAGAAAATATTTTTGGGTTATTTTTTAACATCATTAAACTTTTTAATGGAACATGCTCTATTTGTATCATTTCTTGATCTGATGCTATAAAATTACCAACGGTCTCTTGAAGCAATTTTGAATACATCCTACTAGCATTTTTATTATTACCAAAATGAGGTTTAACTCCAGCTCCATTATAAATCATATCCCATTGGATATAACCATTTAATTTATGAGAAATATTTTTACCGAATTGAGGAAAGGCTAAACCATGTGAAGTCATACATTTTACATTAGGGGGAAATTTACTAAGAGCTTCCTCTTTTATATCTCTGTTAAAGGCTAAATATAAACCTCTCCCTCTTGATCTTCTTTTAGCATATTCTGTTAAAGTAAATGTTTTACCAGCACCAGCAAAAGCTTTTACCTTGACAATACCTGCCTCACATTCAATCACTTTTTCTTGTTCTTCCGTAGGAGGAGTTTTTGAGGCAACAACTGGTGTTTTTAATGATTGAGAAAATGCTGTTTTTGATGGAATGCCAGCAGGTGCTTTACGTCTTACCTTATAAGCACCTTCCTGATTATTTTCTTCCTTCACTTCACCTACTGGCTCTTTCTTTTTTCTATCACTTTCTACCGTTTTAAATACTGATAAACTCTCTTTTAAATTAGACATAATTGAACCTTTTATCATTAAAATATATTATAATATTATACATTTTATTTAAAAATTCAATTTTTTCTATGATTTATATTAAATTACCTTTTGATATTCTCCATAATAACTAATTAACTCTCCTTTAAAATCTTTCATAGCTCCCTGTCTTGCTAAGGCATCAGCATACTCATTAAACTCATCACCTGAATGACCTTTTACATTTTCATAATACACTTTTAATCCTAAGCTATGTATATTTTTATAAAGGTTTTTTAATATTTCAGAATCAGCATGACCATTCCAAACAAAGGTTCCATTTAAACATTCTATGCAGTTCTTACTGTCAGAAAAAATAGTAATAGTTACATTAGGATCAAACAAACCATTATCTATTTTATCTTTTATCGCAACCAATGCTCGATAAATAGCATACATTTCTACATATTGAATATTTAACTTTTTCTTAACGAAAGGAATAGACCCAATTAAGTTAAATATTTTTTCTTTTTTACTGTTTAATACTACACAACCATAACCAGATTTATCTCCATATCGATGAATGGAACCATCTGTATGAATAATAAGCTGACTATGTGAAACAGTATTATAATTTTGAGCGCTTCCTTTTTTCAATTTCATTTTATTCAATCGTCTTCTTTCAGATTTCGAAAGATGAGATATCGGTGTTGGGGGAATCTCTCCACTTTTTACTTTTTCGATAAATACTGAATTTTGCTCAGAAACGAAAATTTGTTTATCGACTTTACATAATTGCTTTATTTCTTTAGCAAAATCATAGTTAATAAAATTCGAGCGCTCGTGTTCTAACTCAATATGATGTGTTTCAATATTCTTCAAAAAATCTTCTATTTCAGATATGCTAAAATTGCTAAAGTTTTCTGAAATATTTCCTATCTCTTCATTTATACGATTAACATTTTTTAAAGGCAACGGTGTTCCATTATCAAAGCTTGCAGCATTGAAATAAATACACTTAATCATAGAAGTAAAATCACTTTTTTTAATATATTCTGCTGCTTTCATTATTGCTAAAATATAAGCATCATTATCTTCATAAAACAGCTCGCTATTATCCAATAACTCACTATTTTCATGAATTTTGGCAAATTCACAATACGTAATCCCGTTTAGTGCCATTTCTTTTTTTATTAAAAATACATTATAACCAATAAAACATTCGTTAAAATTGGTTTTACCATAACAAGTAATACCTAACCCAAAAGAAACATCACTTTCAATAGAATCAACATTTGTGGTCTCAATGTCATTCATTATTATATTCTCCTTTTATTTTTTAAGTTATAACCACATAACCAAATCTATCATATCACATCAGACTTTTCTGTACAATACTTATTATTTTATATTATCGTTGATTTTAACAACAAATTAGAGTATACTTCCTCTTATTAAACAACTAGAGGATAACATTATGAAAAAAATTGCTATTGTACTTTCCTTTCTTTCTGCAAGCCTTTTAGCGGGATGTGCTGATCCTTATTCTGGCACTGTCTATCGTGCCGATCAAGCAAAACAAGTTCAAACTGTTAACTATGGTACTATTACAAAAATCCGTCCTGTAACTATTGATGGAAACAGTGGAATTGGTGTAGGCTCTATTGGTGGAGCTGTTCTTGGTGGTATCGCAGGTAGCACTATTGGTGGTGGTACTGGTCAGTACTTAGGAGCAGCAGCAGGTGCTATTGGTGGCGGTCTACTTGGTAATGCTGTAGAAAATCGCGCAACCAGAAAAAGTGGAATCGAAATCGAAGTTAAACTTGAAAACGGTCAGCGTGTATCCGTTGTTCAATCTGCTGATGAAGCATTTTCTGTCGGTCAAAAAGTTAGAATCGTTGGCTCAGGAAGTAGCGCTCGTGTAACACGTTAATATTTTAAACTAAAAAATAAAAAGACCTCTTACGAGGTCTTTTTTTATGCTACTAATAACATTTCTCTAACTTTTTCTTGATTACTTACATGTTCTTCTACTGCCATTTCAAAAAAATCTAACTTAGAGCGACCAGCAGTATAAACCTCTACATCATTTTTTTCTAATAACGTAACAACCTCTCTCCACAACATAGAGGCCATATCTTCTCCAAAAATATATCTATTTCTTTTTATATTTTTCAATGTTAAAACAATATATTTAGAATTACAGAAAATAATTACTTTCTTGTTATGCAGATTATTTACTTTCTCAATGGTATAACGTAAAGATCTTTCAAAAGCTCTAAGCTCAATCAAATCTTTATCCTCTACACATACTCCTAAGCTTTCTAAATGAGTATTAATGTTTTTACCATTTTCTGGCTTAATCATTATAGATACTGTTTGCTCAACCTTATAGGTTTCTTTAATCGTTTTTGTCAACGAATTATAGTAAACAAAGCATTTAGGTTTTTGAGAAAGTAAGAATCGTTTTCTTGCAAGCTGCGCAAGTTTATCTACTCTTTCATTATCTGGATGCCCATTATGACTTTTCACCCATTTAAATTCAAAATGAGTTCTACCATCAATACTACTAAAAATTTCTTCCCATAATGGCTTATCTTTATCTGAACTAATTTTTACTTTATCTAATGTTTGCCCAGCTACAAGATTTTCAGATATTGTAAGATAATCACAATGAATGGTAGCAGGAACTCCATAGTGATATGTATCTAAATAGTTGATAACATTCAAAACGGCTGTCAATTCCATTTGCGTACTGGTTGTATTAAATGCTCCACCAGATATTTGGAACTCTTTATCTTCAGAGAGCTTAATAATAGCTCCATAACCACCATTATCATGTTGATCACAAGAACCATCTGTATATACTTCAATAAACATAACTACACCTTTATCTTTATTAGTTTTTACCAGTATAGCAAGATACAACCTTTAGTACAATCAAATCTTTCTCTTTAATGGTTTTACCTCAGTATTTAATATTATTACTTCTCCTTCTTTTTCCATTTTTCTACCTTCATTTACTAACTCATCAGCTAAGTTATTGTTGATATCCTTGTCATGCCCCTTTACCCATTCCATATCAATCTTCATAACCTTTGAAAAAGATTCTATTTCATCCCATAAAACCTTATTTATAGGTGAACTATTTTTCTTTAATCCTTTGAATATATCTATATTACTTTTATTATCCATTCTTATAATAACACTTACACCTTCTAATATTTCTTTATCTTTTATTTTTTCATTTATTATCTTTAAAGATCTATAAGCAGCATACAATTCCATAAAATCCACATTATGTTTTGTATCTATATATCTTAATAAATCTATTTTACCTTTTAATTTTATAAAGCATTTTTCATTATTATCAGACAAATCAAATATTACTGAACCATAACTATGACCTGATTCTATATTTCCTTTTATAGATATTCCACCATCTGAATATATAATTAGATGGCTTATTAAGCTTTCTGTTTTTATTGTTTCTTCTATATCAACCTTTATTTCTCTTAACACACATTCTTTCATTAAAGATTTCATTTCTTCATTAATCTTTAATTGTTTATCTATATCTGGATACTTATTTAGTTGTGATACATCCATATTTTCTATTTGTTTTATAACTTCAAGAGTCTTATTGTCTTCCAAAGTATCATAGATTATATTTAACGGGCTTTTATTTTTCATTAGAATTTTTATTAACTCAGCTTTTACTTCAAAAGCATTTCTCCATTTTTCATAATCATCATTAGATGTAAAACTATCTCTCATTTTCCCTAATGATTTTCTACTTTTTCTAAATGCATCAAATAAACCTTTATCTAATATCCTCAAACAGATTTCTTCTTTATTTTTTATAAGCATAGATTTACTATATAGAATTAAACTATTGTATACATTTTTTAGTATTTCTGGCTTATCTTTATCTTTTATACAAAAAGAAAAAACGGTCTCGTCGTGACAAGACCGCTTATTTTCGTTTTCTCTTTTCTTAGCCTTAATGATATAATTACTTTCTTTTTTATGAATATATAAATCTATCATTATTATTACCTTTTATAGTTTTATTTTTGGATTATTATGTGGCTTTATATGCTCTGTATCTTTAAATAAATCCTCAACTTCTCTTAATACTGAAAAAGACATTAACTCTTCTTTATTTCCACTCAACTCAACTCCTAACTTCGCTACTCTATCAGCTTCGTTATTCATTTTATTATTTGAGTGTCCCTTTACCCATTTCAACCTTATTGACATCTTATCTTCTATTTCTTTTATGTAATCCCATAACTTAGTATAAGAAATTTTCTCTATATCCATATTTTCATCATTATTGACAATTTTTTCAAATTTTTTCACTGCATTTAAACTATCAGTATGAATGTTAATATTGATATCTTTATCAAAAAATCCATTCTCAATTCTGCTTTTTACAAAATGGGTTGCTCTATATACAGCATATAACTCTACCAAATCTATATCATTTACTATTTGACCAGCATCTTCTATTTTTCCTCTCAATCGGAATAATATTTGATTAGTCTCTTCATCTGTTATTATTATTCCATAACCTTTTCTAAAAGTGCCAACTTTATTTCCTTTTTTCTTATGATTATACATGGATCCATCTGTATATATTCCTAAAGATGATACTCTTTTATTAATAATCCTTGGTAAAGAATTCTTTGCTAAAACAACTTCTCTATATCTAGACATATCTTTATCTATAAATTTTTCAGCGACTTTTTTTCTTTGCTCTATCAGTATTATTCTTTTTTCTTCTTCTGTTAAAATAATTTTAGGAGGCTTTGGCGCTTTTTCTTTTTTAGACTTTCTCTCTTTCTTTATTTGGGGTTCTCTTATATCTTCATCATATCTTTCAAGTAACTTGGACATATCCAAAGCTGGAATATCTCCATTATTTAGCATTGCTTTTACTTCTCTGATATTTTCTTTTATTTCAAGTGTTACTTTCCCTTTTATGAATTTTACTCCATGATTTTGTTTTAGCTCCTTAATCTGTTTTTTATATTTTTCTAATAACTCAAAAATCACATCAGAACATTTTACTTTTCCTATATCTCCTAGAGTATAGTCTAACAAATGATTACTATTGTAATAAAAAACATTCTCTTTATTATAATTTTGCCCATTTTTGATATTATCTTTTATTTCATCTATTATACGTCCTAAATGTAGAACTTTTATTACCGAAACTTCTTTTCCTAAATCAGCTTTATAAGAACCTTCAGCAGAAATATAGCCATAAAACTGATCATACTCACTTAAATAAATATTCATATATATCCTTATTATTAACCCATTTTTCTTCTAAAATGTAATTCATTACTTTTTATATGTTTAGTTATATCAAATAATTCATCTTTCTCTTCTATAATACTTTGATGCGTTATATATTCTTCACTTTTCTCCATCTCAAGAGCACTTTTAGCAAGTTTATCTGCTTCTCTATTATATAAATTATTTGAGTGGGCTTTTACCCATCCTATCTGAAAGTCCATATCTTCTGTTTCTTTTAATAATTCTTTAAATAACATAGCACCTTTCATGGAGAAATCTTTATTTTTTATTTTCTCATAATTGTGTATATTATCTTGATTATCAGTCATTATTGTTACGTTTATATCTTTATTTAATAATCCGTCATCTATTTTATTTTTGACAAATAAGCTAGCCCTATATATCGCATATAATTCTACTAACTCTATATGCTCCATCATTTCACTTTCTTTTGAAAATCTACCTTTGAATTTAAATAATGGTTTTTCTGTATCTCTATCTAATATAACAACTCCATAACCATGATTATATGCCTTATTATTTTTATCTTGTTTTTTCATAGAACCATCAGTATATATTATAATATTTTTTACGTTCTCTAAATCATATTCTTCTTGAATAGATAAATGAGATGTATTTATTCGTTTCGTCATTTCATTAGTTAATACATTAGTCATTTGATCTATATATTCAGGAGATTTCCTTATTTCAGTTAATTCTGCCTTTTTCTTTGATTTTACAGCTTGCTTTATTTTTGATTTTTCATCTTTATTTAATTTTACAAGTGTATTTAACTCTATAGCATCTCCTTTTTTTACTACCTTTGTTTTAGCTACATTATTTTTTTCATTTAAATCTTTATTATAATGTGATGCTATTCCTACTATATTTTGGGTTTCTATAGCTTTATCAATTAATAAATGTATTTCTTGGTTGTTAGTATTTATAAAATCTATTTTAGCTTTTTTTGATATTGGATTTAAATTAGCTCTTATTGTTTTTATTATACCTAGTATATCTCTATTAGAATTTTGTATTTTATTTAGATTTAATGTTTGAGATTCTATATATTTTGAGAGAGGATGTTTTATTCCGTTAAAAATTATATTTACGTTATCTTCTTTCTTTATTTGGCCTCTAATATTCATTTTAGTCAAAAAATTAATTGCACTATCTATAGCATTGAGTGATACTATGTCATTATTTTCTGATTTCCCTATCTTGGCATAAATCAGTTCTTGATTATCTTTATCTGCTATAACTAATCCATACTTATTATTTACTGTTGTATAATAAACATTTAAATTCATTTTAAACTCCATTTAATCTTTATATCTATTCTATCAATATTTATATCATTTGTCTTTATTATTAATAATAAAAAGCTGCCGAGGCAGCTTTTGTTCTTTACATAGTTAAGCGCTTTATATTGGGCTGAATATGTTTTGTTTCTTCCATTAACTCATTCATCTCTTCAACTGCTTTATTAAAGCTAATTACATTTGTATCTTCTCTAACTTTATTTAACGCTTTATTTAATGTGTTTACATAAACTTTATTACTTTCTATATTTAAATCTAAATCTCCACAGAATGATTTATGAGGTATGTTAGGAGCCGATAAACATTCATTAATCTGATCTAAAATATGTTCATGACCTTTTATACTGTTTTTTGACATTCTTAAACTGTATTTTTTACCAATACTTCTTCTTTCTTCTTTTGTTACATTCAGTAATTTTTTCAAGTTAGAATCTTTAGTTATAGAATGATCAATTTTATTAGAAAGAATATAATCAATAAAATAATTTTTATTGCTATAAAATTTAATTAAAGGCTCTTTTTCTTTAAAATCTTCCTTTTCCAAATGCCTAGATAAACAACGAAAAGCTTCAATAACAGCCGCGCTCTTTATTTCATCACTATTAACTGTTATGTCGAATTTCCCTGCTTCTATAATCTTATTACCATTTTTCAAAACAAAACCTGACATTGTACCTATATTACTAAAATAAATTTTCCAATCATTAGTAGTAGTATCAGGTTTAACTTCACTAATAATAACCTCTTTTTTAATTTCTTCTATTTTTACTGATTCTTCTTTTTCTATTTGTGATTCTGATGACTTTTTAATAGAATCAAAGGTAATGTACTCGTCAGCCGTTTTTTCTTTTGAACCTTGCCTTGCAAGTCTATCAACTTCTTTATTATTGACATCTTTAGAATGACCTTTTACCCAATCTATTTTAAATCTCTTATCAGAAGCTAGTCGGTCTATTTCTTTTATTATATTTAAACCTAATATATTATTATTACCGTTTTGATATTTTTTTAAGTTATCTATAGAGTTTTGACTATCTGTTCTTATTGTTATTTTAGCATTGTTATTAATCTCTTTGTTTGCCATTTTATTATCAATAAAAAGTAGCGCTCTATAAATAGCATAACTTTCTACGATTTCTATATGCTGTAATTCATTAGAACTATCAGTGAATCTTCCTTTAAATTTAAATAACGGCTTCTTGGTATTATTATCCAATATTGATACCCCATACCCTTGAATAAAACTACCTTTTTCTTTCCCTTCTGAAATAGAACCATCTGTATAAATTAGTAGACTATTAATAGCTTCTAAATTATATTCCTGTTGTATAGTTACTTGAGATGTTTTTAATACTCTATCATTTGCCATTTCTGTATCTATTAGTGATGATAGAAAGTTTTTATATTCATCAGAATCTCTATATGCTTTCCTTTTTGCATATGCTAATCTTTTTTTTCTTTTTAATAACTTTTTAGCTTCTTCTTTTCTTTCTGCTTTACTTTTTTTTACTTCTACTTTTATATCCGTCCCATCACTATTTTTAATTTCTATATATTTTGCTTTTTCTTCTTGATTATAGATATTGGGAATATTATTAATTTTATTATTTTTAATATGAAGTTCTATCATATCTAGCTTTAAAAAACTTACACCATCTACACTATTTTTTCCTATCAAAGTAGTATTAATCTTACTTTTTTTACTAATATTTTCCCTTAGCTCACGAACGCTTTTTAATATATCCTTTTGATAAATATTTATCGGTAAAGCATCTATATTTACCTTTTCTTTAGTTATATAACGAGATTCATTATATTCTTTATTAAAAAAATAAATACTATCTTCCTCACCTATTATATTTTTTTCCTTTAAGTCTTTAACTATTGTAAGAATATCATGACATGCTCTTAACATTGAATAAGATGACTCTCCACTACCAAATGCTAATAGCTTATTTTCTTTATTTCTTGTGCCTATTCCATTTCTTTCTTCAATAACAAATCCATATTTGTTTTCAAAGTTAGTGTAATATATATCTATTTTTTTCATGTATACACCTCATATTTTTCTTTCTGTTTTTATTTTATCAATTAAATTATAAAATGTCTTTATTTTAAGCATAAAAAAAAGACAGAGCACCTGTCTTTTTTCTGTTCCGTGAACCCAAATATTCTTATCTTAGTTTAGGTTTTCTACTACTTACTATCTCCGTATGTTGAAATATAACTTCTTCTGACTTTTCAAGTTTTGAACCTTTTTTTGCTGCCAAATCCGCCATATTATTAAATTCATTATCAGCATGACCTTTTACCCAAGAAAAGGTATAATCCACTTTACCTCTTATTTGGGATATCTTATCTATTAATAATAAATTTTCTATCGCTCTTTCCTGAACCTCTTCATTTAATATATTTATACTTTGCAAATTATCTGATTTTATTTCAACTTTGATATCTTTATCAAATACACCTTCTTTTATTTTTTTATTAATAAATGACATCGCTCTATAAATAGAATACAACTCAACAAATTGGATATTTTCTTTAACTTGCGTTTCTATACGCCCTTTTACTTTAAATAATTCTCTTCCACTTCCTTCTATTACTATTCCATATCCTGTTCTACGGTCATTATCATTACCATTAATAGAACCATCAGTATAAGCTGTTATTTTATTTATGTTATCTCTTATCACTTTATTCGGACTTTCAAGACGAACTATAGTATTAATATTTTTATCTATCATATCAACACTGTCTCTACGATTTAGATCAACTCCTACAATTTCTTTCTCCATTAAATCGCTTAGTCGTTTTCGGCAATATAAATCATTAGTTGGTAATCCACTAAATGTAACAATATTTATTTGTTTTGCTAGTCTTTCTTTTATGTTATGTACTTCTTCCCACAATTTTCTTTCTTTAATACTTTCTATTTGTTTAGACATCCCTCTATGTTTAAAGAAACTTTTTTGTTCTTGTAAATCCATCCAAACAAAAACCTTATCTATCTTATCTTTTTTTAATTGCTCTATTTTCCTAAAAGCATGTAATACACTCAATAAATAAACATTTTCTATTGATTCTGAACAATCTTCTTTGGTATAATATATAATGTGGCTATCTAAACCTTTTTTCTTACCCTTTCGATTTTCAATAGCATAAGAAATTTCTTTACTATCTTGTTTTTCAACTCCACCTACAAATACATCCAATATCATTTTTCTTTCCTTTTATTTATATACAGGGCCTTTATAGCCTTGTTCAGCATTCATTTCTTCAACAGTTTTAAATTTAGGTTTGTCATTGTTATTATTAAAACGACCTCTAGCTAATTTTAATTTTGATTTAAATGTAGATTTATTATTTTTTTCACTTTCAGTATTTTTATTTATCACTTCATTTTCAACTTTCATATCATCCTGTTTAGGACTACTAAATGTAAAACGATTTCTTGCCTCTGATTTATTTTTGGGTTGATTATTACTTTTTTTACTTTCTTCCATTTGTTGATTTTTTCTCATATTAGCGAATTGGCTAAGATAAGTGCTTTTACTTTTACCTTTATTTCTTACACTCCATGTTTCTTCTATAACATGACTAGTCCCACTATTATTTATTGTTGAATGGCTTGGTTTTTGAGGATATGAATTTTCTACTTTAATACTCGATAAAATAGGATCTGGATCTATATAACCATCTTGTATTTGATTACCCTCTTTAGGGCTAAATACCATTTCTTTTTCATTTTCAATATTCCTTCCTTTCTTCGCTTCAGAATCAGCCATGTCATTATAGATATATTTCTTAACAACATCAGCAGGCATTAATGATTTTTGCTCTTCTGAAACATGAGCCTTTATCCAAGACAGTTTAAAATTCCAGTCTTTAGTTATATATCTCATTTCTCTCCAACGAGATAAATTAGCTTCAATAGGTTCTATCCTTCCTTCATTATAAATCATTTCATTTCTTTTACTGTCTGATAATAAATGAATCTCAGCATTACGATCTATAATACCTTCGCTCATTTTCTTTTCAACATATTTTACGGCTTGTAGAACTGCCACTGCTTCAACCTGATCTATATCCCCTATACGAATTCCGCCTCTTGCTCTTCCTATTAGTCTATCGTTCTCATCATCTCGAACAACATAACCATATCCTGCTTTTGTACCATCTCCAGATACTGAACCATCAGTTGTAATCAATATTTTCTTTATTGCTGTCATCTATAAGTACCTTTATTAAATCATCTATAGTTTTATTATAGCATATATTTTTCTATCTTAAATACCAGTGAATAGCTAATCTCTTTTCAAATATGTAATTTTCACCTATAATTTATACTGTTCATTCATTAAATCAATAAGGAGATAAAATGAAAATAGCAATATTTGGATTACCAGCTTCTGGTAAAGGAACACAAGCTAGTTTTATACAAGATAAGTATAACATACCTCAGCTTTCTACAGGAGATATGTTAAGAAGATTAGCTAAAGAAGATCACACAGAGTTAGGGGAAAAAATAAGAAATATTCCAACAGGTCATTTTGCTGATGATGAGCTTATTATTAACTCTATAAAAAAAGAATTAGAAAACCCTAAGTATAAAAATGGAGTATTATTTGACGGCTTCCCTAGAACAGAAGAACAAGCTAATAAAATGATAGAAATGGGTATTATTCCTGATGCAGTTGTTTTCCTAAAGGCTGATGAAGAACAGTTAAAAGAAAGAATTGTAAATCGTCGTGTTCATACTGCTAGTGGACGAATCTATAACCTTATTAGCAATCCTCCAAAACAAGACGGTATTGATGATTTAACAAAAGAACCTTTAACTCATAGAGATGATGATAAAATAGAATTTATAGAAAAAAGATTTAATGACTTTAATAATAAAACAATGCCTGCCTATTTAAAGTTAAAACAGTTATGTAAATATGGTAGTGGTCCTGTTTTAGTTGAAGTGAACGGCATGCAAGAACAAAATAAAGTCTCTCATGATCTTCTTATTGGTATAAACTCTGCTAAAGCTATATTTAAAATTCGTCAAAATCATACTTTTGTTATGGTTCAATCTGCTTATGATGGTAAAGATGCAGATGAACAACTTACTTTTACCAGAGCAGCAATGCACGAATGCCTTATGAATGGTGAAATACCTTTTGCAAGTCATCTTTTATATTCTCAACCAAACATTCTTGATTATAATAATAAGGATGATAGAAAACTTTCACAAGAGATTAATAAAAGACTTATAGAGAACTTTGATAAAGTTGTTATTTATACATCTGATACACTAATAGATAAAGATAACGCTATAGAACGCACTATGAATGGTAAAAAATATTTATTAGACAATGACACCAATATTGCATTAAATCATGCTGTAGCTAATAATAAGCCTGTTGAAATAAGAAACATCGATACACTCATGATTCATAAAAGAGCTACCCCAGAAAAACCTATTGACATTCCTATGCCTCCAACTATTTATTCTTCTACCTTAGATAAGATCTCTAATAATCCTCAATTAGTGATTATTGAATCTCCTTACGCTGGAACTCCTGAAGAAATAAAAAGAAATGAGTATTATGCAAGATCTGCTATTAAAGATTGTTTAAATAATGCTGAAATACCTTTCGCAAGCCATCTTTTGTATACCCAAGCAGGTATTTTAGATGATAAACAAAGTGCTCAACGTAGACTAGGTATAGAGGCTGGATTAATTATGGGTACATTATGTCAAAAAACCGTATTATATAAAGATTTAGGGATTACCATTGGTATGGATGAAGGAATAGAGAGAGCTAAATTAGCTGGACGTTCTGTTGAAATTCGAGAGATTCCTAATTTTATTGAACAATACAATACTAATAATACCGTGAGTAAAAAACCAAAGATATAATCTAAATAAAAGAGCCTTTGATAGGCTCTTTATTCATTAAGGCTTACAACAAATAACCTCATATGTACTTTCTGATCTTCTATGTCCTGTAAATTGTAAACCAGCAACATAATCTCCTACATTACAATATTCAGGATTGAAATTCCTACCATCATGGTTTCCTACATTATAACATCCAGTTCTTGTGAATGAGCCTACCGATTGCCATGCCCCATTAACACATGATACCGCCCTACCTTCTGATGTTCTTCCTATTAGTCCATTAGGAGAGCATCCAGCTCCTATAGTAGCCTGCCCATTTATATAAACGAACTCTCCCGCGTTAATTCTTCTATCAGCATCTATATTACCATTTGAATGAATATAGTTAGAGTTAAGATTTCCTGATGCCCACACATATTGAGTATTCACCTGATGACCAGCATTGATATCATTAGAGGCATAAATATTACCAGAACTATTCATATAAGCATTTACAGTTCCTCCAGAACCTGTTCCTACTGTTCCAGCAGCATATACATCAAGTGTTCTTAAACCACCACCCCAGCCAGATGGCAACTCATTTGGATCATACCCCATTAAACCAAGCCTTTGATCTATTTTGGTATTTCTATTAACTTGTAATACTGTTGTATAATTTCCAGCAGATGGTGAATATAAAGTTAATGGTTTTGCCGTTCCTAAACGTATTTCATAATCATTTCCAGCGGCATCTCCTCCAAGCGTAATGGTATCACCATAACCATTATGTGCTATAACTTGAGCGGCAGCAGTTACATTGCCTCCTGAATTAACATTACTTCCAAAATTACCTGTACCTGATGCTGTTATGTTTTTAGCATTATTTATATCATTATTACCCATATTTAAATTCCCTGTCATGGGTAAAGTACCATCTCTACGTAGATAAGCTGAATACAATGATGCATTATACCCCGCTCTAAATACTAATTGTCCAGCTTTAGTTATATTATTAAATGAAGTGGACTGCTCACTCCAGCTACCATTATATCCGTCAGCTTTTGTATTGGATTTTGTCATACCACTGTCAATACCTGCTTTTTGCATTGCAAAACCCAATAAATCATACCTTGGATTATTTCCTGATTCTATCCAAGCCGCTGATGTCGTAATTAAGGCATCTAATGTGTAATTAGGACTTGAACCTGATCTCTTTATTATGATAGAATAAGAAGAGCGGAACGCATTACTATCAACATAACTATTAGGTAGTATTCCATCATTTTTTAATGTTTGTACAGTTATAGTACATGTATTACCAGAACATGTTCTTGGACCCGGATCATTACTCTGACTTGAACTTGATGTTAAGGTTGATAGCTTATCGTATCTCAAGGAAATATAATTGTTAACAGCATAACCAATCCTTTGTATTTGCTCACCAGCAGCAGATGCCTTCATTAAATCTTGCTCATTTTTCATATCCTGAAATTTAATAAATGACACCATTACTCCGACACCAAGAGCAAGTATTAATTCTATTAAAGTAAATCCATTAACATAATTTTTATTTTTTATTTTCATATACCCTCTCTTCTATTTAATGACATATCGTATATCACTTTAATAGGTATATTGCAGTTTCCTTATTAAATCAATTCATACATAACAGTTATGATTAAAAATATTCTCATGAAAAAATTTTCGTAAATCATTGATTTAACAAACAAGTTGGTTGTTTTTCCGCCGTGCGGCTAATATCTTTTCATATCTTTCTGAAACATTATGAAACACTTTACCTCAATAAATTTTTAGTTAAATTACATTTTAATTATAAAATAAGTTAACATAAAAAAAGGAAGCCTAAGCTTCCTTTTTTATTATTTTATTTTAACTAATCATTAGTTTGCTAGATCTACCCTTAAATCTGTTGATATATGATAATTAGAGCTTGCTAATAGAACTTGTACATTACTTCCTGTTTTTATGTTTGCTCTAAATGATTTTTGTGAAACCCCATAACCTTCATATACCCATGAGTGTCCTCTAGAACCTCCTTTTCTTACATTTTGAGATGTATTAATGCTTCCAACCATTACACCATCTACATAAACATTATAATTAGTATATCTCGTGTGGGAGCCATCTTTACCAGAGAATTTAGAAGATACAGTAACCATAATGTAATCATATGATGAAGGCGAAGATGTTTGTAAATTATTCACAGCCATTCTTGTATAGTTTCCTGACACACCCATTGCCCATCTTCCATTAACACAAGATAAGATAACACCTTGAGCATCCTTAGATATAGCACCTATATCTGTACATACACCTCCTTTTACTACAACACTACTAGCTTTTAAGAACTTACCTGTTATTTTTTCAGATGCTGTTATATTTCCTGATGCGTTTACTTCTCCAGCATTATTAGCCATAAAAGCCCAATCATTATTAGATGAACCACCATTTCTTTTTATAGCTACTGTTCCATTAGCAAAAACATCATAGGTTCTAATACCACCAGCCCATCCTGATGGTAAGTCATTAGGATCCATTCCATTTGTAGCAAGTCTCTGATCTATTTTAGTGTTCCTATTAACTTGTAATACTGTCGTATAGTTTGCGGCAGATGGTGAATATAAAGTTAATTGTTTTCCTGAACCTAAACGAATTTCATAATCATTATTAGCAGCATCACCACCTAAAGTTATAACATCCCCATAACCGTTATGAGCTATAACTTGGCCTGCGGCTGTTATGTTTCCTCCTGAAGTTATGCTACTTCCAAAGTCTCCTTTTCCACCAAAAGAAGCATTACCAGAAGCAGTCATATCTTTAGCATTATAGATATCTTTACCACCCATATTGAGGTTTCCAGTCATAGGAAGCGTTCCATCTCTACGTAGATAAGCTGAATATAGAGAGGCATTATATCCAGCTCTGAAAGCTAATTGTCCCGGCTTTGTTATATTACCAAAGGATGATGATACTTCACTCCAGCTACCATTATATCCATCTGCTTTTGTATTAGATTTTGTCATGCCGCTATCTATACCTGCTTTTTGCATAGCATAACCTAATAAATCATACCTTGGATTATTTCCTGATTCTATCCAAGCTGCTGATGTCGTAATTAAAGCATCTAAAATATAATTTGGACTTGAACCTGTTCTTTTTATAACTATTGAGTATGGTGATTTAAATGTATTACTATCAACATAACTATTAGGTAATATCCCTTCATTTTTTAATGTTTGAATAGTAATTGTGCAAGTATCTCCTGAACAGGTTCTTGGACCCGGATCATTACTTTGACTTGAACTTGACGTTAATGTTGATAACTTATCATATCTCAAGGAAATATAATTATTAACTGCATAACCAATCCTTTGTATTTGCTCACCAGCAGCAGAAGCCTTCATTAAATCTTGTTCATTTCTCATATCTTGAAATTTTAAAAATGATGCCATTACTCCGACACCTAATGCTAAAATTAATTCTATTAATGTAAATCCTTTTTTATTTCTGATGGTTTTCATTTATCCCCCCAATCAAATTATTCCCCTTATGTAATTATTTAAAATAATATTATCTCTAATACTTATTATATATTACAATAATGGAAAATAGTCTAGTTATATTTTCAATATAGACGATAAGAAAAAAGCAGCTATATCCCTAAGCTGCTTTTTAATAGTTTAAAATGTAAGAAAATGTTAAAAAATCTATTTATTTAAATTTTTTATAAACATCAGCATAATGCCCTACCTTACCTTCAACAGAATCAATTAAAGAATATGTAATAAATATTGGGGTTTTATTTACTTTCTGAATATAAGTTTTCCCTTTGTTTATATTTTTAAATACATCATCTTTTTCAGAATCCAATAGCATAGCTGCGAGATCAGGCCATTGTTGCACACGCACACACCCTAAAGAAAATGATCTACTTGCTCTACCAAATAAAGAGCGTTCGTTTGTATCATGAAGATAGATATCATCAGGACTATCTGTTTCAAATTTTAATATACCTAATGAATTACTTGTTCCCGGAGGTTGTTGTACTGTATAACGACCTCTTAATATATCTGATGGTGATACAGAGTTAAGATTATATGAATTCCCTCTACCATCCACTGCTCTTAATCCATGACTTGTAACATATCTTGAATTAACATTAGGCAAGACACTTCTTTTTATAACGCTCATAGGAGGCGTCCAAGTAGGATTATATTTCAGTGCTACTAAATTTATTCTATATATCGGTGTTTGATGTATAGGTTTCCCTACTATAACTTTTGACTGTACTACTTCCTCACCTGTTTCAACATTTATAGCATGTAATGTATATGAAGGAATATTTACTATAATAACATACTTACTACCTTCTTCTTTAGCTGTATTAATAAATGAAACCACCTGATCTCTCCAAGCAATTAAATCTTTTAATTTCTGCCCATTATTCATGGAAAGATTAGAGTATAATTGTGGCCCAGCTATACCATCTTCTTTTAATCCATATGTTTTTTGAGCTAACAATACAGCATTTTTTATATCTTCATCATAATTAGTTGGTAATGGTAATCCTGCAAGATCAAGAAAACCATGATCCACCAACGATTGGGAAAGTATTTCAACATTTTTACCAGTTGAACCTATTTTTAATACTGGTAATCTTATCTCCCTTAATTCTGTTTTAACAATAGGTAAAGATTTTAGAACATTTATGTTATTATCGAGTCCCTCAACAAATGAACCATATGTTTGCATTGTAGGTATATTTCTAGCACTTCTTTGAGCGTATCCATCTCCACCTACATTAGTTTTAGCTACGACACTAGTATTAACATCGCTTTCAGCATCTTCCCCAGCATCTAAAACTGAACCACCCTGAGCTTGTATAGCGTTTATCTCAGATGGTGTCATATCTTCATTACCATTATCTTCAAATATTACTGTATTACTTGAAGCGGGAGGGGGATTTAAAAATCTTGAACCACTTGATGTATTATCTTGAGTTGAGCTTTTATCAAAAATCACTTCGCCATTTCCATCTGGTTGGTTTGTTATATCTAAATCAGCATAAGCATTACCCATTATACTTAGTGCTAATAAACTTATAACAAAAGGAATTCTTTTTTTCATGTTTTACTCCGTTTATTAAATATAATGGATACTATCATATACTTTATTTTTATTCAATAAAATAACAATATTTTCTATATTTTCAACAATAAAACTAACACTTAAAATAAGGCCAAGTTAAATAAAGAAAACATGAACTATATTTAATGATATCTAAATAACTAAATCTCCTTACGTTACTTATCTGATTGAATAACTGTAAAAATAATAATATACTGTATATGCAATAAAAAAGAGAGGAAAATCCTCTCTTTAAATTTACTCATTTTTACTATCTATAAGAAGTCTTTTTTCTTGTATTATATTGCCCTTTATATCTATCTTCTACTTTGTTTGCCATTCTACTTATTGATGAATCTTTTTTATTTTTTAGATCTTCTATTTTATACCACTTATATTCATTTACTTCTTTTGTATCTATTATTAGATTATTTTCTTTATTTGTTTGATATAAATATCTTATATCGAAATGCCAGTGTTCAGGTTCCACTATTCCATTTTTAATCTTTTCAGGTATTCGATGAACGTCAATATCGAATATATCATTAGAACAAAGATTTAGATTTTCTAATCCTAATTCTTCTTTTGTTTCTCTAAAAGATGCTTGCTGACATGTTTCTCCCTCTTCAATATGACCTCCGGGAGATAACCATTTATTATATTTATTATGGTATATTAAAAGAGCTTCTTCTTTATTTTCATCAACAATAAAAGCAGAAGAAGTTATATGTCCAAAAAGATTTGTTCTTGTTTTTATTTCATTATCTTTATAAGACATCAAAAATGTGAATAGCACATCATCATTTTCAAACTCATTATTTTCTATATAAATTAGTATATTATGTTTATCCATTTTTTTTCCTTAATAAAAAAGAAGAGGTTCACTCTTCTTTTACTTTTATCTTTTGATTTTTGGTCTTTGTATTATTGGCTCATCCATTTCTACTAACTCTTTTACACCTTCATAAGTTTTTGGTATTGATTCCTCAAGGAACCTTTTTTCTTGTATTGCTTTTATTATTTCAGGATTTTGAAATGAGTATTCATCTGTTTCATATTTAAAATTCTTACCTTCAATACTAATATTTACGGGTTTATTTTGAGCACGAGAAAATAAATTCTTCCAAACTTTACTTTCTTCGTAATCAACTTTATCTTCAAATCCTAAACCTGTTGAATTTCTGGTTTCCCAAAAGTCCCAACCTGCCATTTTCCAAGAATATGTTTCATCGTTTGATATAGCTTTACTTATTAAATTACTAGACATTGTAGCAAAGCTAAAACAATCATTCACAATCTTTTTTCTTGAATCTTCATCAAACTCTAATAATGTAATTTTCTTCCCTTCATTATTAGATACACTTTGTAACATTGCTTCAGTATATCCGATTAAAAAATTATTTAAATTTTTATCTTCCTTTTCCATGATAAATACCTCATTAAATGTATCCCAATATAATTATATCAGAGCAAAAACAATATGTGAACAATATTTATACATTATTTTAAAAAAATATAAAAAAAAGCTCCCGAAGGAGCTTTTAATTTTATTTCTTATTTTCTACCTAATATATTCAAAAGACTTATAAATATATTAATCACATCCATATAGATTTGTAATGCTGCTCTAACAGGATTTGTTTCACCACCTGTTACCACTTTATTAACATCATATACAATATAACCAGAGAAGATTAGCACACATAGGGTTGATAATGCTAAACTTGCTGCTGGAATAGCAAAGAATATATTAACGATACTTGCTACTATAACCAAAAGTAAACCAACAAATAAGAACTGACCGAACTTACTTAGATCTCTTTTAATAGTTGTTGCTAAGATAGACATAGCTACTAATATCAACCCTGTCCCACCTGCTGCCAATGCAACTACTTGTCCTCCATTTTCTCCAGATAGTGCTACACTTAAACTTCCTGTTAAGAACAGTCCCCAAATAAAAGCAAAAGTGAATAAACCAAGTACACCTAATGCTTGATTTTGAGTTGAGCTAATAAAAATGGATAAACCTATTGATAGACCTAAGAAACCTACAATAGTTAAAATAGGGTGTTCTGCCATAACGAATGCAAAATTATAATGAAGTCCAAGCATTGCTGCGATGACAGTTGGTATCATGGATAAGGCTAAATAGAAAAATGTTTTTTTCAACACTTCATTTTTTGCGCCGACAAGAACATTTGAATTATACATTGTTTATCTCCTTTATAAAATAATGACTAACTTTAACATATAACCAATTGATAGACAATAAATATTTTGAAAAGTTTCTTAAATTTTAATCATCTTCATCATCGCTTTGCCTCATTGTTTCTGTAATTTGCGAGTATCCAGAAATTGTATGTATTAGTCTTGTTCTATACTCATCAAAATCTTTTATTCCAAATGCCTGTAATTGATATAATATTTGTAATGTTACTTTTTTCTTATCTTCTCTAACAAATTCTATATTCATTTTTTTGTGGTTATTGACAAGACATTGTATAGCATGAGTAAAACTATCAATATCCATATAAGAAATAGCTTTACTGTAAAGCTCAAGTTTTTCTTCATCATTTTTATATTTCATAAATATGTCAGATAGTGCTTTACCCATTAATTTATAATCTTGTTTTGTAAAATCTTTATCAAAATAACCATCTTTAAATGAGCCAGTTTCAAAAAAGTATGCCATATCATCATACATTTCATTATTTTGTTTTACTTCTTTACCTTTATTCATATCCTTCAATACTTCATCATTATTCTTTTTATTTTGAGATGATTTTGGTTTAGGCCAATCTATCGTTTTAAAAAATATTAATTCTCTTTTCTCTGTAATTTGAGCTTCTTTTACTGCTTGAAACCATGACTTTTGATCTGCCATAATCCATTGTGGTATAATTTCTTTTCTTCTATTTTTTAACTCTTCTATCGCATAAATGAATAGTTCTTCATTTAAATAATCTAATCCTTTTATATAATTTAACCTGACATTCTCTTTACCTTGAACTTCTCCTAAAACAGCTTGTAGAGATAAAGCATTACTATATGCTATGGCAAAGTTTTTACTTATTTTAATTTTTTCTATAGTTCCTGATTTTAAAGTTTCCCCATTTAATACTGTTGATGCTACAGAGTTAGGATTATTATCGACTATAGGCTTATCTATATTTTTAGGTTGTTCTTTAGGCTTTAAAATCTCTTTTGTTGTAGGAAGAGAAGATACGTCATCATCATCATCTTCTTCTTCGTTATCATAATCATCTTCATAAAAATCATCCATTTCTTGATAAAGTATTTTTGTATTGAATATTTCCATTATTTTAGACGAAAGAATATTAAGGTCTTTCTCTGTTTTATTTTTATCAATCCTTTCAATATATTTAATAACTGTGCTACACCAATCTTGTTTTTCTTTATCATTTAATGATGTTAACTCTGTTGTTATAAACATTTCATGAGTTGTTTTTAATATTCCTAAACTTATATAATCAGGAAGATGAACGAACATCTTGATAAAATGACCTTGAGCATTTCGCTTTCTCCAATTTTTAGACATAATAGAGCCTATTGCTTTTTGAAGAAGCAGACTGTTTTTAATTTCATCCAAAGTTAAATTATTTCCAGTGCTAATAAACTCTGTTGCTCTTTTTAAAGCATCATCAATAGCTTTTTCCATTTCATTTTCTTTTGAATCGTTAGACATTCTTTGACCTTTTAGTTATTTTTATTTTTAGGATATAATTTTATTCATATTATACTGTATATAGCAATTGACAAGTTTTTATCCTTATAAAATATACTACCTTAAATGGTATATATTAATCAAAAATATCACGAATTATCTTATTTTAATCCTTACAATTTGATAAATTTAATATTTTGTGTTAAGTTATTTCACAAAGTTGTTATAAAATACATGTTTATTCGTAGTTAATTCAATAATACAAAGGAGAATATTATGAAAGACTTAAAACTAAAAGTAGAAAATGTATTACCTGAACTTTCACTAGATGGTGTTGATAAAATAGGATTTGATCTTGGTAGTGTTAAAAAAGGTAAATTTAGCTATAAATCAAAAGATTTTGGCGTCCGTTTTAATGCTGACCTTCTTAATAAATCAGGAAAAGTATTAGATTCTGGTTTTGTTTATTTAAATTTCAGTAAAGATTTATTTACCAGCTTAGTTGAAGATGGTGGCAGCTACAGTTTTGATGTAGTTCTTAAAGGTTTTGAAGAAGAATATTCGAAAACAGAAACTGTTAAGCTAAAAGTAGGCGAAACAGAAAAAGAAATATTAGATGTTTTACTTGATGCTTCTAACAAGGCAGAAGATGGTTTAGAAAGCGTAAAAGCTCAAATACAGGAACTTCTTGAAAAAACTGATGTTGGAGGCCAGAAGTTTTTAGATAGTTTAAAAGCTATTGTTTCTGATTATTCTTGCAAGGCTTGTGATCTTGCTAAAGATGGTAAAGAAAAAGCAAAAGATTTCGCACAAAGAGCCAAATCCAATGATTTAAGTAAAAAAGAAATGCTTGTTATTGGAGGAATAGCCAGTGTTATTCTTACCGCATTGTTAGCTGGAAGAAAAAAATAATGCTTAACTAAGTATTAAAAAAAGGTGGCGCAGCCACCTTTTTTATTTTTATCTAATAGGAGTTAAATGATTTCCTCCAGCTATAACTATTCGTTCTTGAGGAGTATTCATCAGTATATTAGCTTGTTGTTGATTTAGCACTGACATTACTTCTTTATCTCTTTGACCTAATAAAAAACTTAATCTTGAGTTTAAGAAACCACTTCCTTCTGATAGCATAGATAATTGTTGTGCTTTTGCTATTCTATTTTCTTTTGTTGTTGGCAATTTACTTACCTGATTTAACGATACTCCATTATTGTGTATCATTGTTAGTGTTCTTTGAATATCATAATCGTATTTATTAACTATTTGCTGCACTTGCTGATATTGTTGTTGATTTAGATTTAATGCCTCATAACGATTTGGTAAAGCATTTGCTAAAAAAGAACATGTTAACAGAGCAAATGATAATATTATCTTTTTCATAAGACCTCCTATAGACATATTTAATAAAAATACTATACATCAAAAAGAATATAATGTCATTTATCAGTACTAATTTTGTTTTTTTATAATATAATAAATATATAGATTTACATAGGAGAGTATAATGAATAAAAGAATTAAAGAGTTTTTAAAAGATGCAACAGAAAATGTTTTAGATAAATATAACTCTAAAAAACAAGATAATAATGTTTCTGGTGTTTTATTAGGTGAACTACAAGATCTTGGAGATAAGTATGGTTTAATAGTAGAAGAACAGCAAATAGAGCATATTGATTATGGTAAAACAGATTCAAGAAAAATAGAAATAACAGATTTAGACTCTACACCTGTTTTATATTTAACTATGAATGTTCATCGCCATGATTTAATTAATGGTAATGGTGGAACATATGAATATAATACTTATTTATCAGGTAATCTTGATTTAGACAAGAAACAAATAAAATCGTTAAAATTAAGATAATAAAAAAGAGGCGCAGCCTCTTTTTTATTAATTTAGTTTATTTGAGATATTACATTTATAAAATATTGCTCATCTTGTTTTGTAATTATATTATTTTCATCATAAATAAGTCCTATTTCTAAACAAAAATCCTTATATTCTTCAATATATTTATCATAATCTATATTAAATTGCTCTTGAAAATAATCTATTACTTCTTCTTTATAATCTTGTTCATCTACTGGACCAATAAGACAATCCCTTACACTAGAACAAATATTTTGTATTTCTTTAGCACAAAAATAAAGTTCTCCTTCAGACCATGTTCCCCAAAATACATCTTTATATTTACCAACATAAATAGAATCTTCTGATTCAAATAAAATTACAGATTGTTCAAACAAAGATGAATACTTACCGTTATAAATATTATTTAATCTTTTTATTGCCATATTTTTATCAGGGAATTCTGATGAAAAAAGAAGATTAAGAAAGCTAAGCCTTCCTTTTTGTTTTTTATTTTCTTTTAATTTCTCTATAAATTCAATTTCTATAGTTGTTAGTTCTTTCATATTTTCTATTTATTATTCCTCTTCATGACTTATTTCAAGACCAAGCTCTTTAGCAAGTTTTTCCACTAGATCTTTAGCTTCTGATATTCCTGTCCATCCATGAACATCATGATTAAAGTTTTTAATGTATTTATCTCCTACATAGATATCTATACCTTGATCTTCATCAGCAAAACTTACTATTTTTATTTTTTTACCAGACATTAATTTTCTCCTTTTTTATTGGTTTGTTTTTAAAGCAAGCTGAATTTTAAATCTTAAAACACAATCTTTTTTCTCTGGATTATTTTCTAACACTTCTACTGATGAGTTTAAAAATTCTAATCCAAAAACTTCTGTTGGGGTATTCGAAAAACTATTAATACTATCTTTTATAATTTCAATATTTTCAAAATTATTTTCGGATAAATAATCATATATTCCATTTCTTATATTATTTTTAGTTTTACCATATTTATTTTTTATATCTTGGAAGAAACCTTTTTCTTTATCATCTAACTCTATTTTTTCTAATAGTGTATCAGGCGTTATATCAAACTGAATTACTTTTGAAATTCCTTCTAACGATGCTTCTTTATCTACCATTGCATTTAGTTGTCTCATTATAATATTGGATGAAGGATCTTTACCATCTACTATTGTATATTTTATAATGCTTTTTATTGTTGATGATAGTGATTTTATTATCACTGTTTTTATTAATATTCCAACAGCAGTAAAAGGATGTAATACTGAATCTTTTACATCTTTTATTTTCATTGTTACTTTTAATACGTCTGTTGGATATGATAGTAATTTTTTCATTTTTCCCCCTTAACTTTCGATATATCTTAGATATACTTTTAGTAAAATTCAAATATAAAAAAGCCACCCGGAGGTGGCTCTTATTTATCGTCTGAACTTTCTACGATTATTAACAGATTTAGTTTTTCTCATATCTTCTTTAATCCAGAACAAACCAAAATCTTTTCTTCTGATTTTAGCTACTCGTCCATCTTCTTTATTATGGAAAACCAAGCCTTCTACATAGTTCTCTTCAAGGAAGCTCTTAATCTTATCGAAAGTAGGCACACCTAAATCAACAACAAGATCACCATGTTTCCATAACTCATGTTTTTCAAGATTATAAGGGTTGTCACTGAATTTTGGACCTACTAACTCATAGGTTTTCCCTTCTTCTAAAACAACACCTTCTAATGCTTCAACATGATATTTATCTTCTGGTTTATCAGCACTCACTGGAACCCATCCGGGCCAGTGGAAAGTAACAGGATCTGGATTAGGTTCACAAGGAACAAAACCTTCTGGAGCATCTCTGAAAGAATCCATAGATACTTCATCACCTGCTTTTGCTTCAACGCCTTTTTTCAATTTACGATCAAAACGTTTCCACAACTTACCTTCTTTGAATAAACAAGCAGTACCATCTACTTTAATGGTAGCAACACCTTTACCTTCAAGCACCCATTCAGAGCCGGGTTTCACTTTATCAGTAACAACATCATTCTCATAGTCATATACAAAAACTAATGGAGTCTTTTTCATTTTATTTTCCTTTTGTTAGTTAAACGATTTTCGAGTCCCGTCTCACCAACATCTATATAATAACAAAAAAGATTCTCTGTTACAAGTTATTTTTAAATAAATGGCAATGCTTTTTCTGTATTACCAATATCTTTTAAAACTTCAAGAGCAGCACTATTACGCGCATCGCCTTTATAACCTTTTTCTTCTACTGTTTTACCAAGACCTACCAGACCACGAACAAAGTTCTGTTGTAGAGTAGGATGATTTTTACGTAGTGCATCCCACATACCTTTAATAACAGCTTCCTCAGCGCCCATAACATTTGTAGCATCAATCAATGCTGTCATTGCCTGTTCTACTTTTTCTGCTACTTCACGGTCTTGTTTATGTTTAGCAATACTATATTCATTCATTTATTTACTCTCCTAAAAAGTTAACTCATTATAATTAAGTTATCCATGTAATGCAAACACTATAATCTTATTTAAAATGGAAAAACTCGTTTACTGTATACACTTCTGGAGTGTTATAGATACCTTTGTATTCTCTTTTATATTTTGAAACTGAAACTTCTTCATAAAAGACAAGATCGTTATGAGTAAAATCAACATTACCCACTTCAATAGCTTTAATTTCTTTATCCTTCATCATATGAGTAAATGCTTCATACAATTTTTCTTCTACTTCTTTTTTAGAAGAAGCAAAAACGAAGTTATAGGATGGCAAAGAGTAAGTACATCCATCACCAACAGTTAACTCTACAATAAATGTTCCTAAACCATTTAATTGAGGTAATTCAAAATAAGACGGCTCATGGTATGTCCATGTTTCTCCATCAACATAAAAGAACTCATTTAATGGGAAATTCTCACCTTCAAATGACATATCTTTTAAATCTGTTGGGTTTAGGTTTAGTTTTTTAACATGTTCATCCATAGCGTCGTATAAACGAATTAAAAAATCATCGACATCTTCTGTAGTAAAACGAAGATAATCAGTAGAACAACCTTCATAGATACACCCTATGGTATAGGGGAATAATAAATAATGCATGATAACCTCAAGTTTTTTCATATTAAGTTTATTCTAGCATATATGACAATGACATACAATAAATAAAAAGTCTTGACTTTGATAAAGTAAAAGCTTATTATGTAATCCTACATTTAAAAAGGAAAATATTATGAGCATCCAAATCTTTGTGAAAGTCGCACGACCTCAAACGCCTACTTAAGGCGTCGAAGATTATTGCTCATTTCTTATTGAGTTTCTTTAAACGCCTTTCGTGGGCGTTTTTTTTATTTTAATTTTTACCAAATTTTTAATAAACAGAAACTTTATAAGGAAACTAAAAATGAAATTTTCAAATGTATTTTTTAATAACAACAATTTTGTAAAAGATAACAATCAGCTTGAGCTTGTAGACTTAGTTCAAAAAGCTGCATTTTTCCATCAAGATACTTCTGGTATTTTTTCTACTTTATCTTTAGGTTATTTACTTGAGCAAAAAGTTGAAAAAGTCATTCAGGATGAGCTTAATGATATTGGGTTCTCTCAGTTAAGATTAAGCTTGATTCAAGATAGTCAATTATGGAAAGACTCAGATCGTTATGATTCTTATGGCGCTGAACTTTTTAAGTTAACTAATCGTAAAAATAGAGAATTTGTGTTAGGTGCAACTTGTGAAGAGTCTATTACTTCTATTGTGAAGAAATATTATAATGGCTCTAAAATGGACTTAAAAGTTTATCAAATCGGAAATAAATATCGTGATGAAATGCGTGTAAAAGGCGGATTAATCAGAGGTAAAGAGTTCTTAATGTCAGATGCCTACTGCTTCTCTCATTCAGAAGATGATTTAGTTAAAATTTATAAAGATGTAAGAAATGCTTATATCAATATATTTACTAAATTAGGATTACAATTTGAAATCGTTTCATCTGATTCTGGTGAAATGGGTGGAAACTTCTCAGAAGAGTTTCGTTGCTTAAGTAGTTTTGGAGAGGATATTGGTGAAGATGGAAATACCTATCTTGAGATAGGTCATATTTTTAACTTAGGAAATCGTTATTCTAAATCATTTGATTTAGTTGATAATACAAAACAGCATGTTCTTATGGGTTGTTTTGGAATAGGGGTTTCACGCTTAATCATGGCATTACTTGAACAGCAAAGAGATGAAAAAGGTTTTAAAGGAACAGAGAACTTTAATACCTTTGATTATATTATATCTGCTGTAGATTATAAAAATAACTTTATGATTGCTGATGAAATATATAAATCTTTAAAGAAAAAAGGCTATTCTGTATTACTAGATGATAGAGAAACAAAAGCAGGGAAAAAGTTTCATGATAGTGAACTTATAGCTGTTTATAAAAGAATTATTGTTAATAAAAATACTGCTGAAACAAAAACAGTAGAAGTGCTTAATAGAAGTAATGGAGTAATAGAGAATATTCATATTGAAGATCTTTAATTATTCTTAGCTATTTAAAAGAGCCGTGAGGCTCTTTTATTTTATTAGGCAGGAAGAATATTTAACCAGTTACTATATTTTGACCAAAGCGATGGCCTACGATCAATATTTTTTTGTAGATGTGTTTTGGTCATGCCATTTTTTACTAAAATTAAAAAAGTTCTATCTGCTTCTGCATTTTTTCTTACAGCATCGTAATAATGTTGTTCTTGAGTTTTCATTTTTACTCCTTACTTTTTAGTAGATTATTACTTTACCTTATTCATTTCAAAAAAACAATTTATATAGAAATTATGCGGGTTCTTTTACATTTTTGTTACTTAATGACTAGTTATAGACTTTTTAACATGATATAATTAACTTCATATTTATTACAGGAGGAATAATGATTACAGGAATTATCATTTTAACGATAGCTTCTATAGTTAACTTGGGGCTATCTTTCTTATTTTCATTGATAGAAACTTCACTTATCATAACAGATGATATACGTATCAGGATTATGATTAACAAAGCTAAAAATGATAAAATCAAAAATAGGCTTATAAAAATTTTAGAAAAAAGAGATAAGCATGGTGCTGCTTTATCTGTTGTTATTACATTAACCAACGTAACAGGTAGTTCGGCTTTAGGTAGCTTAGCCTTATTTTATTTACCAGCGCATTATGTTTTAGCTTATACTCTTATCATTACTTATTTAATGTTAGTCTTTGCTCGAACAATACCAAAGATTTATGCTCGAAAAGTTAATGAAAAAGTATTAAGATCATTCTCGTGGTTAATAAGAGCGATTTATTTCTTTTCTATACCGATTTTAGCATTTACTCTTATATGGGTGAAAATATTTAGACTTTCTTCAAATAAAAAGAAATTATCTATTACTGATTTAAGAGGTATTATTGAGGTTTACAAAGACAGTGGTGTTTTAGCAAAACAAGAACATAATATATTAGAGAGTGTTTTTGCTGTTAAAGAACAACTTGTTGAAAACTTCATTCAAAAAGAAAAAGAAATATATACTCTAAAAGGTGAGTCTGCTGTTTCTGTTTATGAAGATATTATTACTAAATATCAAAGCAAAAAGTTTTTTATCAAAGTAGATGAGAATGTTGTAGGTATAGCGAGAAAGATTGATTTACTCAGTTATCTTGCTAACAAAGATAAGTCTAGTTCTGATAATCTTTTAGTTAAAGATTTTATGAAAAAATCAGTCATAATTCAAGGTAGTGAAAAGTTGATTGATATTATTGTTAAAATGGAAAAGAAAAAAGTAGGACAGGCTATTGTTCTTGATACTGAAGGAAATCCAATGGGAATTATTTCCCTTAAAGATATCTATCTTTTCTTATTAGGAAAAAAAGCTTAACATAATAAAAGGGAGGCACCTAGCTTCCCTTTTTAATATCTTAAAACTTCACCTTTCATTGTTTAGTCTTCCTTTCTCAAAATAAAACCTTAATTACCGGATATGGCTTTTGTCCTACCTGACCCATTATTTAAAGAACTGCTCAATAAAGTTTAATGATGCCACTATCACTAATAATATTAAATAGAATTTGGCAAACCATATCACTTTGGTTTTTATTTTTTCCTTTTCTCTTTTTAACTCTTCTGAGTATTTTATTTTCATTTTATATCTCCTACTTAAAAACATAGCCTTTGCTATACTTTATATTTTTATATAATTAATATCAACTATTATTATCAAATTATCTGATATGGTTTTTGTCCTACCTGACTATAAAAAATTTGAATTACTTCTTTCAAATACGATAACGTGAACTAACACAAAAACTAAAAAAGACGGAATAATAACAATAATGACAACAGAAACTTCATTACCAGATGTTTCTTTTTATAATTCGGATAAATTTGTCGATCATATGGCCTATAGACCTTTCTGCACTAATGATTTTGACAAAGATGGATTAATTAAAAGAATAAAAAAAGAAGCTTTAACTCACCAATATATTCAGCATAATGATGATGCATTTGTTTCTTCATTGGTTTTTGATATTGATTATGAAATGGGAGCTATTGCTTGGGATTTTGCTGGTTTACCAAAACCTAATATTATTACTCAAAATACTACTAATGGTCATGCTCATCTTTTATATGCTCTTAGTCATCCTGTATGTAAAACAGATGCAGCAAGATTAAAACCATTAAGGTATTTGGCATATATAGAAAAAGGTATGAGGCAAAGATTAAATGCTGATAGAGCTTATACAGGTTTAATTACTAAGAATCCTTTAAATGAGCACTGGAGAACAATTTGGGGCTATAATAAACCATACGAACTCAGTTATTTAAGAGATTTCCTTGATGATGATATATCTTTAAATAATCATATTGATAACAGTTATGGTTTAGGTAGAAATGTTTGCTTATTTAATGAACTAAGGAAAATAAGTTATAGAGAAGTGTTATATTATAAAAAACATAATATTTATAATGATTTTTATAAATTTTTATTGAGAGAGGCTTATATTCTTAACCTAAAAAATAATCCCAATAACTTATTAATTGAAAATGAATTACATTGCATAGTAAAATCTATAAGTAAATGGACTTGGAAAAATTTTAGTGCGAAAAAATTCTCTCAAATACAATCAGCTCGTGCTAAAAAAATTAGGAAAACAACAATCGACAGAATGAATAAGATTCAATTACTGGATAGTATGTAAGGAATTAAATATGCAAAAGAACTCAACAAAAAGAAATAAAACAGCAAAAGAAATAGCCACTAAAATGGAATTAAGTGAAAGAACTATTAGAAGATATATGGCAGAAGATAGGAAAGATTTTGAAAAAAGAGCAAGGGATAGAAGAGAGAAAGCATATAAACTTAGAATAGATGAAAATAAAAGTTGGGATGAAGTTGCCTCTATCATGGATACCACTGTTGATTCTGTTAAAGGTCTAGTAAAGAGATATCGTTCTGAAATGAAACAGAAAAAATAAAAGAGGCATAGCCTCTTTTATATTCTACTAAATGGGATATTTTCTACATCTCCTACAAATTTCATTAATACACCATCTTTTAATACAAACTTTGTTGCTAATACATGTATGTTTTTGAAATTCGATGCGCTATCAATAAAAGTTATTTCAAATACAGACTCTTTAAAATCTTTATCATTCATTACTTTTTTCATAGCTCTTACCAAATCTTCCATAAATAATGTATTATTCTCAAACTCTCCTTTTTTTACATTATTGAGATTCATACCATCATTTTTAAATATTTCATTTCTTCCATAGATATCAGCAAACCATGATGCCATTAAATGATTATTAATAGATTTTACTTTTTCAGGTGTAAAATTATGTTTATTCCTTATTATCATTAGTTTTGATTCCCCACATCATAAGAAATATTATATCCTGTAACGTATCCTATATTAAATGCAAAATTACGAGACTCCTCTTCCGATAAGACATGTTTTAAACAATTATCCATATCATTTTTAGCTTTTAATGTGCATATAGCATATAACTTTGCTAATGGATTCGTAGCATTTTTATTTAGACAGCTATTCTCTCCATCTTTACATATAGTGGCAGCAGACTCACCCAGCTTAACAGAGGAATGAATCCAATCTATTGACCAACTAGTTAAAGGTGCTGATACGATAGTTGTTTCAGAAATGGGTTTTTTAGATGTTTGTTCAAAAAGTTTCAAGCCAAAATTTGAACCATTATATATATCAATATTGAAATCACATAATGGACCACTAAGATCTCTACATAGGTTATCTTTCACTTTGCTTGTCATTGTATTAGATTTTTCTATCGTTGCTCTAATTTGAGTTTCTTTACCAGCAATCTGCTCAAATAAGTATCCTGTTAATTTTTCATCTAATGGAGGCATGTTAGCAACTTTAGCAATATCAACATAAGCAAAATAATTAGCTGGCAAATCTTTTGTAGAAAAAGTAATATTTTTTACTTCTGTCTTTTTTTCATCACTTTGACCGCCTTTAAATGCGCTACATGAGGTTAACAGTAATGCTAGACCTATAATAATAATCTTTTTCATCTATATTCTCCGTTTTACGTAAAATCAGACTTCATTGTACACTAGCATTTTTAAAAAATAAACAAAAAAACAAGGATCCCTCCTTGTTTTTTATAATAATGTTATATTTTTTATTATTATTTAGTCAAATCAATTAAATCATCATACATGTAAAGCTCTATTATTGCTTTAGCTGGTTCTATATTAACTTCTAACATAGGAGGTTCACCAACAAGTATATAACCTTCTTTCTCTATTTTATCTAAAGTAGACGGACTTTTTATGGTTTCTAAAAACTTATCAAGTATATGTTGGTTTTCTTTTTTTGCTTTAAAAGACAGAGCATCTATTGCTTTAACAAATGCTTCACTTCTTGAAGTATCAACGGTGTATTCTTCTTGGAAAAACCTTTCTTTTTCTACTTTGAATTTCTTATTAGTTTCTATTGCTATATGAAGCACTTCTTTTCCGGCATTAAAATCATCTACTATTTTTTCAAGACGCTTTGTTGCTTTATGATCTACACCAAGCTTATTTCGTGTTTCTTTAATTATTTCAGACATTGGGATAATCTTTTGTTCTTTTTTAAATAGTTTTGAAATTTTACTCATTTATTTTTTCCTTATTATTTTTCAAATATCTCTAACAAAAAAGACTATATTATTACATAACTTAAATCAATAGTTCTTCATATTTAAATTTTTGGTCTACTTAAATTGATTTATTTTTCTTGATATAATAATATAAAATATAATAAAAAAAGAGGTTTAAAATGACAGATTTATTAAAACGAGGTAAAGGGCAATTTTTTACCAGAGGAAATCCATTTGTATTTACATTGTTTAATGATTGGATAAATAAAGCATTAGACGAAAAATCAGATTCAATATTATTAGAGCCTTTCGCTGGCTCTAACAGTATTATAAAACTTATTAGAGATGCTTATCCAGAATTAAATAATCAATGGCACTGTTTTGATATAGACCCTGAATCTAATGAAAAAAATCTTACTGATATACCTATAACCATACAGGATGTTTTATCTGATTTTCCTAAATCATATCATATTGCTATTACAAATCCTCCTTACTTAGCTAAAAACTCTGCTACAAGGCGTGGTATATCATTTCCTCATGATCAATATGATGATTTATACAAATACTCTTTGCATGTGATGCTGGAGAATGTGCCTTATGTCGCGGCTATTATTCCAGAGTCTTTTATAGTCCAAGGATTATTCCATAGTAGATTATATGGAGTTATTTCGCTCAAAGATAAAATGTTTGATGATACCGAGTGTCCGGTTTGTCTTGCTTTATTTATTCCAGAGAATAAGAAAGATGAAAGTACTAACTTTTTAATTTATTCTAATGATGATTATATAGGTTCTTACCAAGAGTTAAAAAAATACAATTCTAAACCCCTTAAAAACCATATAAATATGAAGTTTAATGATCCTAATGGAGAAATATCAGTTATAACAATTGATGGAACTAAAGAAAATAGTATTAAGTTTTTAGACGGTAATGCTATTAGCCCTGATAAAATCAAGGTTTCTAGTCGAAGTTTTACAAAAATAAGTGGTTTTTCAGGTTTTACAAGTCTTGATATTTTTTCTATAATAGAAGAAAGTAATAATATATTAATGGAAAGAAGATACAAAACAGAAGATGTGTTTATGACTGCATTTAAAGGACTACGTAAAGATGGTAAATATCGTAGACGATTAGATTTTGCGCAAGTTAGAGACATTATTAATATAGCTGTGGAGCGTCTTTTTCCTGAACGTTTTTAATAGGAAAAAATATGTCAAGATTAGAAAGAGATGCAGATTATGAATGGGCCATTACTTTAGCAAAACAAAAAAATCTAGAAGATCTTAGAAAGAATATAACTCGCTCTGATTACATGAAAAAATTTAAGAATTTTGCTTATAATCAAGGTTATACTATTAAAGAAGTTATAGAAAAAGTTGCTAATGATGAAATGTTTGCTAAAACTTTTTTAAAAGATCCACAAAAACAAAGTATTCATGAGAAAACAGCGGCTAACTTTATAAAAGATAATAAGCATGTTATTAATTTTAAAAAACTTCCTGCTTCTGGTGCTAATGCTTTGTTTCTGCATGAAGGCGAAATTATTTCAAAAAGAGAGCATGATAGATTAAAACTTACTTCAAAATCCCTAGATTTTTATTGGGAAGTTAAAGTTGATAATGAAGTATTAAAATTTTATGCTACTCATAAATATACAAATGAAGGTGGTGGTGCTCAAGATCATCAGTATAATGAAATTATTAGTTTTTTGAATAACGCAAATCAAGTTAAAAAATCTAATATTTTCTTTTTAGCTATTTCTGATGGGAATTACTATACTAATCCCTATAAAGGAACAACTAAATTAGAATATTTAAAAGAACATTTTAGTGGTCAAAGAACAGAAGCTATTGCGATAAAAGAACTTGATGGATTAATAGACCGTGAAATCTTTAAATTGAGATTAAAATCTCCATTCCTTAATGATGTAAATGAAAGTGCCACAGAAACAACAGAAACACGTTCTAAAAGAAAGATAAAAGTTAAATAAAAAAAGGCGCTTAGCGCCTTTTTATTTTATTATGATAAGTTATTTAATATATTAGCAAAATCTTTTGGATTCCACATTTTTATATCTGATACTTGACCATCACCTATTTCTACTAACCATTCATGATTTTCTTCATCTTTAATTATATCAATAGAAATAAATGGAAGATTGCCAAATCTTGTTGCTACCTCTATAGCTAAATCAGAGACATTATCTATAGGAGAATAAACTTTGCCATATATAGCAAAATATCTGATTTCAGATTCTTTTTTAAATGAGTGAACTTTCCTTAAAGATATAACTCCTTCTATTCCTTTTTTATCTTCAATCTCTTTAATAATTTCTACAACTTCTTTTTTTGAAGAAGCAATAGATCCTCTGGTTGTGGTTAATGATTTCACGCTGTCTTTTATGAAATATTGTGTCCAGTCTAACTTATCAAGATTACTTACAAGTTCATTTACATCTTTAAAGAAAATAGTTTCTGGCGTAATATCTTTTACCACCTCATACCAATTATTCATATAATGAGCAGAATAGTATTGTTTTTTATTTGTTATTAAAGATAAATTATTTTTATTTATAAAATCTTCTATCTCATCATATTCATTAGAACTTAACATCCATCCTCTATATAACACTTTATCATTCTCTATATGGTTTTTAGAATATATAGTGCCAATATTAAAAACTTTTTCAGTTTCTTGAGTTTCATCAATAAATGATTCATCAGGTTTTTTCTTATTAAAATAGTCTTGTGGATATAAAATAAACATAACTCCCTCCTTTTTGATGTATATTAACATAATGATAAATGATTTTCACTCTTTTTGTAAAAGTGATAGAAAAATATAAAAAAGAGAGTATAATAAAAAAATCGAACTAATAATAAAGGTAAAAAAATGGCTAAATTGATTTATACATACGCAGTAATGAACTCTGGTAAAAGTAATGCTTTACTTCAAGCAAACTATAATTATATTAGTGAAGGTCATAAAACTATTTTAATTTCTCATAAAATCGATAACCGTTTTGGTGTAGGTGTTATTGCTTCTCGTATTGGACTTCAAGCTCCCTGCCACTCTATAGACGAATCTACGAATATCTTTGATTTAATTCAAGAGGAAGTAGCTAAAATAGGAGAAGTGGCGTGTATTTTTGCTGATGAAGTTCAGTTCTATACAGAAGATCAGATCGAACAACTATCTGATGTAGTAGATGTTTTAAATATCCCTGTTATGGCTTATGGTTTAAAAACTAATTTCCAAGGCAGTCTTTTTGATGGCTCATCTAAAATTCTTGCTTATGCGGATGAAATTAGGATGTTAAAACAAGTCTGTCATTGTAAAAAACAATCTAATATGATTTTACGTTATGGTCCTGATGGTTCTATCCAAAAAGATGGGGATCCAATTGCTGTTGGAGCCGAATCTATGTATAAATCGGTATGTAGAAAACATTGGAAAGAAGGCAATCTTGGGCAAGCTGTTTATGATAAGCTTGGTATTAAGAACCCTTTTAAAAGCTCAGAAGAGAACGTTTAAATAATGTAAAGGCCCTGACAGGGCCTTTTATTTTACATGAGAGCTTCTTTTATCATTCCTATTGTTGAATAATCTACAGGCACATTATAAAGATCTTTTTCTTTTACTAAGATAACATATGTTATTTCATCATTATGCATACCCAAGGGTTTTTCTTCTAGTGAAATTTCCTTCAATTTTAAAAATTCCTCTTTATTTAATTTTACACTATAAAGATGCGATATGTGTGTTCCAAAAGTTGCTGCCAACTGCCTTTGAGAAACTTTTACAAATCTTGTTTTATCTTCTATCATTAAACCGACCTCTTCAAAATATTCAGTCTGAGCGTTTTCTTGATACGAGATATCATCAAAAGAAGAACCACCGGGAAGCTCAAATACAAACCCTTCTTTATTACTAACAGGGCTTCTAAATTCTTTCACTAATACAATAGTTTTTTCATAAGACTCTGGATCTTCATAGTATGAAATAATAGAACTTATATTAGTCCTTGCGAAAATATTTTCATTTGCTTTGTATCTTTTTTCTTTTTCTACCCAAATATTTACATGAGCATTAAAATAAAAAACGATATCTTTATTTCTTCCTATCATAACAACATCTTTTAGTTTAAAATTAAGTAGTGAATTACCACTTTCTTTTAAGTTCGTATACCATGAAGAGAAGTTAGGTGTTTTCCATATATACAAAGGAACTTCTGTTTCAGCATCTTTTCTCTCTGCTCCTTCTCCAAGATAATTTAATATCCCATCCACTAAATCACCAGTATTATTAAAAATTTCCTTTTTTATCATTTCTATTCTTTTATCAAGATATCTGCAACTCTCAGCATCATCTGGACGACCATAAAATATATTTGGAAAACGTAGATCTTCACCAAATTCAATATTTGTGGTTAAACCCGGCATCTTACCTTTATTACTTCTTGGTATCCAAAATAATAAAGCATCAGCACGTTGTCTTGCTATGCATTCCCATTCAACTTGATAATCATATGTCCATGATTCATCTTGTTCATAGTTTTTATAAAATCTTTTTCTTGGAATAGGAATATATAACGTACCATCAAATTTCTTTTCTTTTAATTGTTCAACTACATCGTTTCTCCAATCACTCACACTCTCTTCTCTTGGAGAAGGGCCAGCCAAGAATATGGTTTTTTTAACATATTTAGGAAACGCTTCCCCGGCAAAAATTATATTCATAAAACCTCCATTAGTTATATACAATAATACAATAACTAATATAAAAAAACAAATAAATACAGCTTTTTAAAATATTTTATATCTGATATAATAATACTTTAAGAACAGAGGATTATATATATGAGAATGCGTACTGGAAGAAGCCCTATTGATGTAGAAGAAGATAATCGCCTTAAGATTGATGGTTATGATGAAGCCAGAAATAAGAATTTAGATTTTTATAATCAAAATAGTGAAAGTTATTTTAAGCTTTCTTTTGATGCTTTTAATCTTGATTCTTTATATAAAAGATTTATTGATTTTAATATTCCAGAAGGTGGAAAAATATTAGATGCAGGATGTGGTTCGGGCCGAGATGCCTTAAACTTCATTGCTAAAGGATATAATGTTACAGCTTTTGATGGATCCAAAGGCATGGTTGATATTTTGAATGCTAATGCTGGTAAAATGTTAGAAAAAATTTCTCCTGATGTTTATAATGAGAAAAAGAAAAATGGCTCACTTGATTTTGAGTGTTTACATAAAGATTTCTTGGAGATTGATTTTAAAAATGAATTTGATGCTGTTTGGTCAGCAGCAGCTTTGCTTCATTTACCTACTGAAGCCTTTGATAAAGCATTAACTAATCTTTCAGATTCTCTGAAAGACAATGGCGTAATGTATTTTTCTATTAAAAAACTACAGGATGGTTTTTTAGATGATGGTAAAAGAAACTTTTATAATCCGGGTAAAGAACATCTTAATAACTTGTTTGATAAGTTAGGCTTAAAACTTGAAGATTATTGGGAAACAGGAAAACAAAACGATCCTAACCAAACTTTTGAAAACTATATACTTAGAAAAGGTTAATAAAAAAGGCGCTAAGCGCCTTTTATTTTTGGTTTGGTTTAAAGCTATAAGACATACTTATACCTTTTACTACTTTTTTTGACTGTTCTACTTGGATACCTTCTGTTTCTATTGCTAACTCATCTTTAGCAAAAATATCTTCCTTATTATTTTCATGGATTTGTTGTTCTTTATGTCTTTCTTCCATGATTCTTTCAAACTCAACAGAAATATACTTATCAATGAACTCAAATAAATCCATACCAGATGTAGCACCAAAGTTATTATTTAATACATTTTCCACGGTTTGTGGAGAAATATTAAATACAGTAATGGCAGAGTAGTTAAATACAGAGTCTTCACTACTATGTGCCTTAGCACGAATAGCCTTCATTTCTTCTGCTGTAATCTTACATACGTATGTATGTATACCGTATCCATTATAACTATAAGAAGCAAGATGTTCTATTTTATCAGAATATGGCTTAAGATCGAAATCTACTTGTTCTTTAGTAGCGTTTACTAAAGTTTCAATATAAGATTTTTCATCGTCTTCTTTTTCTTTACCGACAAAACCGAAAACCCCGTTCCAGTGAAGAAGCATTAATACTTTTTTGTTCTCAGCATCTTTTTCAAAGTCATCTGAGTAAAGGATGACAAACGCACCGTTCTTTTCTAGGGACTGTTCTGGTTCTATACGCTCTACATTCATATTATCCATATTATTTACACCTTAATTCTAAATTTTACCATTATAATATCATATTGTTTTATAAAAATAAAGAAAAATAATATTAAATCACTTTATTTCTAGTCTTTTTTTATTATTATTTCGCTTATTTTCTATTTTTAGTTAAAAATTATGACAAACATCACAATTTTTTATTAGTTGTTTTTCTTCTTTTTTAAATAATAGAACATTCATATCTTCATCAGACACATAAAAACAAGATGGGATTTCATTTTTATTGTTAAGAGTGGTTATCGGATAGTGTGTTATGAGAGAGCCTGTTATAGATATATCAAAACAATGAACTTTATTTTCTTTTTTTATTGCAAAGCTATAACTTTCTCTTTGATTGTTCTTGAAGTGTCGTGGATTTTCATTTTCCATATAATCATTTATGATTATAAAACTTTCATTATTCAAAAAATAATTTCCTTTAATTTTAGTAATAGTTTTATCAATACTTGATTTAAAACGTTCCATAAATTCTTCCAAAACAAAGTCTTTACCCATCCGTGATATTTCTAGTATTAAAATTTCTTTAATATTTTCTATTGTATAATTCATAAAATCACCTTTTGCTCTTGATGATATTATCATAGCAGATGATTTATTTTTTTATCAAAAATATTGTATTTATAATGCATCTTTTTTTTCTATATAGTGATCTATGTGATCAAAATGATGCTCAAGAACACCCATAAACGATATAAACATTTGTTTTTTGTTTAATCCTTCTTCTTTCATTTTATCGTAAAGTGGGCCATTTCCGTAAAGAATAGTTCCTTTTTTATCTATTATAATGGACATGTATATTATATTGTTAACCATGTATGATATAGTCCAATCGTCATGCTCTTTTTCATAAACAATAAAACAATATTTGAAAATATTATTCCATACATATACTACATCTTCTTTGAACGAATTTAGATCTTTAATATTTCTTAAAAACATTTTCTTTCCTTTATTTCAAACATATACAATTTTAACAGATATTGTGTTTATTTAAAGATTGGAAAATGAATATTTTATATATATTAATAAAAAAGGAGCCGTGCGGCTCCTTATGTTTAAGTTTTATTGTTTTAGAATTTATAACTTTCTAAGATTTCTTCAATTTTAGATGGATGAGTTGCCCATTCATTATATTCTTCTTTGGAGAGACCAAGATATTCAGGTAGATCTAAGTCAGAAGCTGTTCCTTCATGCCATCTTTCAACATAAACATCAATATCAGCGGGACTTGCTTTACCATTTAAATAATCTTTTACAAAACTCATAATATTCTCCTGTTAATATAAGATGTGCATATACTAGCATAGTTTTTTGTTGTTTTTCAAGATATTTATATCTTTTATTTATATTATTTTTTGGTGCCTTGGGTCGGATTCGAACCGACACGCCCATTACAGGCGGGAGATTCTAAGTCTCCTATGTGCTACCAATTTCATCACCAAGGCTGGTGCATTAGGAGAGACTCGAACTCTCAATCCTTACGGCATTGGCTTCTTAGACCAACGTGTATACCATTCCACCACTAATGCATGTTATTTATTTTGGTACCCTGAGTGGGACTCGAACCCACATGCTTTAAAGCTCCAGATTCTGAGTCTGGTATGTCTACCGATTACATCATCAGGGTTGGTGCATTAGGAGAGATTCGAACTCTCAAGCCCATTATAGGCGCTGGCTTCTTAAACCAGTGTGTATACCGTTCCACCACTAATGCATATCTGTATTTGGTACCTTGGGTCGGACTCGAACCGACACGCCCGTTACAGGCGGGGGATTTTAAGTCCCCTATGTGCTACCAATTTCATCACCAAGGCATTACTTTATTCTGGTGCATCAGGAGAGACTTGAACTCTCAATCCTTTCGGCATTGGCTTCTTAGACCAACGTGTATACCTATTCCACCACTGATGCATAACTTTTATTTACTTAATAATCTTTCTTTTACTTCTTTAGATTCATACCAAACTTTAGGTTCGTTAGGAGATGGTTTTATTTCTCCTTTTACTATCTTAATCATTCTTTCTTTTATCATCTCTTTAGAAATAATATCATTATCTTTCATGATACCTCCTTAATATCTTGGTACCAGCAGTGGGACTCGAACCCACAAGCCTATTACAGGCGGGAGATTTTAAGTCTCCTGTGTATACCATTCCACCATGCTGGCATTTTGTTTTACAGGTAGGAGTCGAACCTACACGCTTATTAGCCCCAAGTCAGAAGAACAAAGTCTTCCTCGTCAGGATGTCTACCTATTCCATCACTGTAAAACTGGTAGGTAAGATGGGACTCGAACCCATAAGATCTAGATTTTGAATCTAGCATGTATGCCAATTCCATCACTCACCCATTTTTTGGCTTGATTGTCAGGATTCGAACCTGAACGTTACCCTTCTGAATAACAAGCCGCTTTTTATACGGCTCACGTCTACCATTTCATCACAATCAAGTGGTGTCCAGTGCGGGACTTGAACCCGCATACTCATTACAAGTGGGAGATTTTAAGTCTCCTGCGTCTACCAATTTCACCAACTGGACGTTGTTTTGGTGCGGCTAGTGGGAGTCGAACCCACAAAACTCAGATTTTAAGTCTGATACGTATGCCAATTCCGTCATAGCCACATACTTTGGTGCGGAAGGTGGGACTTGAACCCACAAAATTCAGTTTCTAAGACTGACACGTATGCCAATTCCGTCACAACCGCATAATCGAAAAAGAAGGCCGAGTCGAACGGCTATACCACCTATGCTCATATTCTTCTGGCAGGGAGAACTGTATCCAAAAACATCATCAAATACTCTAGATTATTCAATTTATTTTCGGATGTAAGAAGATCTATTCCAGTACAATCCTTACATCATCTTTTTCTGGTGCTCTGAGAGGGACTAGAACCCTCACTCCTTTCGGAAACTGATTTTGAATCAGTCGCGTCTACCAATTCCGCCACCAGAGCATTAGTGGTACCTGAAGTGGGATTCGAACCCACAAGCCCGTTACGGGCGGGAGATTTTAAGTCTCCTGTGTATACCATTCCACCATTCAGGCAGTATATTGTTGTGAGTAGGACTCGAACCTACAAGCTTGAGGAGCACCGGCTTCGGTAAGCCTTAACAACTCCTGTTAAGGTAGTTTCCCTAGACCAGCATGTCTACCAAATTTCATCACCACAACAATAAAACTTCTTATTTATCAAGTGTTTATATAATATCTTATCGTTTTATAAAAATCAAGTCTTTTTTAATATTTTTTTATTTATTTCTTAATACTATTTTAATACTACAAAAACTACAGATACAAAAAAGGCGTCCATATGGACGCCTTCGTGAATTTAATCTATTATTGCATATCAGCTTAGATTATTCTGAACACGAGTGAACGCCCATTGATTTCTCAATAGTAATAATCGTAAGCTGAGTAGACTTTTGATCATGTTCATTTTCGTATTCCTATAAATGTTTAAGTTAAGAAGATAGTAATCTTCGGCTATGTTCTATTATAATACTATATCAAAATAAAAAGCAAGCTTTTTTATAAAATATTTTATTCTGATTATTCTTAGATATTACCAATCTTGTACAATGAACTCTTCACCAAAAAATGAAACCTCGCCCCTTGGGGCGGGGTCTATGCATATTATCTAATATGTATAGCTATACCCATCAAAACGGTAAAGCATTACGCAGTTCTTCCATCCTATTCCTTCCACTCTTCCCTGTTTTACGTTTACGTTAAAGCTTCCACTTGACCTTACTGCTACTTTTCCTTTATATGTTCCTTTTTTCTTTCCTTTCAACACGACAGCTTTCACTATATCGCCTGTTTTAAATCCATGTACTATTTTAGATCCTTTCGCTTTTCCTCGCGGAAAACCGTATTTATTCACTAAACACATTTGCCTGTTATTTCTTCTTTCCTTTTTTATCAATAACGGCTTTAACTTAGATGGTATATATACCTTAGTTCCCGTTGTGCCTGCGCACAACGCATCTATGTAATGTTCTTTAGGATATTTCTGGCTTACCCTGTTATACTTCGTTTCCGCCCCCGTTCCCGTCAAAACAGGCACATTTAGATTTCCTAATTCTTTTACGATTTGTTTGCGGGTTATATTGACCGCTGCCGCATCTTTAAGTGGAGATTTTAATTGTGCCTTTATCTTTTTCAATAACGCCGGGTTATCCTTTAAAAACACCTCGATTGGCAAGTTATCTTTCTTCTGATTACAATCATGACAGGATAACACCAGATTGCTTATTCTGTTACTTCCTCCGCGACTACGTGGGATAACATGCTCTTTTTCAAATGGCACATTCTTGGCTCCGCAATAGACGCAGCTATAATTATATTTCTCTAGCAAATATTCTTTTACTTCATAATCAAACAGCGTGCCACGCTGGTATTCAAGTCCTTCAACATCAGCGTTTTCCATTTTCTGCATATCAAACTTAACCGATTCTACGGTTATAAAACCAACAGGGGTGTAACGCATGAAACGCTTAGACCATTCCACTATATTATCCACACGGCTCTGGACGGATGGAGCCAACCATCCTTTATGCTTACTTCTTACACGATTAAGGAACCGTGCCTGTCTGTAGCGGGTTTTACGGTTTCTTCTGGCCCTTCTTATCATACGGCGACTATCTAAATTGCTTTTTATTTCCTGTCCACGATGAGTTAACACAGCAGCATATATGGCAGACAGCCTGTTTTTTCCATGTAAAACCAGTCCTATACCTGTTTGCTTTGAACCCGGATCGAACTTGAGTTCAACAGGCTGTATATATCCGTCTGAACGATGAGTTAACTGTATAGTAAAAGGATAAAGACGTTTAACTCTTGCTTTTTTGCTATGCAATAGTTGTCTTGCCCTTGCCGGATGGCAGGGCATCAACGTCTTACCTGTTTTACTTAATACAAAAACTCGATTCAATTAAAAATTTCCTTTATTACTTTATTATTAAAAATAAGTTACCTTATTATCTTTTATGAAAAACATGGTTTTTCATAAAGTAAGCTCTCCTCGCCAAAGTTAAAAAACATTTCATGTAAAACACACTTTTCCTTACCCCAAAGAAATGTTTAATGTATTACGACAGTGCATAAGACTGGAGAAGTATCCTATGGTGTCATCTGTTTTTTAACGTAGTCTGTAAAACTCAGCGTTTCACAGACTAAGGCTGGTCAGTTAATCCAAGTCGGAGACTTGTTCAGGAAAACTGTTCGGTTTTTCAGTATCGAAAACGATGAACCTGTTTTCATTCACTAGCCTCGTCCGACAGGGCGGGGTTACTGATGATAGTCGTAAGATATCAGTAGAACATAAATATCTCTTTTATCGCTTGTATGTTTTTTATATAATTCATAAAAAAAGTCTCCTGTTTAGGAGACCAATTATATAATGATATGTAATTTAAAATCAAGTTTTTGACTTTTACATTAGATGTTAAATTCCTTAAATTTAATCACATTAACATGTGGTAATAACTCGAATTCATTTCCATTATCAAAAACGATTGTTCTTCCTGTAGATAACGTTATTTTATAATCATCACCATAAATCATGTCTTGATTTTCTTTTAAATCAGGATTCTTCATTCTTTTTAATATATTATAAAGCTCTTCTGCTTCATTTGAAGTTAAGTTATCAACCTTAATCTCTTTTTCTATATATCCAATACTTTTACCATAATAATAACTTAAGGTAGCAATATATGTTTTATTTTTATCATTAATATTCATAAAAAATCTCCTTCAGGGAGATTTAGTATAACATAATAAAAACTAACAATCCATGATTTTATCTACGGAAACCACGTTTAGGAGCAACAACATTACTTTCTATTACAGAAGATACTCCAAATTGACTTTTAGCAGTTGCGACATTTTCAAGATCTTGATTTAATTTCTTTAATTGTTCTTCAAGTTTTTTCTTTTCAGCTAATAAAGATTTTTCTTTAACATCAAGGCTTCGGAATTCTGACGAGCTTAAACTTTTTGATAAATCAGGAATATAAATATCTTTGAAATCTTCCAAAACTTCATTATAAAGATCTTCATCGTATTGATCTTCATTAATTCCAGCTCTATCTACTCCATGTTCATTATATCCTCTTTTATCATATCCATCATTATCATAGCGAGATTCTGGATCATTCCCATATCCATAATCACCACCATTGTTTTCAAACCAATCTGGATCTTTATCTGCAGAGAACTTTACTGTTGGAGATTGTTCTTTATTTATCATTTGATGTTTCCTTATGAATATTGTTTAAGTATATTAATTATATCAAACAAAATTTAAGTAAACAACTTGTTAAATAAAAAAAGGATACCGGAGTATCCTTTTATTTTTATAGCCCTAATAATTTATGGGCGGCTTTTATTTCCTCTTCTTTAAAACCATTATTACACACAACAAGGTCTTTATTGAAGTATGTAGGTAAAGAATAAAGAAAAGCATCTTCATTATCTTCTTGATTATCCCATGTAACATCATAATCATCAAAAATAATGTACCTTCCATTATAGTTGTTATCATTCATCCATTGTTCTGCTTCTCTCCATTTAGCTCCTTTATCTTTTTCAGATTTTAAGTTTGGAGTAGAACCTACCATAGCTCTTTGCATTTCTGGATAATCTTCAAAAAAATCTCTAAGATCTTCAAAAGAGAACTTTTCTTTCCATGATGTAGCAAAAACTATTTTTACATCAAAATGATTTCCTAACGATTTTATAAAGTCGTTAAATACAGGAACATAATGAAACAACGAGTTTTGCTCATCTGTTGCCTCTTTTATGGGAAAGAAATGATGTAGAACACCATCAAAATCTAGGAATACGACTAACTCTTCTTTCATTTTTAACAGCCTCACTTATACTTTTTACCAATTCTATCATATTACAATCGTAAAATCCCGAACTATTTGAGCATTGAGCTTCAATAATATAATATTTTTGATTAGCCATTCCTATATCTAATGTAAATATTGTATCTGGAGACCAAATTTTTGCCATACTTTCAGCAAATGTGAGCATTTCTTTTGGTAGATTTTTATCTGATATTAATAGCTTTCCATTTTCTTTATATTGAGAAGCAGCAGCAACTTTGCCATTAGCCATGAAACAACGCCACTCTTTTTCTATTTTATAAGCTGGAGCTATCACAACTTCTACATTCTCATCAAGATAAGTATACTTACCTTCTGTTATTTCACTAATAAAATGTAAAAGCTCTTTTTTATTAACTACTGTTCCACTAAAAGACTTAAGATCTTTTACGGGCCTTAAAAAATAATCATCACTATTATTTAATTTTTCTAAATCTATTTCTTTTATTTTTACTACATATGTTTCTTTAGGATCGTTAAAAAGATTACTACCATAGTGCTTTGCCCATGATTTATAGTTAAAATTTTCTTCATTAAAATAAATACCAGATATTTTACCTTTCAATTCTTCAATAATGTTTGTTGAAGCATAAACAAAATCAAATTTGATATTCTTAATATTTTCATAACTTATAGCTTCAAAAGACTTTTTTTCTATTTCAATAAATTCAATACCCAGTTCTTTTAAGGCATTTCTTAATTTTATATCATTTTCTGGATGTTTTATTTCTTTTTCAAGCAACCACATTTTAACTTTCCTTTTTTTCTACATAGTTATCTTTTTCTATTCTAAAGTCTTTTTGAATAGCATGTTCAAATAGTTTTTCTTTAGATAATGAAATATAAGTATTCTCACCCCTATCCCTTAAAATAGCTACGCCTTCATCTTCTAATATTTCCATTTCTAAATGTTCGTTATCCAATAGGTATGCTAAGTGATTATCACCATCTATTTTCTGATCATATAAAAATTCTACGATTTTATAAATACAATGCTTTAAGCTGTCAGCCTCTATTTCACCATAACATGGAACATCATTTGCTCTTATACTTAGTGTCATATATTTTTTCATGAATACCTCTTTATTTGTTATTAATAATATCCATAATTGGCTAATCCAAAACTAACCTCTACATTTTCTTCTCCTACAATTTCTTTAATGCTTTTAATAGCGTTTTTAAAATTATCAATAGAGAAAAAATCATCCATCATTTTTTCTATTCTTTCAGGAGAAAGCATTATAACATTGACATCTGTAGCAGATTTACTAATAAAACAATCCTTATATTCATCACTGTTAATTATAATGCTACCAGCAGCATATGGAACATCTTCCAAGACATCTTCAAAATCTATTAAACTTTCTTTTAATGACATCATATTTTGTAAAGTTGGCTCTATTATTTTTTTATTCATTCTAAAAGAAACTTTATTACCACATTCTGTGCAAAATTTATCACCACTTTTTATTGTATTTGGCAGGTTATGATTTTTACACCCTTCATTAGAACAGATGTTTAATTTTTCATCTATTGTAGCATCTTTTTTTATTCGGATGATTGGTCCAAGGTATGTATAATATGAAATACTCATAGCGAACTCCTCTATTTAAAATAATGCTTATTATACTATAATTTAGACATTAAAAACAAACTAATATTTAAAGCATAAAAAAGGTGAACGCCTGTTCACCTTTCTGTTCTTCTGTTCCATTTTACTATGAGTTCTTCTTTATCATCACCACTGATAGAGCTTCCACAACCACCTTTATATTCATAACATTCTAACTTCCAACATGGCATATCGGACTCCTCAACATCTTTACCATGTAAGTAGAATCTAAAGCCTTCTTCTTTATTGTCTCTCCAGTATATACCAGAAGGTCTGATATCGCTTAGAGACATTTCTTTATTACATATTGGACAGGGCTTAAGCATTTTCTTCTCCTGTTTCTTTATTCCATTTCTTTACTACATTCTCAAAACTATTACCAAAAACAGTAAATCCACATCCACATTCATGAGTTAAGCAACTAATTTGCCAATTATTTTCATATGGATTTTCTTTCTTGCTAAAATATTCAAAATTTTCTTTTGGTTCATATTCTTTAAAGGTTTCCCATCCTCCTATTGTTGGATGAATAAAGTCATATTCATCTTGAGGTGTGTGTCCACATAATAAACAAGGTTTTATATGATATTCTTTATTTTCGTGTTTTATAATTTTCATTATATTCCTTTTGTATAGGGATGGTAAATAAAATAAATCCACAGTATTCTACTACTGTGGATTGTTAAGATCAATAAATTTTTCTATTGTATCGTATAACGAATCTATCTTTTTATTTTTTAATTTTTTATTAACATTTACTGTTTTTGTGTCCGTTATTAAAAAATCCGAAAAACCATTTATTAAAAAATTATTTATTTTATCTAATAAT